>OLGE01001628.1_pt1 | contig 22411 bp, 20 predicted proteins | sample 1605151 | NCBI WGS metagenome assembly OLGE01 (sample SAMEA3888912, study PRJEB22519) | human gut metagenome | biome: human gut; feature: human-associated habitat; material: faeces | place: Denmark | collected 2010
GTCACGCATGATTTCAGGAATTTTCCCGACATTTAATTTTAACTCCGTTTTTTCATCTGGACTCATTTTTCGACTACTTACTTTTTGTTCGATTTCGTCGATGTTATCTACTATTCTGTGACCTATTAGCGAAACTCTGAAAGCCGACATGAAAGCTTATTAACCTCCGAATTATATAAAATTACATGTGCTTTTACATAATTATAGTGATTTAATAACTATGTGTCAATATATATTGATGATTAAATTACCAATATTCGAAATTGATATACGGTAAAATAATAAAAACGGAGGTATTTGAATATGCAGGATGAGAAATATATTCGGGCGAGAATCACCGAACTTCGCATAAAAAAGAATGTTTCTGAATACAGAATGAGTCTCGACCTCGGTCACAGCGACAGCTATATAAGAGCCATTACCTCTGGCAGAGCATTGCCGTCGATGTCGGAATTTTTATATATGTGCGATTATCTCGGGGTAACACCGAAAGAATTTTTCGATGAGAAAACGGACAATCCTATTTTGCTCGGCAGGCTTTGTGAAGCCGCAAAGGGACTTTCCGATGAAGATATGACCGCGCTTCTGACTATGGCTGAGCGTCTCGGAAAAAATAATAAATAAAAGAAAAAGTCCCGCGCGAGCGGGACTTTTCATGCTATTTTATGCCTTTACGGCATCGAAGCCGAGGTCATCGAGTATACCGACAGCCTTTTTGACGCAACCGTCACAGCCGTCTATCGTGACGGTCTTTTTTTCGAGCGAAACCGAGAATTTCAGTCCTGCTTCGGAAAGAGCCTTTTCTATTCTTGCCACGCAATGCGGACAGTGCATTGCCTCCACTTTAAGTACAGTCATTTTTATTTCCTTTCCGCCTTTCGGCAATTAAATTTTTTTCAGTATATTTACCAGCTCGTCTATGCTGCTGTCATCGCCCTCGCGAAGGTCGTGCGCCACGCAGGTTTTCATATGGCTTGCTATCATCTCGCGCATAAAGGCTTCAAGCGCACTTTTGGCGGCGCAGGCTTGCGTGAGCACATCAATGCAGTAGGCGTCATTGTCAATCATATTGCGAAGTCCGCGGATTTGCCCCTCTATACGGCTGAGACGGTTTTGCAGAGAACGGTGCTCCTCGGGTGTGCGCTCCTTTTTCCGTGCGCAACAGGGGCATATTTCTTTTTCACTCATAATTTCTTACCTCTCAGGCGCAGGGCATTGCATACGACGCAGACAGAGGAGAGCGACATCGCCAGTCCCGCTATCATTGGATTGAGCAGAGGACCGCCGAAGGCATAGAGCAGACCGGCTGCCACGGGAATGCCTACAGTATTGTAGCAGAAAGCCCAGAAGAGATTTTCCTTGATATTTGTTATCGTATAGCGGCTCAGCTTTATCGCGCGATATACATCCGCAAGGTCGCTCTTCATCAGCGCGATATCGCCCGATTCTATGGCTATATCGCTTCCGTTTCCGATAGCACAGCCGACATCGGCGCTCGTGAGGGCAGGCGCATCGTTTATGCCGTCGCCTACCATCATTACGGTATTGCCCTTGCTGCGATATTCTTCGACTATTCTCGCCTTATCCTCGGGAAGTGCCTCGGCGATGACCTCGTCAACGCCCGCCTCCTTGCCGATATAGTCGGCGGCAGCGCGGTTGTCGCCCGTGAGCATGACCGTTTTTATGCCCGATTTATGAAGCTTTGCTATGGCTTCGCGGCTTGTTTCCTTTATCGTATCGGCAACGCTGATTATACCTATGACCTTACCGTTTTTGATGACGCTCATGGGTGTCTGACCCTTGGCGGCAAGGGAAACGGCATCGGCTTCAAGCGGATTGAGCGCTGCGGATTCGGCTGTCAGCCTGCTGCTTCCTATCAGGATATCGCTGCCGTCGACCCTGCATGAAATCCCCTTGCCGGAGATGGCACGGAAATCCGAAACGTCCTTTTTTGCGGCGTTTCTGCCCTCGGCATATTTCACTATAGCCTGCGCAAGCGGATGCTCGGAGAGAGATTCCGCAGAGCCGGCAATGGCGAGAAGCTCGGCTTCATCTGTGCCATCGCCGCAGATAACGGCGGTGACCTCGGGTTCGCCTTTCGTTATCGTTCCTGTTTTGTCGAGTATCACGACATTAGTCTTGTGCGTTATTTCAAGCGTTTCGCCGTCGCGTATCAGTATGCCGTGCGTAGCGCCGAGACCCGTGCCGACCATGATGGCTGTCGGCGTGGCAAGTCCGAGTGCGCAGGGGCAGGCTATGACGAGCACAGAAGTGAATACCTTCAGGATAAAGGCGATATCCTTGCCCGCGATAGCCCAGATTATCGCCGCCGCTACGGCGATGGATATGACTGTCGGCACGAAAACGCCCGCTACCTTATCGGCTGTTTTTGATATCGGCGCTTTCTTGCCCTGAGCATCCTCGACAAACTTCACTATCTTCGAGAGAACACTGTCTGCGCCGGTGTTTGTGACCTTTACAGTGAGTGCGCCGTCGGTGTTTATACTGCCGCCGATGACCTTATCGCCGACATTTTTGAAAACAGGCATCGATTCACCCGTGAGCATCGATTCGTCGACGCCCGAGCTTCCTTCTGTTATAATGCCGTCCTGCGGAATTTTCGCGCCGGGTTTCACGAGCACGATATCATCGCGCACGAGAGAGGACGCGGGAACTTCCTTTATATTGCCGGATGCGTCGCGCAGAAGCGCCGTATCGGGTGCGAGCGAAATGAGCTTTTCTATGGCGCTTTTCGTTTTCTTTTTACTGCGTGCCTCGAAATATTTGCCGAGCATGACGAGCGTTATCACTATCGCCGCAGACTCGAAATAAAGCCCATGGACATTATGCGGGTGGTCGGAAAGCGTGTATGTTATGACCACGCTGTAGATAAACGAGCAGGAGCTGCCTATCGCCACGAGCGTATCCATATTCGGCGCCTTATGGAAAAGCGCACGGAAGCCGGAAATAAAGAATTTCTTGCCTGCTATCATGACGGGTACCGTCAGCAGGAGCTGTGTCAGCGCATAGTTTACGGGATGACTGCTCATATCCATGATGGGCGGCAGGGGCAGGGAAGAAATCATCATCTTTCCCATGCTGACATACAGGAGAATGACGGAGAAAACCGCCGCCGTGATGAGCCTTTTTAGCCCGTAATCCTCATGCTCCGCTTTTTTCTCTTTCGGTGCTGTTTCAGCTTCGGGCGAATCCTTTTCTATGCCGAAACCGCATTTTGTGACCTTTTCGATTATCATTTCGGGCGTGACCTTGCTTTCGTCGTAGCGGACGACGAGCTTGCCTGTGGTCAGATTGACATCGGCGCGCTCCACTCCGTCCAGCTTGCGCGTGACACGCTCGACGGCACTGCTGCAGGCGGCACACGACATACCCGAAACGCTGTATTTTTCCTCTCTCATATATTACCTCCAAATACCCCGCGAGGGTATTTTCTACGAACATTATAGCACGAAATTTTCTTTTGTCAAGCGGAAAGCGATAAATTTTTCTTATAGTATTCTTCCGTGCCTTGCGCCTGTATATGCGGGGCATGCCTTAACATTTTGTTTACAAAAAAATATTTTCGTTTTTTATTGACAAAAGCCGCAGAAGGGTGTATTATGCAATTAGTTTAAAAACTAACTAATATGGAGGCAGTTATGGAAGAGAAAAAATGCGACCGCAAATTTTTGCCGAGCATGATGACAAACGAGGTTTCCAAGCTTTTCCGCGATATCATAAACCGCGAGGTTGAGAAGCTCGGAGTGCAGAACGGTTACAGGCAGCTTCTTTTTCACCTTTCGAGAATGGACGGCGTAAGTCAGCTTGAGCTTGCACGTGCTACGCATCTTAAAGCACCGACCGTTTCCGTCACGCTGAAGGGCATGGAGGCAGACGGGCTTGTGGTTCGGAGAGGCGACGAAAACGATGCACGTGTTATCCATGTTTACCTGACGGAAAAGGGCAGGAAGACGGACGATAAGATACGCGAGATACATCATATGCTTGACAGCAGAATGACCGAGGGCATACCTCAGAGCGAGCTTGATGCGCTCGTCGCCACGCTGACAAAACTGCGCGATAATATGCTCAGAATCACGGAAGAGGCAAAATCGGAATGAGCGAAAGGGAGAAATGATGAAAAAGGTTTTATCATATCTGAAGCCATATTGGTTTATTGCCATATGGTCGCCGATATTTATGGTGGGCGAGGTGCTTATCGATCTTGAGCTTCCTACCGTGATGGCGCAGATAGTAAATGAAGGTATAATAAACGGCGGCGGGATGGATGTTATACTGCCGATGGGCATAAAGATGCTGATATATGTCATTCTCGGAGGCATATTCGGCGTGGGCGCGGCGTTTTTCGCCTCCTATGCCTCGCAGAATTTCGGAAACAGTCTGCGCAAATCCGCCTTTGCCAAGGTGATGTCTCTCTCGATAGAGCAGACGGACGATTTCACCACAGGCTCGCTCGTCACGCGAATGACAAACGATATCTCGATGGTTCAGCAGTTTGTGGCGACAGGACTGCGTATGTTTTTCCGCTCGCCGATATTCTTTGTCGGCGGCATAATCAAGGCGCTCGCGCTCAATGCCAGATTCGGCATAGTCATAGCCGTGACGATACCGATACAGCTTATCGTGGTGCTTTTTGTCGTCGGAAAGGTGCGCCCGATGTTCGATGCCGTGCAGAAAAAGCTCGATAAGGTCAATTCCGTGGTGCAGGAGAATGTCACGGGTGCACGCGTCGTCAAGGCTTATGTGCGCGAAGAGCACGAAAACGAGCGTTTTGACGCGGCAAACAAGGATTTGTCGGTAACGATGTTCAAAATCCAGAAGCTTATGGCTCTGCTCAGTCCTTTCATGATGATAGTGCTGAACTTTGCCGTTATCGCGCTTATCGCCGTCGGCGGAAAGCAGGTTTCCGAGGTCGGCGGCATACTTGTCGGCGATATCATGGCGGCTGTGACATATATTTCGCAGATTCTGATGAGCATGATGATGATATCCATGATATTCCAGAGCTTCTCACGTGCTTCGGCTTCCGCACGCAGAATAGAAGAGGTGCTTGATGCCGAGCCTGCCGTTGTCGAAGGACACGGCGCAGACGGAGCAAGCGGAGAAAAGGGCTGCGTCACATTTGAAAATGTAAGCTTTCGCTATCCCGATTCTCCCGAAAACTCCGCTCCCGTGCTCTCGGGCATCAATCTCGATATAAAGCAGGGCGAAAATGTTGCCATACTCGGAGCCACAGGCTCGGGCAAGACCTCGCTTGTGAATCTGATACCGCGCTTTTACGATGTGACGGGCGGCAGAGTCCTGCTCGACGGAGAGGATGTGCGCGATTATTCATTTGACGCATTGCGGAGCAAGGTGGCGCTCGTGCTTCAGAAGAGCGAGCTTTTCTCCGGCACCGTGGCGGAAAATCTGCGCTGGGGCAATCCCGAGGCAAGCGATGCCGAGCTGAAAAAAGCCGCCGAGATAGCGCAGGCGGACGGCTTCATAGAATCGTTTAACGAAGGCTACGACACAATGATAGCGGAGAAGGGCGCGTCTCTCTCGGGCGGACAGAAGCAGAGGCTTTCCATCGCCCGTGCGATACTGAAAAAGCCGGAAATAATCATTTTTGATGACAGCATGTCGGCACTCGACCTGAAAACAAGCGCAAGGCTTTCCGCAGCTCTGCGAAGCGAAATGGCTGATACAACGGTCATCACGATAGCGCAGCGTGTGGCAAGCGTCATGAATGCGGACAGGATAGTCGTACTCGACGGTGGAGGCATTTCCGCCGTAGGCACGCACGCCGAGCTGCTCGAAACAAGCGATGTTTATCGCGATATTTACAATTCACAGCTGAAGAAAGGTGAGAGCATTGAATAATACGCAAAAACCCGTAGGCGCACCGCAGGGCGGCGACAAAAAGCCGATGGATATGCGTCCCGGCGGCGGTCCGCGCCGCGGCATGAACATGATAGCCGAAAAGCCGAAGAACATGAAAAAGACGCTCTCAAGGCTTCTCAAATATATAGTCACGAATAAATTCATGATAATTATGCTCGTGGCAAGCGTTATTATATCGGCACTTCTCAACCTCGCGGGTCCTTCCATTCAGGGCGAGGCACTGAAATTCCTCACGCCGTCGACAGATGAGGGCGGCAAGCTGATAATCCTCGAGGACGGTACTGTAAAGGTCGATTTCGCGGGTATGGCAAGGCTGCTCGTGCTTCTCGGTGCGGTATATCTGCTTTCCTCGCTTTTCACATATATTCAGGGGCATATTTCGGCAAAGCTCTCGCAGAAAACAGTCTACCGTATGCGCGGCGACCTTTTCCGCAAGATAGAAAAGCTCCCGATAAAATATATCGACAATCATCCGCACGGCGATATCATGAGCCGCATGACAAACGATATAGAAAATATCTCAAATACCGTTTCAAACTCCGTGACATCGCTCATCTCCGGTATCATAACGATAATCGGCGCTTTCTCGCTGATGCTTTATCACAGCTGGCAGATGACGCTTGTCGCTCTCGTGACAATCCCGCTGACGGTGCTTGTGACGACAAAGCTGACAAAATATGTCCGCAGGTATTTCATGCGTCAGCAGCAGCTGCTCGGCGCGATAAACTCACAGGTGGAGGAGAGTGTGACGGGATATAAAACCGTAGTTGCCTTCGGTCACGAAAACGAGATAAAAGATGAATTCAACCGCACGGGCGACGAGCTCCGCACGGCGGGTATCAAGGCGGAAATTTTCGGCGGAGTCATGGGTCCGCTCATGAATATCATCGGCAATGTCGGCTTTCTGCTTATCGTAATATGCGGTGCGCTCTTTACGATGAAGGGGCTTATCGGCATCACTACAATATATGTTTTCATCCAGTATTCCAAGCAGTTTACACGCCCGATAAACGAGGTGGCAAACCAGTATACCTCGATACTCAATGCGATAACGGGCGCGGAGCGTGTTTTTGAGATAACGGATCAGAATGATGAGACGGACGAGGGCAAAAAGGTGCTTTTACCCGCCGATATCAAGGGCAATATTTCGTTCCGGAATATATGCTTCTCATATGTTCAAAGCGAACCTGTGCTGAAAAATTTCAATCTTGAGATTTCAAGCGGACAGAAGATAGCCATAGTCGGAAAGACCGGCTCGGGAAAAACGACGATAATCAATCTGCTGACGCGCTTTTACGAGACGGACAGCGGAAAGATACTGCTGGACGGCACGGATATACGCGAGATAACCAAGGCTTCGCTGCGCAAGAATATCGCGATAGTTTTGCAGGATACGGTGCTTTTCTCGGATACAGTAGGCGCGAATATCCGTTACGGCAGACCGGAGGCGAGCGAAGCTGAAACGGAAGCGGCGGCAAAGGCGGCAAAAGCGCATGATTTCATCACGCGTATGCCCGAGGGCTATGATACGGTGCTCGATGAATCGGGCGGCAATATAAGTCAGGGACAGAAACAGCTGCTTACCATTGCCCGCGCGATACTGGCAGACCCGAAGATACTCATTCTCGATGAGGCGACCTCAAGCGTAGATACGCGCACGGAGATGGATATCCAGAGCGCGATGATAAATCTGATGCAGGGAAGAACCACGCTGATAATAGCGCACAGACTCTCAACCATACGCGATGCGGATAAGATAATAGTTCTCGACGACGGCAGGATAGTCGAAGCCGGAAACCATAATGAGCTTATCGCCGCAGAAGGCGTATATTACGGGCTCTATATGTCGCAGTTTGCGGGAATAGAGACTTAAACGACAGAAGAAAAGGCGGAAAATCCGAGAGATTTCCGCCTTTTGACGTGTTTGACCGCATTTATTCAAAACCATTGCAAAAACAAAAAATGGAATCCACGAGGATTCCATTTTTTTTGAAAGTATTGGTTTATTTTTTGCTTTCCATTATGTTGCAGAGCTTTTCGAGAAGCTCCGCCTGACGGGCAACATCGGCTTTCAGCTTCTGCTCCTCGGCTTCCTTCTTCGCGGCTGCCGCATCTGCCGCCGCTTTTGCGGCTTCGGCTTCCGCCTTTTCCTTGGCGGCTTTTTCTTCTGCCGCTTTTATCTCTTTTTCATTAAGTGTATTTCTCACCTTCATGATAACGCGGAGCACCGTGAAAATGCATAGCGCAATGATGAGAAAATCGATTATTGTCTGGAGCCATGCACCCCAGAGGATGGCAACCTCGGGTGTTGTCACAACACCCTCCGCATTTGTCACGGCGGGCGTGATGACTGTTTTTACGCTGTCAAGACTGCCGCTTTTCAGAAAAAGACCCACAAAAGGATTGATAATGTAGTTTACAAGTCCCGTCGTTATCTTGCCGAAAGCACCGCCGACTACAACGCCGACTGCCATATCAAGCACATTGCCGCGAGTGATGAACTTCTTGAAATCTGCCCAGAATGTTGATTTGCCTTTTCCCATGGTTTCTCCCTCCGAAATTATTTGTTTATTTTTTCGACGCCGAGGACGACATCCTCGCCGTTGATATTCCAGTTTTTGCTGAAATGCGTTTCGCTTCCGAAAATTATATTCACTGCAAGCGTTTCACTCTTGATGGAGTCGGCATTGCGCTCCATGATATCAGCTATCTTATCATTGCCGGAGCAATAGATATTGATATTGTCCATAACCTCAAAGCCGGAATCCTTGCGCATCGTCTGAATTTTGCTGACTATCTCGCGCACAAAGCCCTCTTCTATAAGCTCGGGTGTGAGATTGGTATCGAGAGCGACGGTCACATTGTTATCCGAGAGAGCCTCATAGCCCGGTATCTGGGCGGACTCTATGAGCAAATCCTCCTCGGAAAGCTCGGCTACCGTGTCGCCGAGGTCAAGCTTCAGCTTGCCTGTGTCGCGAAGCTCCGCCATTGCGGCATTGCCGTCTATTTCTGCGAGCATGGTTCTTATCTTGCCGAGATATTTGCCGTATTTCGGACCGACTGTACGAAGCTGCGGCTTGAAGGAATAGCTTGTGAACGAAGCGGCGTCGGAGACAAATTCGACTTTCTTGACATTCAGCTCATCTGCTACTATCTCAACAAAATATTCGGGAAGCACCTTTTCCGCCTTGACATACATAACGCCGATAGGCTGGCGGTTCTTGATGGAGGCGCTGTTTCTGCAGGCTCTGCCGAGAACAACTATATCGAGCACCTCATCCATTCTCGCTTCAAGCTCGGAGTCGATATATGCCTCGTTTGCCTGCGGGAAATCGCAGAGATGAATGCTCTCGGGCGCGGACTTGTCTATGCTGCGCACAAGATTCTGATATATATCCTCTGTCATGAAAGGAATCATCGGAGCGGCGAGCTTGCAGAATGTGACGAGTACGGTATAGAGCGTCATATATGCGTTTATCTTGTCCTCTGTCATATCGCTTACCCAGAAGCGCTCGCGCGAACGGCGGACATACCAGTTTGAAAGCTTGTCCACAAAATCGGATAGCGCACGCGCCGTTTCGGTTATGCGGTAACTGCCGAGGTCGTCGTCGACTTCATTTATCAGCGAATTGAGCTTGGAGAGCACCCACTTGTCCATGACCGGAAGCTTCTCATAATCAAGCGTATATTTTGTTGCGTCGAACCCATCGATGTTCGCATAGAGAACGAAGAAAGCATAAGTATTCCAGAGCGTGCCCATGAATTTGCGCTGCCCCTCGGTCACAGCCGCATCGTGGAACTTATTGGGAAGCCACGGAGCACTGTTTGAATAGAAATACCAGCGTATCGCATCGGCGCCGTGCTTGGCAAGAGCATCAAACGGGTCTACTGCGTTACCCTTGGATTTCGACATCTTCTGACCGTTTTCATCCTGTACATGACCGAGAACGATGACATTTTCATAAGGAGCTTTATTGAAAACGAGAGTGGAGACGGCGAGCAGTGAATGGAACCAACCGCGCGTCTGGTCCACTGCCTCGGAGATAAACTGCGCGGGGAAGTGGCTCAAGAAAAGCTCTTTGTTTTCAAAGGGATAGTGATACTGCGCAAAAGGCATTGCGCCCGAGTCAAACCAGCAGTCGAGCACTTCCGGCACGCGCTTCATCGGTTTGCCGCATTTCGGGCATTTTATCGTTATCTCGTCGATATACGGGCGGTGAAGCTCAACCGTCTTTGCGCGTTCGTCGCCGCTCATTTCATAGAGCTCCTCGCGACTGCCGACGCAGTGGCGGTGACCGCATTCGCATTCCCATATATTGAGCGGCGCGCCCCAGTAGCGGTTGCGCGATATCGCCCAGTCCTGAATATTTTCGAGCCAGTTTCCGAATCTTCCTGTGCCGATGGATTCGGGAATCCAGTTTATGGTCGCATTGTTGCGGAGCAGGTCTTCTTTTACGGCACTCTCGCGGATATACCATGATTCTCTTGCGTAGTATATGAGCGGAGTATCGCATCTCCAGCAGTGCGGATAGCTGTGCTCAAACTTGGGCGCGTCGAAGAGAAGCCCCTTCTTTTCGAGGTCGGTAATTATCAGCGGGTCGGCTTTCTTTACGAAAAGTCCCGCATAGGAGGTTTCCTTTGTCATTTCGCCCTTGCCGTCCACGAGCTGAACGAAGGGCAGGTCGTATGCCTTGCCTACGTTGGCGTCATCCTCACCGAAGGCAGGCGCGATATGAACGATACCCGTACCGTCTGTGAGAGTTACAAAATCGGCGCACGTGACGTAATATGCCTTTTTGCCCTGCTTTGCCACTATATCGAGCGCAAAATCAAAGAGAGGCTCGTATTCTTTATGTTCGAGCTCCTTGCCCTTGTATTCTTCGATTATTTCATAGGCAGGAGTATCGTCATGCGCGAGCTTGCCGAGAACGGTATCGAGCAGAGCCTTTGCCATATAGTAGGTATAGCCGTCCGCCGCCTTTACCTTGGCGTATTCCTCGCGGGGATTTACGCAGAGCGCGACATTGGAGGGAAGTGTCCACGGAGTTGTCGTCCATGCGAGGAAATATGCGTCCTCGCCCTTTACCCTGAAGCGGACGACGGCGGAGCGCTCCTTCACATCCTTATAGCCCTGAGCGACCTCGGCGCTGGATAGCGGCGTGCCGCAGCGGGGACAGTAGGGAACTATCTTGAAGCCCTTATAGAGCAGACCTTTGTCCCATATCTGACGGAGCGCCCACCATTCTGACTCGATATATTCATCTGTATATGTGATATAGGGATGCTCCATATCAGCCCAGAAGCCGACTATGCCGGAGAAATCCTCCCACATACCCTTGTATTTCCATACGCTCTCGCGGCATTTCTTTATGAAAGGTTCGATGCCGTATTTTTCTATCTGATCCTTGCCGTCCAGCCCGAGCAGCTTTTCAACTTCAAGCTCGACGGGAAGTCCGTGCGTATCCCAGCCTGCCTTGCGGAGAACCTTCTTTCCCTTCATTGTCTGGTAGCGGGGAATCATATCTTTGATTACACGCGTGAGTACATGACCAATATGCGGCTTTCCGTTTGCCGTGGGGGGTCCGTCATAGAATGTATAATCCGGACAGCCCTCGCGAGCCTCGATACTCTTTTCGAATATCTTATTGTCACGCCAGAACTGCTCAATCTTTTTTTCTCTTTCCACGAAATTCAGATTCGCGGACACTTTTTCGTACATAAAATTTTTCCTCCCGAATAAATTCTTCTTTTTCACTGCAAAATCAAAAAAAGCACCGTCCGCAATCGGGACGGCGCAGGAAAGCGTCGCTTAACCACCCGTTCGCATACATTTATATGCTTCCCGTATTACGGCGGGATGCCGTCGCGTGCTTAATCGGAGAAGCCTTTCGGCAGCGATGCTCGGGAGTGATTTTCGCATGAGGCTACTTGCCGCCGAACTCTCACCGTCTTCGGCTCGCTTTGGGCTTTCTTCGGATGCTACTCTCTCCGTCTTTGCATTTGCAGGTATATACTTTCTATATTATAATACGGTAAAGAGCCGTTGTCAACAGCTTTTTTTCTTATTTTTGTCTGCAAACGGCAAAAAAATTTATATAAGTTTTATTTTGGTATTGCAAAAATCAATCTTTTCTGCTATAATAAACGAAGCGAGATATAAAATCAGACCATACCGGTCGGGGAATTAGCGGTGCCCTGTACCTGCAATCCGCTACAGCAGGGATGGTTTCCGATTATGAGGGGTGGATTTGTGTGGTCTGCACCGCATAATCTCCGCGATGACGGGTGGGTCCCGCGCAATCGGTAGCTGTGAACCATGTCAGGTGAGGAATCAAGCAGCATTAAGCAGTGCCACCGGTGTGCCGCGGGGTTGCCTGCTCCGAGCGGAGACTGCGGAAAGCGCATGGAAGTTCATTTCGAGTTTTCGGTGTATGGTCTGATTTTATACCTCGCTTTTATTTTCGGGAGGGAAGGAAAATGTATCAGGCGCTCTACAGAAAATGGCGCCCGGCGGTATTTGAGGATGTCGTAGGGCAGGATCATATCACCTCTGTGCTGAAAAGCGAAGTGCAGGCAGGCAAGATATCTCATGCGTATCTTTTTTGCGGTCCGAGAGGCACGGGAAAAACCACCTGTGCCAAGATAATAGCAAAAGCGGCAAACTGCCTTTCTCCCGTGAACGGCGATCCATGCGGTAAGTGTGCCGCCTGCCGCAGTATAGACAGCGGCAACTGCACCGATGTTATCGAAATGGACGCGGCAAGCAACAACGGCGTTGACGATATCCGCGATATCCGCGATGCCGTGGTCTATACGCCGGCTGAGCTGAAATATCGTGTCTATGTCATCGATGAGGTGCATATGCTCTCTATCTCGGCTTTCAACGCACTGCTGAAAACTCTCGAAGAGCCGCCCGAGCATGTGCTTTTCATCCTCGCGACGACGGAGCTGCATAAGATTCCCGCGACGGTGCTCTCGAGATGCCAGCGCTTCGATTTTCATCGTGTTTCGCCCGACGATATGGTAAGTCGGATGGAGAAGGTCTGTGCAGGCGAGGGAATAGAAGCCGAGGCAGAGGCACTGAAGCTTATAGCGGGGCTTTCGCAGGGAGCTGTGCGCGATGCGCTGAATATGCTCGAATACTGCTCGGGAACGGGCGGCAAAATAACGCTCGAATCCGCTTCATCCATGCTCGGTGCGGCTTCATCAAAGCTTCTCGGCGAGATATGCACGGCAATCTCCTCGGGAGACGCGGCAAAGGCACTCGAAATAACGGACGAAATATACAATTCATCGCGCGATATCGCCGTTTTCTGGCGCGAGCTTATCGCTTTCTATCGCGACATGCTTGTTTACATCAGCTCGCGCGGCAAGGTCGGGGCAGACAGACCCGCCGCAGAATATGCGGAGCATTACGATGCGGGAACACTTTTCCGCATACTCGATATATTCATAACGACGGAAAGCAATATGCAGAAGATTCCCGCCTCGGCAAAAATCTATGCTGAGATGGCGCTGATACGCGCCTGTGAGCCGGAGTCGGCTGCTCCCGCACAGGAAGCGGCATATGTGCAAAGGGCGGCGCCGAAGCCGAGAGCGGAGACGGCGCGCGTAACTCCTGCATCACCCACTTCTCCCACTTCTCCTGCGGCAGAAGAGCCAAAGGCGGAAATTTCACTATCGTCGTCAGCACCGGACGGCGCACCGACGGCGGAAAAATCAGCCGATGATAAGACTGCCGAGACGGCAAAGAAATCGGCTTCGGGAAAGCTTCCGATGCGCCGCTGGGGCGATGTGGTGAAGCGAATTGCGGCTTCGGATATGGCGCTCGGCTCGTTTATACGCGGCTCGGCGGCATTTGAGTGCGACGGATGTCTGTATGTGGTTTTTGACAAGCCCTTCGGCATAAGCCTGATGAATGATAAGCGCAAGGGGGATGTTTCCTCTGCGATAAAAGAAGCGACGGGGAAGGATTTTCCACCGGAAAAAATCCTCTGTCTCGAGCATGAAAAGGCTGAAAATATGCTCGGTGAACCTATGGAAGAGCTTATAAAGAAATTTGAAGAATTCGGAAAGGAAGAATGAAATATGAAAGCAAGAATACCCGGAGGCGGCGGTCCCTCCATGAATCAGATGATAAAGCAGGCGCAGAAGATGCAGGAGGATATGGCGGCACTTCAGGCGGAGCTTGAAACAAGAGAATACGATATTTCCGCGGGCGGCGGCGTTGTTCAGATCAAAATAAACGGCAAGAAAGAGATACTCTCCATAAAAATCGATCCCGAAATAGTAGATCCCGACGATGTGGAAACGCTTTCCGACATTATCGTGGCAGGCGTAAACGAAGCGATAAAGCGCGTTGAAGATACGACAAACGCCGAAATGGAGAAGATAACGGGAGCCTTCGGCGGGCTTTCCGGTATGCCCGGTCTTTTCTGATAAACCTATAGCGTAAAGCATTTTCGGAGGGAAACATGGATTATATTTTGCCTTTGCAGAAGCTGATAGAGCAATTCGGCAGGCTCAGGGGTGTCGGCTACAAGACAGCTGTGCGCTATGCGCTTTCCGTTCTCGATATGAGCGAGGCTGATGTCGAAGAATTTGCAAGATGCCTTATCTCGGCAAAGCATGATATACATAACTGCGAGATATGCGGCAATCTTTCCGATGCGCCGATATGCTCGATATGCTCGGATCCGAGACGCGACAGATCCGTTATCTGCGTTGTCGAGGATGCCAAAACCGTCATGGCAATAGAGAAGGTCAAGGAATATGAGGGTCTCTATCATGTGCTGGGCGGCGCGCTTTCCCCGATGGATGGGATAGGTCCCGATAATCTTCGTATAAAGGAGCTTCTCGAGCGTATAGGAAATGGCGAGGTAAAGGAGCTTATCCTCGCAACAAATCCGAATGTAGAGGGCGAAACTACGGCAATGTATATTTCTAAGCTCGTCGCGCCGCTCGGAATAAGAACGACACGCCTTGCCTACGGTGTTCCTGTGGGCGCAAGCATAGAATATGCCGATGAGGTTACGCTCATGCGCGCACTTGACGGCAGAAGAGAAATAAAATAAGTGATATCATACGGCGGCTTCGGCGATACGGCTAAAAAATCTCGACAAATTTTATAAAAGTTATTGACAAAAGCGCCGAGTCATGGTAAAATAGCAGAGCGGTTTCAGAAATCCGCTCTTAATCACGGGCCTTTAGCTCAGTTGGTTAGAGCAACCGGCTCATAACCGGTTGGTCTGGGGTTCGAGTCCCTAATGGCCCACCAATAGGGGTATAGCTCAGTTGGTAGAGCAGCGGTCTCCAAAACCGCGTGCCGAGGGTTCAAATCCTTCTGCCCCTGCCATATTGCACTGACAAAATAGATGAAAGTGCCTTAAAGTCCGTAGCTACGGGCTTTTTTGATATCCAAATGACGAAAAAAAGAAGTTAAAAATTAAAGATGAAATAAGTGGTAAAATACCGACTGACAGGATTTGAATTTTGAAATCATGAGATATCAAAGCAAATAATATAAATAAAGAATAGATAAAGAAAAGAAAAAACCTTTATCCGCTTTTTTAATATAGAAAATAGTATACAAAATTTCAAGGACCGTTTTGTCTGATATCACGAAAGTGATGTTAAACAAAGCGGTCTTTTTTTATGCCCTGAAGGAGGCGACAGCAAAAGGCATATAGAAACCGCAAATAAATATTACGGAGGGATAAAATGAAAAAGTTAAGTTTTAACAGTACGCTCAATCACAAGAGGGACGGTTACAATACCTATGAGGTAAGTGTGGAAAAGGTCATAACTCTTTGCGGCGATGAATTTTCAAAGCTGAAAAACTTCACCCTTGACGATAACCGTTACATTGCCCGGTATCATAAACAGATGTGCATAGACAGCGAAAATGTTGCACACTGTCTGCTTTTTGTTGACAACAAAAGCGGCGACGGCATACTTGTCGAGTCTGAGGGTGCAGGTTATGCCCGAAAGTCGCAGTTCATTCCCAATGCAAGAGCATTGATCGAAAACAACAAGATGACCGAGGCTGAAGCGAAAATACACAAAATGATCAAGGAGATTACAAAAAGTATAGCCGTGAAAGCACATTGCGGAGATAAGCGCGTTTATTTTGAGGATGTTCTCAACGAAGAAACTATGGACGAGATCAAAACTGCTTTCATTCAGGCGGTTGGTGAAATGCTTGAACAGCGTGAAGATATCCGTTCTGTACAGATCAATGAACTTGATATTCCTTTTCAATCGGAAATAGAGGTAGAAGCTAAGCCGCTGCAGACGGAAGAAGAAATGGAAATCAGCCGGAATGAAGAACCCGAAATGAATCTTAAAATGTAAAGGGAAAGCGGTCTTTTTGCGGATAAGTGAGGTGAAAATTTGTAAGGAAATTTTAACGGTATCAAAAGACGGAATTTCGGAATCGAAATAGAAATGACAGGACTGACCAGATGTCAGGCCGCAAAAGCGGCGGCAAAGACGCTCGGCGGACAGGTATCCCATAACGGAGGGTTTTACGATAAATATACCGTAAGCGACAGCAAGGGCAGAAGCTGGTCGTTCGTATCGGATTCCAGTATTATCTGCAAAAACCGAAACGGCGAGGCGGCTTCCAGAGCCTACAGCGTGGAGCTGAATTCTCCTGTGCTGGAGTATGATGATATACCTCTGCTGCAGGAGGTGATCAGGACTCTGCGGCATGCCGGAGGAATTACCGGACCCGCATATAAATGCGGAACGCATATCCATATCTCAGCGGACGATTACACGCCCCGGCAGCTTAGAAATCTTGTAAATATATTCTCAAGCAAGGAGGATTACCTGTGGGAAGCATTGCAGGTCTCGTCAGCCCGAGAGTGGTACTGCAAGAAAATCGACAGAAGTTTTGTGGAAAAACTAAATAAACGAAAGCCGGATACGATAGAAGAAATAAAAATGCTGTGGTATAACGGAAATATGTCGGAGGAGCATACCCATTACTCAGAAACAAGATACAGAGCGCTGAATCTTCATAGCTGCTTTCAGCACGGTCATTATGAGATCAGATGCTGCAACGCAAGCCTTCATGCCGGAGAGATCAGAAGCCAGATAGTCCTGGCTCTGGCAATAAGCAACGCGGCGGTTACAAGAAAGTTCTGCTCCCCTAATGTAAGCAGCAGCGACAATATGCGTTACAGCTTTCGGGTATGGCTTCTGAATCTCGGACTCATAGGGGACGAATTCAAAAACTGCCGCGCTCACCTGTTAAAACGCCTTGCCGGAGATATAGCGTGGAGGCATCCGAAGGACGGTATAGCCGCAAGGGAAAGGCTTCGTCAGAAGCGTAGCGCTGAAAATGAGCAGAGCTGTGATGAAGAACCGGAGCAGTCGGAATGCGAAGGCGAGGAATTTGAAATTGCAATGTAGAAAGGAGCTCTTATGGAACAAAAACAATTGTATATAGCCTACGGCTCAAATATCAATTCTGAACAGATGGCGTATAGATGTCCCAATTCCAAAGCCGTAGGAACGTCAGTGATCAAGGATCATGAATTGGAATTCAGAAGTTACGCCACTATCGTTCCGAAAAAAGGCGCGAGCGTTCCCGTTGTGATCTGGGAGCTTGAAGAAAGCGATATTACCGCTCTGAACCGATACGAAGGCTACCCCCGGCAGTACAGACAGGAAAAAATGACGTTTGAGCTTGGCGGCAAAAAATACGAGGGCATGGCGTATCTTATGAATAACGGAGAGATATCTCCTCCTGCCCGGCAGTATTACGATATTATCCTGCAGGGCTACAGAGAATACGGTCTTGACGAAAGCTGTTTGCAGACCGCTCTGGAAAACTCGATTCAGCATGAAATTGACGAGAATTTGAACGATGACTTTCAGATGACTATAGGAGGCGGCTGAATATGCAGTATAAGGACTATTATGTAAAAATAACCCCCGGCCAAAGCCTGATAAGGGAAGCTGAAAACGGTACGGACATTATGTGCGAAGGGTTCAGGATCGAGGTTTTCACAGACGGATCGGAAAAAGAAAAGCTGGACGAATTTTCTGCGGCTGTGAATTATGAGCTGCTTGAAAACAGTATGCGGGAGGCGGAGCAGTTTGCAAAGGACTGTATTGAATGCGGTATGAAGGAATATTACAGGAATATTGAAGGGTCGTGATACCAATGGACTAATATACTATAAAAAAAGAAACTATACGGAGGAAATATGATGATATATGATCAGAACAAGGTTGAAATGCTCAGACAGAGATACCCTGAAGGCACAAGGATCTGCCTTGACAGCATGGAAAACGATCCGCACCCGATCTAGTTTCATGTCGTGGGTAGGCGGCAAAAAAGCGCTGAGGGACGAGATTCTCTCAAGGTTTCCGCTTTACTATGAGAAATATATCGAGGTTTTCGGAGGGGCAGGCTGGGTACTGTTTCATAAACCGCCGGGCATGGATTTCGAGGTCTGGAACGACTATAACTCAAACCTTGCAAATCTGTACCGCTGCGTCAGGGATAAACCGAATAAGCTCAAATACAAGCTCAGGTACGTCCTTAATTCCCGCGAGGACTTTAATTGGATCTCGGCTCTTCATAAGAAAGGACTGTTCGGCAGATTCCGTGACGCTGACAGGGCGGCTAAGTTCTATCAGCTGATACGGTACAGCTATGCAAGCGGTCTTGACAGCTTCGGCAGTCAGCCTCATTCCATGTGGGCGGATTTTCCGCAGATAGATATGGCGGCGAGAAGATTGCAGAAGGTTGTGATCGAGAATAAGGATTTTGAAGGGCTGATAAGGCATTACGACCGCTCCGTCAGCTTTTTTTACTGCGATCCCCCGTACTTTGCAACTGAAAACTACTACAAGGACGTGGGCTTTAAAAAGGAGGATCATATCAGACTCAGAGATACGCTTCTGAAAATCAAGGGAAAGTTTTTGGTATCGTACAACGACTGCCCTGAAATCAGGAAGCTGTGGGACGGACCAGGAATATATATTGAGGAAATATCAAGGCTTAACAATCTTGCCCAGAGGTACGAAGGCGGCTGTATGTACAGCGAGCTGTTTATCTCAAACTACAGGCAAACGGAAAGAAACGCGCTTCAGCTTTCAATGTTTGACGAAAATACGGGAGGTATTTTAAATGAGAAAAGTATTAATGACGCAGGCGATGACTGAAAACGGAATATCCAGATTTGACGGTCTCTATGATGAGAATGGGTTTCCCGTGACGGCGGAGCTTGAAAAGAACGAGGACGGAGTCGTTTTCACCCTGCTTCACAAAGAGCTTACGGAGGCGGAAAAGCAGGCGGTATGCGATGAATACGACGACTGCGCCGGCTGTCCCATCCGCGGTATATGCGCGAAGGACCTAGGCTCAGACAATTTGTTTTAAAGAAAGGACGGATAAATTATGAGATTTCTGTACAGAAAATCCTATGAAGAGGCAAAAATATGCGAGGAAACCGAACTATGGCGGGAAAGCCGTATTGAAAATATACGCTGCTGCAAGGAGATTGACAAGGCGGTTTCCGAAATGTCGGTAAGTAATGTGATAGAGGTCTGCGAGGGAAAGGACAAGGGCTTTTACTTCTGCGACAGCGTGGGCTTCAGACCGATAGATTTTGATATTTCGCAGACAAACCATAAGGATATGATGAGGATACTCATAGTCGAGGTCGGAAAAGCGCCCTATGAGACGGAAATCATTCACAGTATTCATGCAATGCAGTCGGTGGTCGGAGGTCTTATTGAACCGATATATTTCGAGCCTGACAACGACGCGGTCGCATGGTGCAACGAAGAATTTCTGCTCTATGATTATGAACCCAACAGAGTCATAGGCGGAGTACTTGTTCATGGTACGGTATATATTTCAGGCAATACATTCACAAAAGACGGCTGGGACAGCTGTTCTCTGACTGACGGGCAGATCAGTAAATATTCAGAGATGTTTGCACTGTCTGCGTTAAATCCAGAAGAAGAAATATCCCAGCAGAACGACGGATTAATAATTATTATGTAAAGATATTGACAAATGCCAAAAATCGTGGTATTTTTTAAATGTAAGCTTTTATTGGTTATGCTGTAAAAACCCTTGCTCGGTTTGTCTGACAGGTAGAATTTTTCCGTAAACGGTAGATATCCGCGCGGCAGTGTGGTATGCTGGATTTAACAGCAAAGGCTGAAATATATACACGGGGTGTGACAATTATGAAAAGGACATTGGCGGTATTGATAATATGCGGACTTGCGCTGTCAGGCTGCGGAAAAACAGAACCGGACGGAGCTGAGCTTCAGACGGGAAAAACCGAATCGGCTTCGGCTGCCTCAACGGTAACGACTACGCCCGTATCAACGGCTTCGTCAGTTAAGACGACCGCTGTAAAAACAACATCCAAAACATCAGCAAAAACAACGGTAAAAACCACGTCTGAAAGTACGGCGGAAAGTACGGAAAAGAAAAGCGGTACCAAAAAGAGCAGCAAGAAGACCGACGTAACTACCCAAGCGCCGCGGTACGGTAACGAACAGGATAATAACGGCAATTATCAAACGGGAGGAAATAACGGCGGTCAAACTCAGCCGCAAAGTCAGAATACGACAGCTTCGCAGAAAACCGAGAAGCCAAGCCAAACGCAGAAGAAAACCACAACTGCAAAGAAAACCGAAAAGCCAAAGCCAAAACCGACAGAAGCTCCTGAGCCTGAGCCGCAGGGACTTTCACAGGCAGATATATCAGAGATAAACGGATATATCAAACAGGCTGCTAAGTCTTACGGTATCGGAACAGAGTGCCCGGACTGTAACAATGAAGGAGCCGTAATTTTAAGCGGTTACGTTGATCCTTGGAACGGTTATTCTTGGAATACTCCGATAGATACAGAAAGGTTAAAAGATAAGAGCCGAATTAAACAGGCTGTGGATTCATATATAAACGTTATATATAACGAATGGCTGAACGACGGTATGATTACTAAGGACGATCTTAAAAAATATGCTTTTCTGTATGTTTATTGGGAAGATACGGGCGACGGTTATTACGACTTGTATTTGATGTGGTAAAATGAAATAAAATAAATATATGGACCGATGGTAAAAACATCGGTCCATTTTTTATGCGGAAAGGAAGATATAAATGAAAAAAATCAGAATAAGAGCATTATCCCTTATAACGCTCTTTGCATTGTTTGTAACAATGCTGCCGACAGGATTTGCGGTAAGCGCCGCATATGAAGCGAAAATACAGATAGAAAACGCCAATGAGCTAGGAATCAAAAAGGACCTCATAATCGGAAACGGGTATAGGATAAATAAGGCTGACTACTGGACAATGATCCATACAGCCGACAGTATGAAAGCCGTTTACTGTCTTGAAGCCGGAGCTCATGTTTCAAGCGGCGATTCGTATACCGAGGATTCGGCTAAGGAATATTTGAATAACGTAAAAAATGATACGCTTAACAGCGACGAGATCGGTATTGTTTTAGGCGAAGTATTTCTTTATGCATTTACCGGAGAGCTGACCAGTGTTGAAGCATACTATAAATACACTGCGACGCAGCTTCTTGTATGGGAAGCTCTGGTAGGTCAGAGAGATATAAATTTCAATAGAGTTGATAACGGCTATACCTCTGTTGAAAATGCCTTGTCTAACTTTGAAAGCGATTATGCGGCAGCAGAGGTAAGCCGATACTACTATAATTACGAATCATTGATAAAGGCTCATTCAAAGTCGGTTTCTTTTGCATATAAGCTGCCGTCTATTGCTAAAAACAAACCTGTTCAATCTTCTTCAGACGGTACCTATACGTTCACAGATAAAAATAAACAGCTATCCAATTTTGATGTTTCTGTTAAAAACGGCAGTATGATTTCAAAATCTGAAAGCTCTCTTAAAATAAAAGCAGATAACGGTAAAATTGCAGAAATAACATTAACGCAGAATAACGTAAAAGAATCGGGAGAGCTGACCGGATTCCTGACGCTTACAAGCGATTCAAAGCAGACGTTAGCGGAGCTAAAAGCCGATCCGAGAAAATACTACGCGGCGGTCAAGGGCGTAGAAAACGGAACGCTCGAAATTATCAAGACCTCCGAGGACGGAATAGTAGCGGATATTGAATTTATCGTCTTAGGAAACGGAAAAACGTATAAGGTAAAAACGGACAGGAATGGTAAAATAAATATACCAGATCTTGCGGCGGGAGAATATACCGTAACCGAGGTCGTACCTGCCCGTTATGAAAAACAGCAGACGAAAAAGGTTACGGTTTCGGCGGGCAAAACCGCTTCCGTTTCATTCTCCAATACGTTAAAGACAGGAGCTATAAAAATAAACAAGCAGTCGGAGGACGGAGAAAACGGCGGCAGGACCTTTACGATTTCCGGCGGCGGCAAAACCTATACTGTTACCACCAACGGCGAGGGTACGGCAGTTCTTTCCGATATTCCCGTATATGATAAGGATAATAAAAAGATCGCTTATACCATTTCCGAGAAA
>OLGE01001640.1_pt1 | contig 22286 bp, 30 predicted proteins | sample 1605151 | NCBI WGS metagenome assembly OLGE01 (sample SAMEA3888912, study PRJEB22519) | human gut metagenome | biome: human gut; feature: human-associated habitat; material: faeces | place: Denmark | collected 2010
GGCTGATGAACAAGGTCAGAGAATCCGCTACTCTCTTCTCCAATGTCTACAGCTACGGTTATGCGGACGGCAACGGCGCTTCGAGCTCTCTTGGCGTTCGCCCCGCTTTCAAAATCAAGAATCGTTAATCTGCACCTCCTTGTGAGGTGCAGTGGGAGCAGAAGCCTATGAAACAAGTGAACAAAACAATGGGAAACCACTTTGAAGAGGAACTGTGTGAACTTCTGGCAGAGCAAGGTTTCTGGGCGCACAATCTGGCACAAAACCAGGTAGGACAACCCGCAGACGTGCTTGCGGTTCGGGACAACATAGCAATCTTGATTGATTGCAAGGTATGTTCTAACAACCGCTTCCCGTTATCCCGGATTGAACCAAACCAGGAAGCGGCTATGACCATGTGGGAAGCCCAGGGCAATGAGCATTGCTACTTCGCTATGAAGCTGAATGACGGACAGATATATATGATTCACTTCGATGAGTTATGTCTGCGGCAGCTTTACGGGCAGGGCAGCATTACAGAGTCAGAGTTTCCAGAGTACAAGACCTTTCAAGAGTGGTTGGAGGAAATGGATGTTTATAGAAATCGGGAGCCGATTGAAAATCCTTGACCCCTCACCCGAACTGATTAAGTGGTGTAAAGAGAATCTGGAAATGACAAACCCAGAATATCAGCAAAAAGCCAGAATGCACCTGTGGCTTGGGAATACCCCACGAACACTTTATCTCTATGAGGTAAATGGAAATAGCTTGATTCTCCCATTCGGGTGTCTGAGAGCAATCCTGCCGCTTCTGGAAGGAGATATGAAGAAGCTGTTCAAAGAGCCGAAGAAGGTTGACTACGGCGGTAAGGTTCCGCTGTATGACTACCAGGAAGAAGCAGTTGCGGCAATGCTGATAAACCACTACGGCATTCTACAATCCCCTGCCGGGTCTGGTAAGACTCAGATGGGAATTGCCCTGGCGTGTGCGTTAGGGGTAAAAACCCTCTGGCTGACACACACCAAAGACCTGCTGACGCAGAGCAAGAGCCGTGCAGAACAGTATGTTGATTCAGAACTACTGGGAACGATAACCGAAGGGAAGGTTAATATCGGCAAGGCTATGACCTTCGCCACAATCCAGACCATGTGCAAATTGGACTTAGACCAATATAGAGATGAGTGGGACTGCGTGATTGTGGACGAGTGTCACAGAGTAAGCGGTACACCTACAGCGGTAACCCAGTTCTCAAAGGTACTGAATACGCTGTGTGCCAGACATAAGTTCGGGCTGTCAGCAACCGTCCATCGTTCGGACGGCATGATAAAAGCAACCTACGCAATGTTGGGTCAAGTAGTATGGACTGTTCCAGATGAAGCAGTGAAGTCCAGGGTTATGACAGTAAGTGTCCTGCCGAAAGGTACGAACGTGAAGCTGAGTCCTGCTTATCTGAACAGTGATGGCACAATTAACTACTGCAAAATGATTACCTATCTCACAGAATGTGAGAGCCGAAACAAGATTATTCTTGATGACTTAGTTGAGAACCGTGAGCATTTCAATCTGATTTTATCAGAAAGGGTTGACCATCTTAAATACCTGTATGAGCAGTTACCTTTGAAATTAAGGGCGCAAGCAGCGGTAATAGATGGAAAGATGACCAGTAAGAAGCGAAAAGCTGAACGGGAACAGGCTATTGAGGATATGAGGACTGGCAAGAAACGGTATCTGTTTGCAACATATTCCCTGGCAAAAGAAGGTCTGGACATTCCCAGACTGGACAGATTGTACTTAACAACCCCCCAGAAAGACTATGCGGTGATAGTTCAGAGCGTAGGACGTATCGCCCGAACCTTTGACGGCAAGGAGCAGCCAATAACTTATGACTATGTTGATTGCATACGGTCATTGCAGAAATCTTTCAAACAACGCTGCACCAGTTACAGGAAGTGCGGGTGCGAATTTATAGGAGATTGACATGAAGAATAAAGTTCTGAAAACAATCGGATATATCGTAGGCATAACGTGGCTGTTCACTGCCTGCGCTCTGGATGATGAAGTCTACGGGATGACAATGCTCTTCATCAATGTTCTGTGCATGGCATACCTGGCACTGTTCTCCTGGGCAAATAACTGGTGGTATGACTTGGAGGACTACGAAGATGAAGATGACGAAGAATGTGAAGAACCACTTCACTACGGCTCAACTTCTTCTGGCAGGCGTAGAAGAGAGTATGGGAGTCGAACCCGACAAGTGGGGCATAATTCCTCCCGAACACTCCAAAGCGTCAATGATTCGCCGCTGCGTACAGGCAAGGCAAGAAATCTTGCAGGTACAAAAGGCTCTGGAAGAAGGGCGGTGTAACGATGGTTGAGGGAACCTACATATTCGACTGTGAGGTATTTGCCCATGACTGGCTGTTTGTGTTCAAAGAAGTAGCCACGGGAGAGTACACGGTTATCTGGAATGACAATGATGAAGTTCTGGCTTTCATGGAGCGTAACCCGTATCTGGGTGGCTTCAATAACAAGCACTACGATAACCACATACTCAAGGCAGTTATGTGTGGGTTCACCCCGGAACAGGTGAAGGAGATAAATGACCTCATCATCGTTCACGAATTAAACGGGTGGGACATTCCCGCTCTGAGAGAGTACCGGGTCTATTTTGACAGCTTCGACCTCAAGGATGATTGCCAGGACGGCGTATCCCTTAAAGGGATTGAAGCCCACCTGGGTATCCCGATTGAGGAAACAGAGGTTGATTTCAATGTTGACCATGTTCTCTCTGAATCAGAAAAGGCACAGACTACTTACTACTGTAAGTACGATGTGGACGCAACAGAGATTCTTTTCAAGTTGCGGCAAGGTTATCTGGATAATAAAGCGGCTGTAGGCAGGAAGCGTGGTCTGACAGACAGGCAGGCTATGTATATGACCAATGCCAAACTGACAAGCGTGTACCTGCAAGCCCAGAAACCAGAGAAACCATGGACAGACGAAAGAGATTATCAGTACCCGGACAAGCTGCTGAGACAGTATATTCCGCAGGAAGTATTTGACTTCTTCGACAAGCTGCATGACCCGAACATTCCGAACTACCTTCTGTTTGGTGGCTACGATGAACAAGGTGTAAAGCACAAGGGAGCTGCTCTGGATTTTTCCATTGGTGAGTGCAAATGCACGATAGCCTACGGAGGTATCCACGGTGCAATTCCTACTTATGTGGAAGAAGCTACTGAGGGCAGGTCAATTCGAAACAAGGATGTGGCAAGTTATTACCCGCACTTAATGACCATTCCTCTCTCAAAGGGACAGAAATACGGCTTCTGTAGCCGCAATATCCCGTCCCCGCAGGTGTATGTAGATACCTTGGAAGAGAGAGTACAGGCGAAGAAAGCCGGGGATAAGGTCACGGCAAACGCTCTGAAACTGGTACTGAACACCACCTACGGAACCATGCTTAACGGTAAAGACGGCGTGGCTTTCAATGACCTGTATGACCCTCTGATGGGACGTTCAGTTTGTATCACAGGACAGCTTCTCCTACTGGAACTGTCAATGCACTTGGTCAGTGAGTGTCCGACTCTGAAAATCATTCAGCTTAACACGGATGGTATTATGGTGAGTTTCGACAACTCCGATGAAGCAAAATGGCAGGAAATCACTCAGGAATGGCAGGACAGAACCGGGTTTGAACTGGAAGAGGATTTCATTCAGAAAATCGTGCAGCGGGATGTGAATAACTACGTTGAGGTTCCCGTGGGTGACGGTAAGCCGAAGGTTAAGGGCGGCGCACTGGTAAGAGGTATTCTGACCAATGCAAACATTGACTTCACCAAAATGGGACTTCCTGCCTGGGAGAACATGAGTGGTGGTGCATGGAATATCAACAACAATGCGGTTATAGTCGCACGGGCAATCCAGGATTACTTTGTAAAGGGTGTAGACCCAGAAGAAACGATAATGGCAAGTAAGAATATCCTGGACTTCCAGGTGATTGCAAAGGTTGGAGGTAAATATTCCGGGTGCTATCAGATGGTGGGTGAAGATAAGGTTCCCGTACAGAAAGTGAACAGAGTGTACGCCACGGCAGACAGACGGTATGGAACTATCTACAAGACCCACGCTGTAACAGGCAAGGACGCAAAGGTTCCCAGTCTGCCAGTACACTGCATGGTAGACAACAACAATGAGTTGGCTATAGATGTGGTAGACCGTAACTGGTATCTGAAACTGGCACAGAAGAATATCCGTGAGTTCCTGGGTGTGAAACCGCCCCGGAAGAATACAAGGAAAATCAATTCCTTGAAAAAGAAATCTTTAGAATTATTTGATTAAGGAGGATAAGACAATGAAGTATAGCGAAGTGGCTAATGCACTGAAAGCAGGTAAGAAGATTAAGTTGGTTGCATGGAAGAAAGTCTACTGGTATCAGAATGAGAAGGGCGAAATCATCAATCATTTTGAAGATGGTAGCGAAGTCCCGTCTGCGGTACTCTTCCCGCGTGACCTGCTGTGGGTAATGAACGGTAACTGGGAAGTTGTTGAGGACGATGAGTCGAAGAACGTCAACAAACCTGTGAGCGAGATGAAGAAGCTGCGTAACTTCGGATGGGCGATTGCCGCTCTCAAGCGTGGTGAGAAGGTATCCCGTAAAGGTTGGAACGGCAAGAAGCAGTACATTCAGCTTGCGTCTGGTATCTCCTATGTTACTTCTGACGGAAAGATTGTGAACTGTGAGCATGACGCAATCGGAAACCAGGCTATCGCTTTTGTAGGTACGTCTGGGGTTCAGATGGGTTGGCTTGCTTCCCAGGCTGATATGCTTGCGGAAGATTGGACATACGCAGAGGTTTAATCATCGAATATAAGGAGGACATTAGCAATGGCTAATATTTATGAAGCAATGAATGTGCGCCAGAAGTTGGCGAAAGCAAGACTGTACTTTCTGAATCAGAAGGTACAGAAGTCGGGTAAGAATATGCACCTTGAGTTCAAGTATTTTGAGTTGGAGGACATTGTGCCGCCTGCAACCCGTATCTTCGCTCGTGTGGGTCTTACCACGGAGATTGATTTCACAGATGAGGGTGCTGTGATGAAGGTCTACAACGTGGACAACATTGAGGAAGCACCTATGCAGTTCCGTGTTCCGTACCGTGAGGTGAAGCCGATTGTGAGCAATGCAGGCAAGGAAGTCACCAACCCTATGCAGGCTCTTGGCTCTTCTATCACTTACCTGCGCCGTTACCTCTGGATGGCGGTTCTGGACATTACTGAACCCGATGACATTGACGCAAACCTTGGTTCTGATGACCAGGCAGAGGATGAAGAGATTCCTGCTCCGAACCCGGAAACGGCTAAGAAGGAGAAGAAAAAGAAGTCTGCTGCACCTGCTACTCCGAAGGAGCGTGAGGAAGCGAAGAAGGAAATGACGGGTACTGATGGACAGGCTGATGAGTTGCAGATTAAGGCACTCAAGGAAGCCTGCAAGACTCTGATGGACAAGGATTCCGACCAGGAAGAGTTTGTTCAGCAGATTGCCATGAAAACCAATGGCTTCACTAATGTCACCCGTGCAGCGTGTGAGCAGCTTATTCAGAACCTTGGTGAGATGATTGCCGCCTACGGCGAGTAAGGGGGCTGAGTCATGGCTGATAATGTAAACCATCCCGCTCATTATGAAACCGGGAAGTTTGAGTGCATTGACGTTATGGTGGAAACCCAGGGAGTAGAAGCCACGCAGAACTTCTGCGTGTGCAACGCTCTCAAGTACGTCTACAGGCACAAGAAGAAAAACGGCATGGAGGATTTGCAGAAAGCAATCTGGTATCTGAACAAAGCCGTTGAGTTGGCGGAAGCAAAGAATGACAAAACGACAAATCATTAAGTGGTTGGAGTCGCAGAGCGAAAAGGCATTAGCCGAAGTAGAAACCCAGAGTGAAAAGGCTCTCAACACTTACTATGCAGAGAGGAATGAGAAAATCGGTCTGGACGCTACGGCAACCGCTATTTCGGCTCTCATGCAGCAGGCTTACAGTCTGACTGAATCCTTCAAAGAGAAGGTGAAAGCAGAATATCCGGGGGTTGATACCCTCTGTGGTTACTATGGTTCAATCTCTTACAAACTGGCAAATATGAGTTCTCAAGCTGAAATCCGTTCCTGTTTGCTTAAAGAGTTTGAGGACGGAAGAACGGAAATCAGAAAGGGTATCAAAGCCCGAAAGAATGAAATGATTAAGGGTATTACCGATAACTACAGGAATGTGATTGCCAATGTAAGCAATATGAAGAATGCAAAACTGGCAATGGAATATCTCAAGAACCTGGGGTTTGACTTGAGTGAATTGGTAAAAGCCGATGAGAACCCAGTAACCACGGCATTGTCCGTGGAAGTGGATACACGATTTCTGTTCATAGGAGGTAAGAAAAATGAAGTGGAATGATGACAAGACCATCACTATCACCCCGCCGAAGCGTCCTAAGAAGATTACAGGTACACGCTTTGCGGCGATTATGGGGCTGAACAAGTGGACAACCCCGTTCAACGCTTGGTGTGCAATCACCAGAACCTACGAAGAGCCGTTTGAGGACACAATCTATACCGTTGCAGGTAAGACGATTGAGCCGAAGCAGGCTGAGTTTATGAAGAAGTCCTATTTTATGACCAACCTTATCACTCCTACGGATGTGTACGGGGCTGACTACTTCCAGAAAACCTGGGGTGACTTCTTCAAAGACAGTCCTATCTTCGGTGGTATGTGGGACTATCTTCTGGTAGACAAGGACGGCAAGCCTACCACGGTTCTTGAAATGAAAACCACGAAGCGTTCTGAGGATTGGGTTGAGGATGTTCCAGAGTACTACGCTTTGCAGGCTGCGCTCTATGCGTATCTTCTGGGTGTAGATGACGTGATTATGGTGTGTAGCTTCCTGGGTGACAAGGACTATGAGAACCCGGACGCATATCAGTGTAGCACTGAGAACACCATCGTTCGCCCCTTCAAGTTGTCTGAGCGTTATCCCGAACTGAAAAAGACCATCAAGAAGGTTGAAAAGTGGTGGAAAACCCACGTTGAGGGCGGTGTTTCTCCGAAGTTCGATGAGAAAGCGGACGCAGACATTCTGAAAGTCCTGCGTGATAACAACCTGTCCCCGGACACTGACATTGCTGCTCTGGTTGCCGAAGCAGAGCAGTTGAAGAAACACATTGATGAGGTCAAGGGTACTGTAGCTGACGATGAGAAGAGGTATAAGACTATTACCGATATGCTCAAGAAGGAAGCTATCAGCCAGTTCAAGGAGGGCGATAAGACCGTTACTATCAGCGGTGCTTCCTTCGACTGGGTTACTTCCAAGACCATGAAAGACCCTGGCTACGATATGGCGAAAATGCAGGAGGACGGCATTGATATTGAGAAGTATCATGGCACACCCGAACCGCAGTACCGCTTTACTTCGAAAGCCAGAAAGGAGTCCGCATGATAAGATACCTCAGTCTTTTTAGCGGAATTGGAGCGTTTGAGAAAGCACTGGATAATCTGGGTATTCCCTATGAACTGCTTGCTTACTGCGAAGTAGATAAATACGCCAGTAAAGCCTATTCTCTTCTGCACCATGTTCCAGAAAACATGAATCTGGGGGATATTACCAAAGTGGACGAAAAGGCTCTGCCAACCGATATTGACCTACTTACATACGGTTTTCCTTGCCAGGACATTTCCATTGCAGGAAACAAGCGTGGGTTCGTCAATGAGGACGGTACTAAAACCCGAAGCGGATTGTTCTTTGACGCATTGCGTATCATCGAACATTGCAAACCAAAAGTGGCTATTGCTGAGAATGTAAAGAATCTCACCAGTAAGAGCATGAGTTCTATATTCACTATCGTGCTGGAAAGCCTGGATAATGCAGGTTATAACTGCTACTGGCAGGTTCTCAACAGCGCAGACTACGGTGTGCCGCAAGGGAGAGAGAGAGTATTCATTGTTTCCATCCGTAAGGACGTGGATGACCACTCTTTCCGATTCCCTCCTGCTATTCCGCTTGAGATGTGCATGGGTGACCTCTTAGATGAGGAAGTCCCGGCAGAGTTCTATTTATCTGAGGAAAAGACCCAGAGCGTCATAAGACATGACAGCAATCATCCCGGTCATATCGCAGACAGGGGGGACGTGTCCAACCTTACTGTCAAGGGACTATAAAGACCCGAAGGTGGTGATTTGCCCATGAAGATAATTCAAGCAGCAGATTTGAACCACTACGGCAATGACCAGATGAACCGTATCTATTCACCAGAAGGTCTTGCCCCTACACTGAAAACGGTTAGTGGGGGGGGACGTGAGGTGAAAGTACTGACAAACGGTAGATACCGTAAACTGACTCCGAAAGAATATTTTCGGTTAATGGGTTTTTCAGACTCAGACTATGAACTGCTTGCAATGAATGGTATCTCCAAAACACAGATTTACAAGATGGCAGGAAACTCCATCGTGGTTACAGTTCTGGAACACCTATTCAAGCAGATTTACACACCAGGTACTCAGAGCATTGATTCTCTCAAGAAGAAATCTCTGGATATATTAAACACCTTATAAGGAGGATACTTAAAATGGCAAAGATTGGACTGAGTGAGGGTTTCACACTTATTCCGAAGGGAACCCACGTTTTTAAGATTGTTGAGGTCAAGTACAAAGAGGACTTCGGCAAGATGGAGATTGTTATGCAGCTTGCTTCTGGTCAGAAGCATACTGAACGCTTCTCTCTGCTGAATGCAGACGGTGAGCCGAACCAGGGAGGTCTGAACGCTTTCAGTTACTTCGCAAAGACTGCACTGAATGACTACACTCTGACGGAGATTGACCATGAGGAACTTGTCGGTCACTATATCCGCTGTGAGGTAGACCATGAAGAGGTTGAGTCTAACAAGACTCCGGGCAAAATGCTCAAGTTCGTTCGCCTGGGTGATAAGGAGCCTGCGGATGGTTTTGACGAAGAGGAAGCCCCTGCCCCGAAGAAGGAAAGCAAGCCTGCGGCTACTGCCCCGGCTGCTGTACCTGCTGAAAAGGCAAGCGGTAAGAAATTCGACCTGGACAGCATTCTGGGTTAATTAAATGACCTGCGGAGAGGGAGAAGTGTAGCTTTGAACTCTCCAATGGTCTATATTCTATAAAGTCGAATGAAAGGATTGAAGATTATGAGCGAACGAGATAAGCGTGTCAAGGCGTTTGAGAAGCTGATGAGGGGCGGGCTGTCCAGTACGGATGTGTTCTGTATGAAAACTCAGTTGATGGCAATGGGATTCTTTACGGCTCCTGCTTCTACGAAGTACCACGGGAACTATGAGGGCGGGCTGTTTGACCATAGCTTTACCGTAACCTCTTCTCTGCTTTCTCTGACAAAGAGGATGGGTCTGAACTGGAAGCGCAAGGCAAGCCCCTACATTGTGGGTATGCTCCATGACCTCTGCAAGTGTGATTCGTACATTCACAACCCAGATGGAACATACAGCTACAACCCCAACATTCTTTTGCCGGGACACGGTGACAAGTCCGTGATTCTGGCACAGAAGATTGTTGACCTCACAGATGAGGAAATGGCTTGTATCCGTTGGCACATGGGAGCCTTTGATGACAAAGAGAACTGGGATAAGTACGGAAAGTCCATTGAGAGATACCCGAACGTCCTGTGGACTCATACCGCTGACATGATGGCGGCACGAATTTTCAAGATTTAAGGAGGAACCAGAAATGATTATCACTGGCATGGCTCATTTTGAGAGCGTTTGCAAGAAGAAACTGGTTGACTGGTATCACAAGAACAAACCGGGAGTAGAAATCGACTTGAGCAACGTCTTTGTAGTGTGGGCTTGTAAGACCTTGCAGAATTATAAGTGCCTTGCTTCCACCACTATCAGCGGTGACGGCATTTATGCGGAGTACACTTACAACGGTGACAAGCAGGAACTCTATGAGGATGTGTACGGCAAACTTACTAACACCTGCATTACTGAGGAATAAGGAGGATATGGAAATGGGATTCACTGAGATTCTGACGATTATTTTCATCGTCTTAAAGTTACTGGGAGTTATTACCTGGGCATGGTGGTTATGTCTGCTCCCGGAAATCATCGCAGGCGTTCTTTACGTCATTGTGGTAGTAGCACAGTTGGTGGCAATTCATAAGGCTCATAAGAGTATCAAGAAACATTTTGATAAGTTCTAAGGAGGTGTAAGTCATGGTTGTAGCCATTGGAGTTGCCTGCTTTCTGGCAGGCTTGATTGTTGGTATCGGTGGTATTGCCGCTATTGCTATCAAGGCGGCAGGTGATGAGCAGAAAGCGCAGGAGGAAAAGTAACTATGACAGGCAAGGAATACCAGGCATTAGCCATTAGAACTTGCAGCATTCCCTACGATTGCAAGGCTGACCGTCTGTATCATGCAGTGTTCGGTTTGAACAGCGAAGCGGGAGAAGTTGCAGGTATCTTACAGAAGAAGTACCAGGGACATGAAGTGAACCTTGAACACATGGAAAAGGAACTGGGAGATTGTCTCTGGATGATTGCGGAAGCGTGTGACGCACTGGGTACGGACATTGATACGGTCATGCAGATGAACATTGACAAGCTGAAAGCCCGTTACCCAGAGGGCTTTACGGTGGAGAACTCCCTTCATCGTAAGGTAGGCGATATTTAATGAACTTCCACAATATCACGCACGATGATATGAACAACGGTGATGGGTTGAGGGTGGTTCTCTGGGTTGCAGGGTGTGAACACCACTGCAAGAACTGCCAGAACCCTATCACCTGGGATTTCACAGACGGGGTTGAGTTTGACAAAGCAGCTTTCCATGAAATCTGCACGGAGTTGAGCAAGCCTTATATCAGCGGTCTTACCCTTTCTGGGGGTGACCCGCTGCACCCCGTCAATCGTTGTCAGATTTTATGGCTTGTGAAGAAAGTCAAGCAGTTCTTCCCTCACAAGACTATCTGGCTTTATACCGGGTACACATGGGAAGAGATAAATTCTAACTACTTCTATTGCAGAGCAATTCTGGACTACATTGACGTTCTGGTGGACGGACGTTTTGAAGAAGATTTGAAGGATGTGGGCTATCATTGGGCAGGTTCCACCAACCAGAGAGTTATCAATGTCCCGCAGTCCTTAAAGGAAGGGAGGGTTATACTCCATGAAAGTAATTAAGAAGGACGGCACGATTGAGCAGTTTGACGGTCAGAAGATTGTCAATGCAGTCAGTAAGTCTGCCGCCCGTGCAATGATTGAGTTGGACGATACCCAGTACCATGAGATTGTATCTAAGGTTATGGCTATCGTCACTGAGCGTTTCCCGGAACAGGTTCACGTTGCGGATATGCACAACATTGTGGAGCAGGTTCTTGATGAGGTCAACCCGAAGATTGCGAAGTCTTACAGGGATTACCGAAACTTCAAGAAGGATTTCGTTCACATTATGGATGAGGTCTATCAGAAATCTCAGTCCATTCGTTTTCTGGGCGATAAGGAGAACGCAAACACGGACTCCACCCTGGTTGCTACGAAGCGTTGTCTGATTTTCAACGAACTGAATAAGCGACTGTACCGCAAGTTCTTTATGACCAATGATGAGTTGCAGGCTTGCAAGGATGGATACATTTATATCCATGACCAGTCAGCCCGCCTTGACACTATGAACTGCTGCCTGTGTGACATTTCCTCTATTATGAGCGGCGGCTTTGAGATGGGCAATGTCTGGTACAATGAGCCGAAAACTCTTGATACCGCTTTTGACGTTCTGGGAGATATTATCCTGGCTACTGCTTCACAGCAGTACGGCGGCTTCACAGTCCCAGAGGTGGACAAGATTCTTGCTCCGTATGCAGAGAAGTCCTACAAGAAGTACTGTGCTGAGTACATGGAAATCCGCAATCAACAGACCTTCACCCAGGACGTAAAGGACTGGGCTATGAGCAAGGTGCAGCGAGATTTTGAACAGGGCTTCCAGGGTATTGAGATGAAGCTGAACACTGTGGGTTCCTCCCGTGGCGATTATCCGTTCATCACTATGACCTTCGGACTGGCTACTGATGTGTTCGGCAAGATGGCAAGCAAGACCTTCCTCAAAGTTCACATGGAGGGTGAGGGCAAGCCGGGATTCAAGAAGCCCGTACTGTTCCCGAAACTGGTTTTTCTCTATGACGAAAACCTTCACGGTGAGGGTGGCTTCAATGAGGATGTGTTTGAAGCAGGTGTTGATTGCAGTAGCAAGACTATGTATCCCGACTGGCTGTCCCTTACGGGTGACGGCTATGTGGCTGAGATGTACAAAAAGTACGGTAGAGTAATAAGCCCTATGGGTTGCCGTGCATTCCTCTCTCCGTGGTTTGAGCGTGGCGGCATGAAGCCTGCGGACGCAGATGACAAGCCTGTATTTGTGGGACGCTTCAATGTCGGTGCGGTTTCCCTACACCTGCCTATGATTCTGGCAAAAGCCAGAGCCGAAAACCGTGACTTCTATGAAGTCCTGGACTACTACCTGGAAATGATTAGAGGGGTTCACAAGCGTACCTATGAATATCTGGGTGAGATGAAAGCAAGCACCAACCCTATCATGTACTGTGAGGGTGGCGTATATGGAGGTCACCTCAAGCCGTCTGACAAAATCAAACCCCTGCTGAAACCTATGACAGCTTCCTTCGGTATTACAGCACTGAATGAGTTGCAGCGGCTCTACAACGGCAAGTCCATTGCAGAGGACGGAGAGTTTGCCCTGGAAGTCATGCAGCATATCAACCAGAAGGTTACGGAGTTCAAGAATGAGGACGGTTGGTTGTACGCAATCTACGGAACCCCGGCTGAAAGCCTGTGTGGTTTGCAGATTGAGCAGTTCCGTAAGAAGTACGGCATTATCGAAAATGTATCTGACCGCCCGTATGTGAGCAATTCCTTCCACTGTCATGTGACAGAGGACTTAACTCCGATTGAAAAGCAAAACCTTGAAGGACGTTTCTGGGATATGTTCAACGGTGGCAAGATTCAGTACGTTCGCTATCCGATTTCCTACAACCGGGAAGCAGTCAAGACTCTGGTTCGTAGAGCAATGCAGCTTGGTTTTTACGAAGGTGTGAACCTCTCCCTTGCTTACTGTGATGACTGCGGACACCAGGAACTTGAGATGGATGTTTGCCCGGTCTGTGGCAGCACCAACCTCACGAAGATTGACCGCATGAACGGTTACCTGTCTTACTCCCGTGTTCATGGCGATACCCGTCTGAACGCTGCGAAGATGGCAGAGATTGCCGAACGGAGGTCTATGTAATGGGGGGGACGAAACTTGCATGACATTGGACTGGAAAATCTCAGATTCGGGATTGTGGAACAGGCTGTAGACGATTATTTCAGTTTATTGGCAGGGTTTATCACCCCGACAACAAACTGCAATATCACAGAACTGGAACGGTTCTTTTATTCTGACTGGTTCAGTGTTTTATGCAAGTTAGAACCAGATTACATTATAGAGAATCTGAAAAGAAAGGCGAAGAAGATGATTCTGAAATATACCGTATCAAAGCAGAAAGGCAGTAGCCGTTATTATGTGCATGAGGTAGGTAGTAAAGAGCCTATCCCCAGCACACTGGGAACTAAAAAGCAGGCTTTGCACAGAGCGGCAAAGATGAATGACCTGGACTATAAGGACTACATGAGAGTCCGCAGAAGGGATGGTGTGAGTTGTGATAAAGATTGATGAAGTCGAAACCTACGGATGGCAGGCGGCTATCCGTGGTATGAGAAATCCGAAGAACTCCTGGGAGAAGTCAGACAGCTATCCCGCTGTAGATTGCGGGAAGTGCGGAGTGATTGACCGGGACGGTATCTGTCATCCGAAGGAGCATGACTGCACTCCGTTTGCCTGCTATGCAGTCGGTGACAATGACTTGAAGCTGATGGAAACCCTGGGTGCTGCGGGAACTGACCACGGAAAGTACCTGCGTATGATTACCGTGACCGCAGACATTACCGCCCCCCTGTACTGGTGGAAGGAATACGATACCTACAAGGTAGGCACTGTAGCAAACTCCTGTTCCACCATGCACAAAATCCAGGCAAAAGAGTTCGTTCTGAGCGATTTCAGCACGGAACACCTCTCCGCTACGAACCTCATTGTGTTCAGCATGGTCATTGACGCTATGAATAATGCCCGTCTGGATTTCTTGCAGAGGAAGGATAAGAAGGATTGGTGGCAGATGATTCAGATGTTACCGACCTGCTACAACCAGAAGAGAACCGTACAGCTTAACTACGCCGTTCTCAAGAATATGTACCATTCCCGCCAGAATCACAAACTGGATGAGTGGCGTGAGTTCTGCAAGTGGGTGGAAACCCTGCCGTACAGTCAGTTAATCACAGGATAAGGAGAGTGTGGGAATGAAGGATTATTCCAAAATACCAGAGGAATTAAAGAATATGAATCAGTGGGTGTGTGCCTGGGATAACTCCAAAATTCCCATGAAAGCCTTTGAGAAGAAAGCCGCTTCCTCTACTGCCCCGGATACATGGAGTTCCTTTGAGCAGGCAGAGTGGGCAGTAGAGAACGGCTATTATGATAACCTGGGATTTGTATTCGCAGACAACGGACTGGTTGGTATTGATATTGACGCAGGCTTTGAGGATGGTCTTATGACCCCTCTCTGCGCCGATATTATGACCGCCTGCAAGTCCTACACAGAGAAGTCCAGAAGCGGACGTGGCGTACATATCCTGCTGCGGGGTACACTTCCCTTCCACGGTAAGAACAACCTTGCAGGGGTTGAGATTTACAAAGCCCGCAGGTTCTTCATTATGACCGGGAAACAGCTTATCTTTCCGACCATCATTGAAAACCAGGAAGCCATTGATTATGTGGTAGAGAAGTACTTCAAAGAGGTTGAGAAAGAGAACGGTGGGAAGTCTGCACTGGTACAGAAGATATACGCTCCGAAGTTCAATAAGCCAGAGGGCGGTAAGATTCCAGTTCGTCCCGATTACCCGCCGATTGCTTCCGGGGGTAGAAATCTGTCCCTTACTTCTCTGGCGGGAGCAATGCACAACACGGGCTACACCCCGGCACAGATTTATGCGGAACTGAAATTTGTCAACATGACTCAATGCAAGCCGCCGCTTGATGACCGGGAACTGCAAACCATTACAGAAAGCGTGACGAGGTACAGACGATGAGAAGAGAAACTGGAAATCCCTGCTTCGATTGCAGGTGTGGTTGGTATGACTCTGACCTTGGATGTATCTGTCCTTCACTTGAGAAGTGGTATCAATGTCCGTTAGAGCCAGAACCCGACTGGGAAGAAATAATGAAGGAGGAAAAGAACCGTGGATGACTACGATTATTGCTATGAATGCGGAGGATATGGTGATGACTACCACCTGGACGAGAACGGAGAGTGGGTAAGCAGTTGTCCTGGCTGTCCTCACAATACATTGGAAGGAGATTATGACGATGAATGGTGAGAAAGACACCTGTGCAACCTGTTCACACTTCATTGGTGGCGGTGACTGGAACCTGTGTTGCGATTTGAAATACGATTTATGTTATAGCTGCACTCCGAAGTGCGACAAGTACAAAGAGAGGAAGGAGGTACAGAAGAGTGAGTGATGAGTTATTTCAGTTGTCCAATGGCAGGTATATCACCTCTGAGGACATAAGCAGAAAGCTGTATTACATTAAAGACCACCACCCGGAAACCGCCTACCAGGATGATTCCACGGGGTACTCCTGGGATGAAGCGGGCATGGCTGACCTCTTCTCTGAATGCTATCAGAATGACACCCGCTACTGCCCAGAAGCAAAGTCCTGGTACACCTATGAGACTGGCAAGTGGCACAAGGATGTGGGTGCGCTTCTGGTTTCTGCAAAGATTAAGGAGTTTGTTCGACTTATGGCTCTGTACTGCGGAGAGATTACCGATGAGGAAAAGCGCAAGCAGTACATGGCTTTTGTGGGGAAGATGGGTGACCGCCGCTTCCGTGACCGTCTTATGAAGGACGCTGCGGACAGCATGAAGATTGCAGCGGCACAGTTTGACACTCACCCCTATCTGATTAATTGTCTGAACGGCACTTATGACCTGGAACACATGAAGTTCCGTGAGCATAGATGGGATGATTTCTTGACTATGCAGACCAATTTTGAATACACCTTGCAGGAAGTTACCTGTCCACGATGGGAACAGTTCATCAAGGAAGTTACCCAGAACGAAGCAGACAAAGCAGACTACTTGCAGAGGGCTTTGGGCTATTCAATCTTAGGTACAAGCAAGGAAGAATGTATGTTCATCCTCCATGGCAAGACCACCCGCAACGGCAAAAGTACTATGCTTGACGCTATTCAGCACTTGCTTGGTGACTATTCGACCGTGGCTCCCGTAGAACTTATCTGCCGTGGTGACCGCCAGAAGAACGCAGAAGCAGCGAACCCGGTACTGGCAAAGCTGAAAGGTAAGCGCATGGTTACCATGAGTGAGTCAGATACAGCAGGCAAACTGGATGAAGCTACGATTAAGCAGTACACAGGTGGTGAGGACATTACCGCCCGTGAGTTGTATCAGTCGGCTATCACCTTCAAGCCGCAGTTTACTATGTGGCTGTCCTGTAATGACCTTCCTTCGGTGAAGGATAAGTCTTTGTTTGCGTCTGACCGTGTGCGTGTCATTGAGTTCAATCGTCACTTCACTGATGAAGAACAGGACAAGGGACTCAAGGACTATTTTGAAACCCCAGAAGCAATGCGGGGTATCTTTACATGGTTGGTAGCAGGCTACTTCAAGTATATCCGCTTCGGGCTAAAAATGTCCCAGGGTATGCAGAAGGTCATTAAGCAGTATGAGAAGGATAATGACCTGGTACTGCAATTTCTGGAAGAGAAGTGTGAGCGTAACGCAGAAGGTAAGACCCGTGCGAAGTCCCTCTATGATAACTACAAGATGTGGTGCAAGGGTAATGGGTATTATGTGTGTAGCATGAAGAAATTCAACGCAGAACTGACCGCACACCCGGAATGGTATGCAGACAAGGCAGTCACCCAGGGCGTTTTGTTCTATTATGGAATAGCTTTAAGGCAAAATTAGGTGGGCATGGTAGGGTAAAATAAGATTTTACTATAAGTTTTCTTAGTACGCGCGTATCTATAAAAACTTACTGTAAAAATTGAATTTGCCCTACCAACCTCATGCCCGACAGAAAGGAGACAGACATGGAGTCTTATGTAGAAAGATGGAAGCGTGAGCAGGAAGAAGCAAAGCAGAAGGAGGTGCAGAAGGACAATGGCAGAAGAGAAGAAGATGGGCAGACCGAAGGGAAGCCGAGACAGAAAGCCCAGAAGAACAGAAGGGTATCGGAAGAGCAGTCCTAAGAATCTGGTGAAAGCCAGAGAGAACAGTCCTATCATGCAGTCTCAGAAGGTAGAAATGCCAGAAGGGTACAATGCGAAGGTAACTGCCTTTATGATGGAGATTATGCCGAAGGAACCCCTGGACTTACAGGACGTGCCAGAAATGGAGAGACGATTCTTGAATTATGTGCAGAAGTGTTCTGAATGGGATATGAAGGTAGGCAACCAGGCTGCGTATATGGCTATTGGTATCACTAAGGAACAGGCATGGGAGTGGGAGAACGTCACGAAGGGGAACCCTGCCCGCACTGACTTTATCAAAAAAGTTCGTCAGTTCTGCGGTGTTTTTCGTGAGGGTCTTATGCAGGACGGCAAGGTAAACCCTGTCACGGGTATCTTCTGGCAGAAGAACTATGACGGTATGAAAGACCAGACAGAAATGGTACTCACTCCGAATAATCCTCTGGGAGAGCAGAAGGACATGAAAGCCCTTGAGCAGAAATACCTTGAGAGTGCTTATGACGGCTCAGAAGCCGCAAAAGGGACTTTTACAGAAATCGCAGAAAGCCCAGAAGGGGCAGAAGGGCAGAAAGACTAATTTCAAAAATCGCAGAAGGGGCAGAAGGGCGGCAACCCCTGCCCGCCTGTTGCCTGCCTTGCGGCAGACCTGCCCGCCCCGGCTGCGGGGTTTCACCATGCTTTCAAGCCTGGGCAGGGACAGACCGCCCGCCGCCCGTGGTGCTGTCCTGCTGCCGTGGTGCAGGCGTGGACGCTATGCGCCCATCTGCGCCCCTCTGTGGGCTTTTCTGCCTGTTATGGTATAAAGTTATAGCACCGCACGGCTTGCGCCCGTCCTGGGTGGCTCTGCGGGGCTGTGAAGGCATATTAGCAAATAGACATAAAAGAACCCCGGCAGGCTGTGAACCTGTCCGGGGTTTCGTGCGTTATAACCAACGTAAGCGGGGGCGGCTGTGGTGCTTCCAGTAGTCTACAAGCCGTTGCACCTCTGCGGGGCTGTACATGGGTATATTATACAGTTGCAAGCCTGCCGGGGTCATATAATAGCCCTGTCCATAGCGGGGCAGGGTTTCGCACCCTGGAAGTCCTAAAATGTTACGGCTGTCTTGCTTGCTGCGGGTTCTGAGTCCTACACGGCTATCAAAGTTTACTTTTATAGGGGTAGGAATAACAGCGGATAGCGGGCATTGTGTAGCGGCTATAATATGCACGTTTGCCGCTCTGCCTATCTGCGCAAGGCGTTGTATAAGCGGCTGCACCTGTTTTTTGTTAGTTGTCATCAAGTCCGCTAATTCATCAATAACCACATAGACCGCCCCGCCGCTGTAGTTCTTTTCGTGGCGGCTCTGCATAGCCTTGTAGCGGCGTTCTGTGGTATCCATGGCATATTGTAACGCCTGCACCATGTCCCCCGGTTCACTGGCATATTTTAGCGTATGCGGCAACGGTCTATAGTCTACAAGTTCAACCCGTTTCGGGTCTATAAAAATAAACTGTACAGCGGCGGGGCTGTCTTTTAATGCCGTTGTGATAATGCCGTTAATAACTACGCTTTTACCGCTGCCCGTTGCCCCCGCTACAAGTAAATGCGGCTGTTTTAGCATATCGAAAAATAGATTATAATAGCTACCCTGCGGCGTTTCCCAGGTCTTTTTGATCAATGTTCTATACCTCCATTCTATGAAATAAGCCCCGGCAGGCGGTGAAGCTGTCCGGGGCTGTGGTTTACTGTTGCATATAGCTATAATCGTATTGTTCCACGGTTCCCAGTGTGGCGGGCGTTGGTGCTTCACCTGTGAACCTGTCCACAGTGCAAACCGGGATATAAAAAGCGCTGTATTTGCCCGTTTCGGAATTGATACAATTATAGTATTCAAACGAATTAACCAGGTTATTAAAATCGTTTATAACTCCGATTTCATCAATTACGAATTGCGCCCGGTCTTTTCTGTTTAACCTGTGTTCATTATGCCAGGGTGTGAACGGGCGCAAGTTGCACGGGCAAATAATAACGGTTAAGCCGTTTTTATAGGTTGTGCGGGCGGTCTTTTTGTTAATCCGCTTGAATGTATGGCTTTTTTCGGTGAATATGTATTTTCGCATGGTTTATACCTCCTATTTGTGCATTTTGCTATTGTATGCGGTTCTTTCTGTGGTGCAGGTTTGAAAGCCTACACTTTCCAGACCCCCGGCAAAATGCCGGGACGCTTGCGCCCTAACTGGCTATTTATACACGGCGCAACGTGTGTTAGTCCTCTTCTTCCTCTTCCTCAAACGCTCCATTTTCTTCCAGGTCATCCAATACAGCGGCTATTGCCTCCCCTAACAGGTAGCAACGAATTGTAACGTCCATAGCTTCCGCACCCTCTTTTAATACGTCCGTTCCATCCTGTCCGAACTCTTCCAGGGCTTCCGCTAATAAATCCCAGTTGTGCGCTAATGCTTCCTCAGCTTTCCAGGTGTTGCAATAGTAAGACCCGGAAGCGTTACCCGTGACGCTGTCACACGTCCAAAGGTCATCGTTTAACTTTTCTTCCAGTCCGTCACGGTCACCCGCCCATTCTGTCAAGTCGATTTCCTGTTCTACATAGTCCCTAACATCTGCGGTTACCTGCTCTAAATAATCATACATAATTGTTTACCTCCTATTTGTTGTGCGCTGCCCTGACGGGCGGCTGTGGTTTCGAACTTGTTTATCAAGTTTTATCTTGATACAAGTATATCAAGATATATCTTTATTGTCAAGATATTTCTTGAAATTCTTTCAAACTTTTTCACCACGTCCCGCCGCTATGCCTGTAGTGCAGGCTGTCCCGGTCATCCTGCGGACAGACCCCCGGCGGGGGATATAGACCCCCGGCAGCCGGGGCGGGTGAGCCTGGAAAATCCCGCAAAAATAAAAAAGATTCAAGATATAACTTGACAAGATAGAACTTTAATGCTATCCTTATCTTGAACAGGAGGAAAACGTATGACTTCAAAAGAACTGATTAAGACTCTGATGACAGAGCATGATATAACGAATGCTGAGATGGCAAAGACCTTGGGTATTACGCAGGCGGCTCTCTGGGATAGACTGAACCCGAAGAAGAGCGATAACACTACAGTTGCAAAACTGGGTGATATGTTGAGTGTTATGGGATATAAAATTATGGTTGTTCCCGATGAAACGCCTATCCCCGAAGGTGGATATGAGGTTGGTCAGACAGACATGGTAGGGTAAAATCGAATTTTTCACTAAGTTTTTATAGTAAAGACTCTACTAAGAAAACTTATACAGATTTTCTGATTTACCCTACCACGCTGAGAGAAAGGATGGTGAAACCATGTTCTATATTTTATTCTGCTGCCTGTGGTTCCTGTGGTGGTGTATTAAATCATTCTTTTGGCTTTGTGCATGGGTCACCTGGAATATCGTAGTCAGACCTGTGGCATGGTGCTTGTGCCTGCCCTTCAAGTTAATATGTAGCCGTAAGTGAGTTACGGTTTTGTCCAATGGGACTGTCTTAATTGACGGTTCCATTTTTTTGTTTACGGAGGTATGTATGGATTATAGTAAGATGAAAAGCAGCATTGACCGGGCTATCTTAAAGAGTCCGCTTGATGTTGCAGCCTATGATGATAAGTTCGCCCTGTGCCGTGACTATGAGGGTACAGAGTTTCGACTGGCTCACGAATGGAACCAGGCTTTGCAGGAGGAAATCAGAGCGGGACTGAAACTGGCAGTAGATACCAGGGATTTTAAGACAGCGGAGGAATTTGACAATCTGCTATTTCGCTCTCTGCTGTTCTGTGCGCCCCATTATTTTGACGCATACTTACAGGCGGTGGAGTATGGTAAACCGCTTGATAAGAAGTTCTACCTGCCTCGCCGTCATTACCTTAGACGATATGTGGAAGGATACCAGGAAGTTCTTGAGGGAAAACTGGACTTTCTGTCCATTTCCATGCCGAAACGATGTGGTAAGTCTCAGCTTGGTATCAACTTTACGAATATGCTTTCTGGTAAATTCCCAGACCGCTCTACGCTGATGGAGGGCACAGGCGATGACCTTGTTCAGTCTTTCTACAAAGGTTGCCTTGAGTACATTCAGCAGCCGAACGATTATCATTTTTATGATATTTTCCCAGAGAGTAAACTGGTACAGACCAATGCCGATACGAAGGTCATCAACCTTTTGCACAAGTCCCGATTCCCTACGGTCATGTGCCGTTCTATTGACGCACGGCAGGTAGGTCTTTCGGAAGCAACCAACCTTCTTTACCTGGATGACTGCGTAGAGGGACGTGAGGAAGCGAAGAACAGACAGCGGCTTGATGACAAGTGGGAGGTTATTTCGGGTGATATTATCGGACGTGCCATTGAGGGTACGCCTATCGTTATCTGCGGTACACGATATTCTCTGTATGACCCTATCGGTCACTTGCAGGAAGAAATGCGGAAGCAGGGTAAGCGGTGCAAAATCATTGAAACCCCTGCTCTTGACCCCGTGACGGATGAGAGTAACTTTGAATACATTCGTGAGGGCAGGAAGGTTTTCACCACGCAGTACTTCCGTGACCAGAGAGAAATGCTTTCGGCAGAGCAGTTTGAGTCTGAGTTTCAGCAGCAGCCGTTTGAAGCGAAGGGTATTCTTTTCCCGGAAGCGTCCTTGAACCGATACTTTGAACTCCCTGTAGACCGTGAACCAGACAGTATCATTGCCGTTTGCGATACTGCGGACAAGGGTGCTGACTATTGTTCTATGCCGATTGCTGCGGTGTACGGAGATGAGGTCTACATTGTGGATGTAGTGTTCGATGACTCCCCGCCAGAGGTTACGAAGCCAGAGTGTGCAAAGGCTCTGATGGACAATCTTGTGGTGGCAGGAACCTTTGAGTCGAATAATGCAGGTACATACTTTGCCAGG
>OLGE01001643.1_pt1 | contig 22265 bp, 20 predicted proteins | sample 1605151 | NCBI WGS metagenome assembly OLGE01 (sample SAMEA3888912, study PRJEB22519) | human gut metagenome | biome: human gut; feature: human-associated habitat; material: faeces | place: Denmark | collected 2010
CTTGCATGTGTTAAGCACGCCGCCAGCGTTCATCCTGAGCCAGGATCAAACTCTCATGTTAAAAAGTTTTCCTGTCCAGTTATAAACTGGCTTAATCAGATAAATCTGATTTACTGTTTTAAGGTTGTTTCTTTATAGAAACGTTCGTGTGTTGTTATTCACAACACCCTGAAATTCATTGAATCTTTCAAGGTTATTTCACTGTTCAGTTATCAAGGTTCTTTGTTTTGTTGTCGTTCTCGGCGACAGCTTGTTTATTATATCTTATCAAGTCTGTTTTGTCAAGAACTTTTTTCATTTTTTTGAAAGTTTTTCTCTCAATCGGTTTTGTCCGATCTGTTATCTCAAACGCGACAACTCTGATATCTTATCATGTGTTGTTCTGTTTGTCAATAACTTTTTTTATTTTCCAAAAGATAAACAATCAAGTATCTTTTTCCCGCCCCAGCAAAAGTGCTTGTCTTTCGCAGTGGACTTTTATACTACCATCATTGTCCGGATATGTCAACACTTTTTTTGTCTATAAAAAATTCATAATGAGTGTCAGAATTACGTTGTTTTCATACAGGTATTTTAACAATCTGCTCTGATATATGCAGGCAACCAGGGCACTTCCCATTTCGCTCGTACTTGTCACAGCTATCATGTAAAACCCGATCCATACCAGTATCAGTCCGTATATCCCACCGGCAAATACACCGAGTGTACGATTTACCCCGCTCAGTACCGGAATCCGTGAAACAATTCTTAACGCCCGCGCTATCACATGCACGATGGTCCACGCTGCGACCAATGCGATCAGAAATGCAATTCCCTCTACCACAAATTCTGCAATCTGTTTTGCTATCTCATCATACAGGCCACTTTGTTCTATAATCTCTCCCGCCATATTTCCGGTCTTCTCAAAAATATCATTTACCACTGAGTCCGGCAGCATAATCCCAAACTGTGACAATTTCTGATTATCCGGACTGCTTTCATTTTGAATGGATCTCTGTTTTTCCTCTACGGATCTTTTTATCTGTTCACTGCACTGCTGCTCAATCTTTTCATATAGTGTCGTGTGTTCCATCAGATACGTATTAATGTATGGTGTTGCAACGGTAACAAATGTAAGTACTATGACCCACGATACCAGGGAATACACAATTCGCAAAAATCCTTTTCTATATCCTCTTATAATATTGTATCCCAGTATCAGCAATACCAGCAGCAAAACCCAGTTCATATGTATGCTCCTTATTTCAGTCTTATTTTTTCTGTTGTATCTTCCAGTATCAATGTATAATTCAGCGCGCCACTCTCCGAAATGATCTTATACAATGTCTGTTCAAACTCATGATGGAATTTATATATCCCATGTATGGTGTATATATCACATGCGTTTTCATTTGTAATACAAATCTCATTGTTCGCAAGAAATTCCACACCTGTATACTCCATTGTAAAATCTTTTTCCAGAACGCTTTTTCCATCCAGATCATAGACACTTATGTGATGTGTCACTGCCTCATCCTCATTGCTTATCACGCAGCCAATATAATTATCATTATAGAAAATACTCTTCACTTCTTTTTCAAAAGGGATCGTTCCGGATTGTTTTGATTTCTGAGATCCCTCAAACAGGATCACTCCGGTATCCGAGAATGCCGCAAGCCTGTCATCCGCCAGGTAAACAATTTCCGGGATCACGGTATCCGGAAACGTCTGTGCTCCGACTACATGATCAATTTCACTTTCTCCTGCTGTTCCAAAATTGTAAAAAGCAATCGTACTTTTTATACTTCCATCATTGATGTCCAACATGGCAACTGCAAGTCTTACGGCATCCGATGACAATGCAATCGCGACCGGATACCCTTTTTTTGCACCGTGAATCTCTCCTTCCGTTAATTTTGCACCTGTTTTATCATACATTGCAAGATAACCGGAAGCATCTTTTTTCATCAGAACCGCCACCGTTCCCTGCGATGCCACACGCACCTGCTGGATCGGCATTGTCGTTTCTATTCCGCCTAAGATTCCCTCCTTTGTCATGATATAGATCATAGTTCCCTTTTTATCATAGATTGTCAGGTAATCTTCGCAAATATCAATCTGTGGATCGGTCATCTCATAGGTCTGATTCCAGATCAGTTCGTTTGCCGTATCCGTATAAAAAGCACCGTCGTTGCTGTATTTTAAAATATTCCCCCCAAAATCTGCAAACTTTGTAGCCTCCGTATCAGCCCTGTCAACAGACGATCCCACGTCAAAATTCTCATAATGGCGCAGTGCCATAAACACCCAGAGTCCCGCAGAAACTGCCAGTACGGTAACGATCAGAATAATGGTTCTTCTGACTACTTTTACCCGATGTTCACGCAGCTTGCGTTCATACTCTTCCATATCCGGTTCTTCTACCGTATGAAATCCTCTCTTGTTTTTTCCCGCCATACCAATCTCTCTTTCATCTTAAACCTCGTTCTTGCCCATTTCTGGCATCTCAAGTTTGTGCGTAAACACAAATCCTGTGTGTGAAAAATCTTTTTTTCACACTGATCTTTCGATATTATAGCATTATTCCCTGGATGTTTCATCTTATTTTTAGAAGCGGCTGCTTTGTTAATTCGGAAGCGTCAGATACTGGCCTGCATAGATCGCATCCGGATCATCAATCCCGTTTGCCTCGCATACTTTGTCCATCATGGCTGTTGTCTGATATATTTTCCGGCAGATCGCAGCCAGATTATCCCCCTGCCGCACCACATAGTACCCCTGTTTTAAATATGTCTGTGCCTCATCCGGCTGTGCCGCCGTCTCTTTTACGTTTTCCTTATTGCTGTTTGTTTCATCTGTGTCCGCTTCCGCCTTCTGTTCTCCCTCCCGATTCTGCATACTCTCTGTTTCCTGGGACTCCATCGTTTTCTGGGCATCTGCTGTTCCAGACGTTTCTGCAGTTTCTTCTGTATCTGTCATTCCTGACAATTCCGTTCCTGCCTGTATCCCTGCCGTTTCATCCGGTGCGGATGCCTCCGCCGCCTGCGTTCCATTTATTTGAAGCTGTTCCGCCTCTGTCTGCGTACTGTGTTCATCCGCCTGTTTTGTCTCCGTCTGTTTTTCTATATTCCCTGCAATATTTTCCACCACGATCCCAGAATCTGCCGTTTTTTCTGTTTCCGGCATTTCTGTCACGATATGTACCTGATTCATCTGTGCCAGAGTATTTTCCATCTCATTCATCTTCTTATGGTTCTGATAAGCGGTAAAACCAAGAGTCAGTACCACCACAGCCAATACGAGGGAGGAATATGCAGGGATCTTTGCCTCTTCCGTTTTTTCCGCTTCTTCCAGTTGTTTCCGATAACGCCCCTGTCTTTTTCGTTCCGGATGTGGCTGCAGTCCGGGCTCGTCCGGCTGCATACTCTCTTCCATATAGAGTTCTTCTTCCAGGATATCGATATCATTCGTATCTTCCTTTTCTTTTATGTCGTAAACAGGCTCGTCCGGCTGCATGAATGTAACCTCGTCTGTCTCCGGCAAATTTACTTCTTCTGTTTTTTCTTCCCTGTGTTCCATCTTTTTTAATTTTACCGCGGCGTGCCTGTCATAATATATGTAAAATCCTTCTCTCCGGTACAGATGTCCGTTCCGGATGCTGAAAAATGTTTCCTCCTTTTCCAGGGTATCCATTAAGAACAATGTCTGATGAACGCCGCCAAAATGCGTCTGATGAAACTGTTCGATCTGTTTTGTCATATTCGGCAGACATCCTCTGTGATCTAATGCCCATCCAACAATGACCATGCTGTCATACTCATCTTTTAACCGTTTATATATATACGCCCATTCATGGTCGCTCCATCTTGGAATCTCTGCATCAAATTCCAAATGTTCCAGCTGTATTGCTGCCTCCACAAATGTGCACTGTCTTCCACTGTAATTTTCGAATCTTCCAAGCAAAACATATACAAGTTTTTCACAGCTGCTCTCATATGGATGCAGATACCTGTATACTTCATCCTCTATGTATATTCTCTCCCCAACATCCGGTCTCCCAATCTGTCTGATATCTTTTGGCAGCTTTTTTTCTTTCGCATCATCCCAATTTTCTTCCCGGATAATCTCAATCATTCCAATCCTCCATATTAAAATTTAAAAGCTTTTTTATTTTGAAATCGTATCACAGCATGTCCGATTTTTTTGTGGTTTTATGGGCAGTTTTTCAAAAACTTTTCGACAGAAAAAGACTGCTGCATACGTTTCCGTAATGACAGCAGTCTCTCTTTTGGATTTCTTTTATTATTTTACAAATGCTTTTACTTTTTTGTAGATGCCCTCTGCATCAAGCTCATATTTATGAAGCAGCTCTAATGCCGGACCTGACTCACCGAATACATCGTTGACACCGATCTTTAAGACTTTCGTCGGAGCCTCTTCGCAGAGCACGTCACATACCGCACTTCCAAGTCCACCGATCACAGAGTGTTCCTCAACCGTAACGACTTTTCCGGTCTTTAACGCGGATTTTACAACCAGTTCACGGTCGATCGGTTTGATGGTGTGGATATTGATGATCTCTGCATCAATACCGTCTTTTGCAAGCATTTTTTCTGCCTCTACCGTCTCATTCACACAGAGTCCGGTTGCAAAAATTGTCACATCTTTTCCTTCTTTTAAGACAATTCCTTTGCCGATCTCAAATTTGTAGGTTGCCTCATCATTGAATACAGGAACCGGTAAACGGCCAAAACGAAGATATACAGGTCCTACATGATCATATGCAGCGTGTATGGCAGCTCTTGCCTCTACATCATCCGCCGGGTTGATGACTACCATGCCAGGGATCGTGCGCATCAGGGCGATATCCTCCAGGCACTGATGGGTTGCGCCATCCTCACCAACGGAGATACCTGCGTGAGTTGCACCGATCTTGACATTCAGATGTGGATATCCAATCGAGTTGCGCACCTGCTCAAAGTTTCTTCCTGCCGCAAACATGGCAAAAGAGCTGATAAACGGCACTTTCCCACAGGTTGCAAGTCCTGCTGCGATGCCGGTCATATTTGCCTCTGCGATACCGACATCCCAGTGGCGCTCCGGGAACGCTTTTTTGAAAATTCCAGTCTTTGTTGCGCCTGCAAGATCCGCATCTAATACGATCAGGTCTTCATGCTCTTTTCCCACTTCTACCAGAGCATTTCCATAGCTTTCTCTTGTTGCAATTTTTTTTATTTCTGACATAATGCTTCCCCCACTTTCTCAAGGTCTTTCATTGCGATCTCATACTCTGCATCATTTGGAGCTTTTCCATGCCAGTCTACGGCATTTTCCATAAAAGATACACCTTTTCCTTTTACGGTCTTTGCAATGATCGCAGTCGGCATTCCCTTTGTCTCACGCGCCTCTTTGAATGCAGCACGAATCTCATCAAAGTCATTTCCATTGATATTGATCGTATGGAAATTAAATGCCTCAAATTTTTTGTCGATCGGGTAAGGAGAACATACTTCATCAACAGTTCCATCGATCTGAAGGTTATTATTGTCAACGATCACAACCAGATTGTCCAGTTTGCGGAATCCTGCCCACATGGCAGCTTCCCAGATCTGGCCTTCCTGGATCTCACCGTCTCCGCAGAGTGCATAGACACGGTAATCTTTTTTGTCAAACTTTCCGGCTGCTGCCATTCCGGCTGCTGCGGAGAGTCCCTGTCCCAAAGAACCGGATGACATATCAATCCCCGGAATGTGTTTCATATCCGGATGTCCCTGCAGGTAAGAGCCTGTATGACGCAGTGTGACAAGATCCTCCTTCGGGAAAAATCCGCGTTCTGCCAGAACTGCATAAAGTCCCGGCGCCGTGTGGCCTTTTGAAAGCACAAAACGGTCGCGGTCTGCCATCTTAGGATTCTTCGGATCAATGTTTAACTCCTCAAAATACAGATAAGTAAAGATATCTGCTGCGGAGAGTGATCCGCCCGGATGTCCGGCTTTTGCGCTGTGTACTGCAGTTACAATACTTTTGCGGACTTCGTTCGCTGTTTTTTCAAGTTCCAGATTTGTCATAGTCTAGTCATGTTCCTTTCTATTCCTTTTATTAAATCTCCGTTCTGCCTTCTAAGGCACGGAGCAGTGTTACCTCATCAATATACTCTAAATCTCCGCCGACCGGCACACCACTTGCGATCCTTGTCACTTTGATCCCGGTAGGTTTGATCAGTTTGCTGATATACATCGCCGTCGTTTCTCCCTCAAGGCTTGAGTTTGTCGCAATGATCACCTCGTCAACATCCTTTTGCAGGCGCTGCATCAGCTCTTTTAACTTGATATCTGCAGGTCCGATTCCAAGCATCGGAGAAATTGCCCCATGCAGGACATGATAAACCCCGTCGTATTTGCCGGTTTTTTCATATGCTGCAAGATCTCTGGTATCTTCCACAACCATAATCGTCTTGTGGTTACGTCCGGCATCCTTACAGATCGGGCACAGTTCATCATCTGTCAGGGTAAAACATTCCTTACAGTAACGGACATTTTTCCTTGCATCCACGATCGCAGACGAAAGTTCTTCGACCTGTTCCACCGGCATATTCAAAATATGAAATGCCAGACGCTGTGCAGATTTTGCACCGATTCCCGGAAGAGACGATAATTCCTGTATTAATTTACTGATCTGACTGCTGTAATAATCCATGGTGTTTCCATTCTTTCATTTATAATGTTCCAATACGGCTATATGCCTTCTTTAATATTAAAGGATAACGGCGATTTTTACAAGAAGTGTTTTTTACGGCATATTTTTTGAAATTTTTGTACATGATAAACAGGTAACCACACAAAAACAATAGATTACACGTCCCGCAGGCAAATCTGCTGCCGGAAATAAAAGGAGGACCATATGGCATCTTATGTAGCACCTGGAATCAAAGACAAATTCGAGACACTTTCAACGGATCTGAAAAATCTGATTCTGGAGCGAAATGTAGCGCTTAATAACATGCAGGATCTGATCCGCGTGTTAGAGCAGATCGTAGAAGAAGGGGAAGCCGAATAACCACGGCCTCCCCTTCTCTTTTATGCTTATCTTTTTTGATCTGCAAAATACAATTTCTGTGCCCGTAACAATTCCTTACTGAATGTTAGTTACCTCATATCCTGCATCTACAACGGCTGCTTTTAATGCATCCGCACCGACTGATTCCTCTGCGGTAACAACTGCATTTTTGTCCTCTAAGCTCACCACTACCTCAGACACACCCGGTACTCCTTTTAAAGCCTTCTCAACGGTTGCCTGGCAGTGTCCGCACATCATTCCTTCAATACTTAATGTTGTTTTCATTGTTTGTTCCTCGCTTTCTGATACATCACTTTTTGTTTTTATTTCAGAAGTGACCGCTCTGTTTTCACAGACCGCACTCTCCTGTTCCATGTTACCTGTCTCATTTCCGGATGAAGATTTTTTTCCAAGCTTTACCCATCTAAGGCGCAGTGCATTACTTACTACACAGACGCTGCTTAAGCTCATGGCAGCCGCACCAAACATCGGGTTTAATTTTAATCCCCAGATCGGATATAAAAGTCCTGCCGCAAGCGGAATGCCGATGCTGTTATAGAAAAATGCCCAGAACAGATTTTCCTTGATATTTCGGATAACCGCTTTGCTCAAACGGATCGCTCCGACCGCATCGATCAGGTCATTTTTCATCAGGACGATGTCCGCGCTCTCAATGGCTACATCCGTACCTGCCCCGATCGCGATTCCCACGTCTGCGGAAGCAAGCGCCGGCGCATCGTTGATACCGTCTCCGATCATTGCAACTTTATGTCCGCTGTTCTTTAAGGCGGATATCTTTTCTTCCTTCTGTGTCGGAAGCACTCCGGCAATGACTTCATCAATTCCTACCTGATCTTTGATCGCCTGTGCCGTCACTTCATTGTCACCGGTTAACATGATGACATGGATTCCGTATTCTTTGAACTGTCTGACCGCTTCACGGCTGGTCGGTTTTACGACATCCGCAACGGCGATCACGCCTATGATCTGTGTTTCATCTGCAAACAGAAGCGGTGTTTTGCCCTGTTTTGCAAATTGTTCCATCTCTTTTTTTATCTCACCGGACAGGGCAACGTGTGCCTCTTCCATCAGCTTTTCATTTCCTGCATAGTAAAGTGTGCCGGAAGATAAACGTCCTTTAATTCCTTTTCCAAACAGCGCTTCAAAGTCATTTACTTTTTCCAGAACGATGTTCTTTTTCCCGCAATCGGAGACAATCGCTTCCGCTAACGGATGCTCACTGCCCTTCTCAAGACTGCCCGCAATCTTAAGCAGATCGTTCTCTGAAATTCCTGCATAGGTTCTGATATCCGTCACAACCGGTTTTCCATAAGTAATGGTTCCGGTCTTGTCCATTACAACGGTATCCACAATATGTGCTGTCTCTAATGCCTCTCCTGATTTGATCAGGATACCGTTTTCCGCACCCTTTCCGGTTCCAACCATGATTGCCACCGGTGTTGCAAGTCCAAGTGCACACGGACAGGAGATCACAAGAACTGCAATTCCGCAGGACATTGCAAACTCAAAATCTGCCCCGCTTGCCAGCCATAAGATAAATGTTACGATCGCGATTCCAATAACTGTCGGGACAAAGATTCCCGCAATTTTATCGGCCAGACGTGCGATTGGAGCCTTACTCGAAGATGCTTCCTCCACAAGACTGATGATCTGTGCGATCGTCGTATCTTTGCCGACACGCGTTGCACGCGCACGGATCAGTCCGGCTTTATTGATAGATGCAGAGATTACTTTATCGCCTTCCTGTTTTAACACCGGGATGCTCTCTCCGGTGATCGCGGATTCATCAAAAGAGGATTTTCCTTCTAAGATCACACCGTCCACCGCAACCGACTCTCCCGGCTTGATCACGAAAATATCCCCCTGCACCACATCTGCCGCATCAATGACCTGTTCTTTGCCGTCGCGCACGACTGTCACTGTCTTTGGTGCTAAGTTCATCAGCTTTGTGATTGCCTCACTCGTCTTTCCTTTTGACTTCGTCTCAAGATATTTTCCGACCGTGATCAGCGTAAGAATTGTTCCGGCGGATTCAAAATAAATATCATGGCTGTACTGATGTACCAATTCCATGTCTCCGATACGGAATCCCCAGCCGATCCGGTAAATCGCGAAGATACCGTATACCGTCGCCGCAGCTGCTCCCATTGCGATCAGACTGTCCATGTTTGGACTCCTGCGCGCTAATGTTGTAAAGCCGTTGCGGAAATATTTCTGATTAACAAACAGGATCGGAAGTAAAAGCAGGAATTGCGTAAATGCGTAAATGACTGCATTTTCACTTCCATGGAAAAACTTCATGGTAAGCGGCGGCATCGGAACGCCAAGCGCGTTGTAGATCATATGTCCCATCGACACATACATGAGCGGTATCAGAAATATCACGGATATGATCAGTCTTGTCTTCATGTTTTTGATATTCTTCTGCTGGATGGAAACGGCATCCTCCGTCTCCCCCGCCTTTACTGCTGCTTTTCCGTCTTCTTTTACCGAGGCACCGTATCCGGCATGTTCCACCGCCTCCATAATCTTTCCGGTATCAAGCTTTGTCTCATCATACTCGACCTGCATGCTGTTTGTCAGCAGGTTGACACTGACTGTCTTTATGCCCTCCAGTTTGGAAACACTCTTTTCCACATGGGAGGAACATGCCGAACAGCTCATGCCTGTTACGTCAAACTTTTCCTTCATGTCAATCTCCATTTCTAAATACAAACCGTTATTTCATCAATTTTTTTAACAGTTCACAGAGTTCGTCGACAGCCTGCTCATTGCCTTCTTTGATGTCTTCGGAAACGCAGGTTTTAATATGGCGTGCTAACAGCTCCTTGTTAAATCCGTTTAATGCAGCCTGGATCGCAGATACCTGTGTGACGATATCCACGCAATATCTGTCATCTTCCACCATGGCACGCACTCCCCGCACCTGTCCCTCTATCCGGGAAAGTCTCGTAAGCAGTGCCTTTTTTTCTGCACTCTCACGCTGTTTATGCTTCACATTATCTCCGTTTGCGCTGCATTTTTCACATGCCATCTGTCTACCTCCGGTCTGTATAGTCTGTGCTGTCCCTGATTTTTTATCACGGTTTTACCATTTTATTGTATACCATATACCCCTATTGGGTATATTGAATTTACACCACGATCTGCATTTTGTCAAGAGATTTTCTAAGTGTTAAGAATTTTTATCAACAAACTTTATTCTCCGCAATCCACACAGTGTAATCAGCATTGTCACAAATTCCGCCGCCGGGAAGGCCATCCATACCCCGTTTAATCCAAATATTGCGGACAGTATAAATGCAAAGAAAATGATCGCCACAAAACCTCGGGAAATCGACGCTGCAAATGCATATTTTGTAGATTCGACAGCACTTAATATGGCAGTCCCTACGATATTGATCCCGGCAAATAAAAATCCGATAAAATAGATCCGCAGTCCGGTTTCTGCGTAGTCAGCAAGCGTCCTGTTATGTTCGCCATTAAACACTGCAGTCACCACAGGTGCAAACAGGTAAATAAAAATAACCAGAAGTACAGAGACGCCTACTGCAGTCGTAACCGCCATTTTTAAATAAGTTTTCACATCTTTATGAATATCCCTGCCATATGCCTCGCTGACTAACGGCTGGGAGCCCTGTGCAATTCCGTTAAACAGGGCAACTGCAACAAGTGATGTGTTTGCAACCACGCCGTAAGCCGCCACTCCGGTATTTCCGGCAAGTCCAAGGATGATCATATTAAAGACGACCGTGATCACACCGGATGAAATCTCTCCCACAAAAGAGGACACACCAAACTGACAGCAGAAAAGTATTTTTCGCAAAGATGGCAGCATCGGCTTAAATTTTACCGTACATTTTTCCGAGCGGAAATGGATACAGCAGATCAGGATGCCGACCAACGGGGAAAGCGCCGTTGCAAGTGCAGCCCCTTCCATGGAAAGCCCCAGTGGAAACATCAGTACATAGTCAAATACAATATTGAACAGACTGCTGAATAATGTCGCAGCCATTGCGATCGATGGATTCCCATCGTTGCGCACAAAAGCATTGCAGATATAATTCCACATAAAAAACGGCGCAAAACCCATAAAAATGCGCGTATAATTTTTCCCAACCGCAACGATCTCTGCATCCCCGCCAAGCAGGGCGATCAATTTATCCGGGAAAAATATTCCTACAAGCATAAAAAGCAGGCCAACAATCAATGCCCATGACAGTGCATGGAAAAAGTATCCGTCTGCATTCGGATGTTCCTGATTCCGCTCGATCACCAGACGGATCGCTGAACCGACACCCATCATTGCCCCGATGGCAAAGATCATGTTGTAGACCGGCAGTACCAGATTGAGTGCGGTGATACCATCCGTCCCCACCGCAACAGAAATAAAGTAGGTATCTGCCAGAATATAGACAGACATACCTACCATGCCAAGCATGTTCTGCGAGACATACTTTACAAATTTTTTTAACATCATAATCCCCATTTTATCAACTTCAATCATAGATTGTGCACTTCTTGGACAATGCTATTGTCATGAATAATAGACCGAACACAAAATTTCAATATTTTCTATATTCGGTCTTATACCCGTTTTACTATTTAATTTTGATGATTAAGAACCCATTGCAATAAACCATTATAATCTACGCTTCCCGATGCAACATTAAGAATTGTTTCATATAATTCTTTTTGCGTATATTTAAGTTCTATCCCGTTCAACGCAAGAAATACAAGCATTGCATGTGTTCCAATTCTTTTATTACCATCTATCATACAATGATTCTTTATCAGTCCATATCCTAATCTTGCAGCTTTCGCCTGTATTGTCGGATATAATTCGTCCCCTCCAAAGGATTGAAAAGGCGTTTCCAAAGCCGAGTCCAATAAATTATAATCTCTGACTCCATCGCTTCCACCAGTCTGCTGAATTAATTGAGTATGAAGCATAAGGATCTGCTCTTTGCTCAATTTTTTCATTTAGCCAGCACCTCATATGCTTCCCTATTCTGTTCCATAAGCTGCTTCGAAATACTCAATACATCATCATCAGATGCTATCATATCTTTATCCGCTTTACTAAAGTCTATAACAAGGTATCTTGGTACATTGTTTTTCAAAATTACTGCTGAACCGCATTCATCTACCAGTCGTGCAACCTTAGAAAAATTCTGGTTTGCTTCGGAAATTGAAACCATTGTATTTGTATCTATAGTCATTTGAACACCTCCATAATCTTTTTACAATAGTATACACATTTTTTAGGATAAATTCAACCTAACACAAACAGGCAGGTCGTATCCGACCTGCCTGACTTATTATTCTGATTTCTCTGAACCTTACTTTTTATGTTCTTTTATATAAGCGCTTTTCCAAGACTTCTGCACGCTTCTAATGCTTCAGCGTCCGGTGCTTCATGTGCGATCACACCTTCACCATTTACAACAGTTGCTCCTGCTGCATTCATGCGTTCTTCCCAGTCGCGCATCCACTGTCCGTCACCCCATCCGTAAGAACCGAATAAAGCGATCTTTTTGCCTGCTGCAAAGCCTTCTACCTCTTCTACGAAAGGCTCCATCTCGCTCTCCTCTAATACTTCAGCTCCCATTGCCGGGCAGCCTAATGCAAATGAGGATGCAGCTTTTAACTCATCTACGGATACTGCAGATACCGGAACAACGTCTGCCTCTCCGCCTGCTGCCTTGATTCCCTCTCCAACTGCATTTGCCATTGCTTCCGTATTTCCCGTCTGGGACCAGTATGCCACGATAATCTTGCTCATATTTCCTCCATTCCTGTGCTTATTTTTGCACATTCATTTTATACAAACGGATTCCTGGTCTCGCACGACGCCTTTGCCGCATCAAGCCGGGTGTTTTCCGTTTTTATCTTATTTACTTTCATCTAAAAATCCGGTCATACCTCAGACACCAGAATATGCTTTTTGTAAACATTCTGTTATCATGAGTCCATCTAGGCAGACTCTAACATCTTGCCGTAAAGCAGAAGTTCATGGATTTCCATGCCGGACGATATCAGGCGGATCGCGTCTTCCTTTGCCTGATTGTAGCGGTCAAATGTTATTCTTGCCGCATCCACATCTCCATATACTTTCCAGTAACCGCAATATAGGTAATTGCGTCCCTCGTTTCGGATAAAACCTAACACATCTTCTACAGGATAACCCAAGAGCAGTCCAAGCTCATGTGGAAAAGACAGATGATCCTTCATATATTTTTGATAGCGGGCACACAGTTTTTCAAAAATGTCGATAAGGCGTAATGTCTGATACCCAAACAATCTCATCGTTTCCTTCACATCTTCTTCGTTCAGATAAGCGAGTAGTTGTTTTTCACGAAAAAGCAGGAATATTGTACGATGTTTTGTCTGGTAGAGTGTATGTACAGTAATTTCTGTATTACGGAACAAATCTTTCACATCTTCTTCGTTGCTCTTTGTCACCGTAAGAAGATTTGACAGTTTGATTCCCGTAAGAAGCGGGGCACATTGCAGTGCCAGTTGAGTCTTTAATTCTTTTTTATCCATCTTCTCCAGAATCTCTAACACTTCCCTGCTCATGGTCATCTCCCATAGAACAACAGATCTCTCGATCCATTGTTTTAACATATATAGTTAGTTTATCCTAACTCCTGTTTAAAAAAGAAAGAGTTGCTAGAACTCATTTCCTTTTCTGATAGTTAGATTACACTAACTTTGGTTATTTGTCAATAACTTTTTTTAATTTTTCTATTATTTTGATGTTGGGGGCAGATAGTGCATTTAAACTTCTTGATTGACAAATTGCATAAAGCCGTGTCTGTTTTGTTCCGTTGTACGAAAATAAGAAAATCTAAGCCTGCCTGAGTCAGGTTTTCTCAGAGTGACGTGAACGGCAACAACGAGTCCTCCATGACTCGATGCTGCCTTGTTCTGCCATCCGTGGCAGAACATCACTGTGTATTACCAGGCAGTCTAAGATTTACTAATTTTCTCCCAAAGTCACAAAAGCAGTCTCGGCTTTGTGCAATTTGCCAGTCGTTATGTTGTGAATGCACTATTTGCCCCCAACATCATTATTTTAAGAGTGTATGATTTAGTGTCATTCTATATTGATCAAATTTGATACAACCGCACTGATTCGCTCTGAACCGAGAACCTTCCCCACTAAATTTATAACTTCTTCCTCTGAGGAAAGCGTAAACTCACTTTTATCCATTCCAATTTCGTCAGCTATGGACTTTTCCAATGATACTTCCACAGGATATACCGATATGCCAAAAGCGACAAACATAATCCTGTATTTATATTTTGGTGCCGCTTTTGCTGTTATATAAAATTCATAAATAAATTTGCTCTGTTGGTCTCCCAAAACATTTTGCACATCAAAGCTATTATCCTGCACAAAAAGTCTCCCTGCCAGTTCCAGTTCATTTGATTTAGAATAGCTTTTATAATCCCCCTTATAAGGTGCGATCCTCGCAATCACTTTTCCATCTGTCATTTCAGACAAATATTTGCATTGTTCACTTATGATATCGTGCGGTGTGTGTATCTTCTTTTCTGTTTGTACTCTCCATAAATTCTGCATCATGCATCCTCCTTAATACCAAATACGATCGGCAGGTGATCGCTATATTCTTTCCGGTTCGGTATCCCTTTACCATCTGCTAAAACACCACTGCTTGTTTCTGCCACAATCTTCAGATTATCTTTATCAAAATATTTTACCATATCAGCACTGACAATAACCTGATCAAAAATATGTTTGTAAAAATTGAATGCACCTCCCGAATCATAATAGCATGTGCTGTGAGGTGTATTCAAATCACCAAAAAAATTCCACATGGGGTTATAAAACATCTGATAGTTTTTCCCATATACGTCTCTCTCACGCTTATTTTCGACAATGTCAGCATATGGCAAAGCATGAAAATAATTCGCTTTTAACATTACCTCTTCAAACGGATCAGCATTAAAGTCCCCTGCTATGATAACCTTTTTATGTTCCGCTTCACTTTGTGCCTCACACAATGCATCCATAAACTGTTCTGCCACAATTTCCCTGTCTCTGTTTTCAGCATATCGCTTACTTGGAAAATGTAACCCCGCAATCAAAAAGTCTGTTAATGCATTGTTTATGGAACATATAAAATAATATTTTGAATCCCTGATCAATTCTACATTAAACTTCATACTTACGAGCATTTTTGCCCTGCTGTCTTCTGGAACAGGTGCAGTTTTAAAATCCTGTCCATTCACTGAAAGCATATCGCACATAAGCTTCATATCAAAAGTATATTCAGCCAAAATCACAATGTCTATGTTATTTTCTAATATCAGTTCTATTATTTTTTGTCTGACATTTTCTCCCCGTATACTGTGCCTGTCTTCCTCTGTCCGTATTCCCGCATTCCAATACAAAATATTTATCATCCACAGCTCCATTATTTTTTATCCTGAAAATTCTGTCCATAAAATAATTTCCGTCTCACTCCTCTAACGCCGCATTCATGACTTCCATCTTCTCCTCCGCCTCATAGATCAGGCGGCTGCATTCTTTTAACTCATCCGAAAAATCCATCGTGACGTCCTGGTAAAGCGACTTGTACTTGATGTCGTGCTCCAGGCTCGCCCAGAGATCCATCGCAAGGGTGCGGATCTGCAGTTCAACCGGCACCATCTGTTTTTTGTTCATAAAATAGACCGGCACACGGATAATGATGTGCAGGCTGCGGTAACCGTTGCCTTTCGGCTGCTCGATATAATCTTTGATCTCCATGATATGTATGTCATCCTGCGCCATCAGGCGGTCACGGATCAGATATACATCCTTGATATAGGAACAGACTACGCGCACTCCGGCGATATCGTAAATATTGTTGCACGCTGCGCTGAGTGTCAGATCAAGATTCTTTTTCTGAAGCTTTCCCAGAATGCTTTTCGCCGATTTCAGCCGTGTATCAATGTGATGGATCGGGCAGCGCAGTTTGCGGTATTTAAACTCATCCTCTATGATCTCAAGGCGCGCGGTCGTCGCGCACATCGCTGCGTTGTACATGCGCAGGATCGGATCAATCGTCTGGGAAAACTGCTCCTTCATATCCGCGATATGCTCCATGTCATCATCAACCATGCCGCGCACCAACATCAGACTGTTTTCCTGCGCTGCATCCGCTGTTTCTTCTGCATCTTCCACCCCCACAGAGGCCTCATACTGCTCCTGCTGTTTCTCATCCTGTACAAGTGTCTGTCTCTGTATCATAACAAAAAACCCCGTTTCTAAATTGTTTTCTTCTTCATTGTCACGCCGTCTTTTCGCATAGCATCTGTTGAGCGTAACTGTCTCTCACTATAAATATTAGTATAACAGATACCGCCAGAAACGGCATAAAGTCTGTATGAAATATTTATAAACAATTTAAAAACAGGGTTCTATTTTCTATAATTCGATGCCGCAGCCTTTCATCAGCTCTCTTGCAGAATCTAAGGAATCTACGCCGTGAAGGTTTTTGATCGGCGCAAATTCTCTCTCACGCACTACCTCATATGGAATACAGTCATCCATCATGTGCACCATATCAAGCACCAGTGTCTCGAATTTGTATCCATTTGGCTGCTCCGGTTTCACAAATGTGCCGTCCACATCCATGTATGGGATCTTTTTCTCTACCACATGGATCGGCATTCTTGCGTCTGCGATCTGCTCTAATTTCTTTTCTGAGAACAGATAGTTTAAGATTACGCCAAAACCGTATTTTAAATCACCGTTTTCTTTGCGCGCCGTCGCCATCTCCTCTGTCATCTCGTAGTATTCTGCGATCGAAGGTTTGCCATCTTCCGTACAGAGTACACCGACACGTTCGTCCGGTGCAGCTTTTCGTACTACTTTTGCACCACTCTCGCATCCGTAAGCGATGGTTGCGCCGACAAACATCGGGTCTGCGATGCGCTGTAAGCAGTTATCTACGGCAAATACGTTGATCCATTCAATACCTCTTTCTTTGATATCAGAAAGAAGTCCTGCATTTACCATAGATGAAAACCAGCCGCCGTTTCCGTTTGGAGACATTGCCACCTCAGTCTGGGATTCCATATAGATCCGTCCCTCATAATCGCATGCCGGCACCATTTCCTGTACGAAAAATTTCACATAATCTTTCGGATAACCAAAGTAATCATGTTCCTCAAAAAAAGCTGTCGTATCTGCGTTGTTGATATTGCTTGTCATAATATAAAGCGGTACATATACTCCTGCCTCATCTGTCACGTCCATCAGATTGCGAAGCAGCTGCTCAAATAAATATAACTCTTTGGCCACTCCGATATTTAATGTTCCCTTTGGCCGGTCAAGTCCAAGGCGGGTTCCCTGTCCGCCCGCTAAAAGCACCGCACCGACTTTTCCCTCACGGATCGCCTTTAAACCGAGTTCTTTGAATTCAGCCCCTCTTGCCTCGATCTCGCTAACTTCCACTGCATCTAACGGAGCAAATACACCGCGCTCATTGACAGTTTCTTTTCTTTCAATGTGTTCTAACACTGAAAAATCAATCTCCTCTAATCGCTTTGTCAGTTTCTCATTCTGCTCTGTGGTATTTTTCTCCATCATCGCCTTGATGTATTTCTGATTATCATCTTCCCAAATTTTCATTCGCTTCTCCATTTCTTATCTTATAAAATAGCTGCATCACGGTTTTGTACTCATACCATCTTCAGATATGCATAACTTTTCACATACGCAACCCACTCTCTATATTATATAATAGACTTCTCATTCCCGCAACCAAACCTTAGTTGAAACCACGGAAACCCTTTCCGATAATCTCACTGCTGTTTGTGATTGCAATAAACGCGGATGGCTGGTTCATACGGATATAATTACGAAGTTCTACCGCCTGACTCCGCTTCATGACCGTTAAGATCACCGTCTTCTGATTGTGCTGGTAAGCACCTTCTGCCTGATAAACCGTAGCACTGCGGTTTAATTCTTTTGTGATAAATTCACAGATTGGCTCCGGATCGTTGCATATAATCGTAAAATACTTGCACAGGTTGATACTCTCGATCACATTATCGACTACCAGAGATTTTGCCAGAAGACCGCACATGGAACAAAGACCTGTCTGCGCATCAAATACAAGACAGGATGCAACGACGATTCCAAGATCCACTAAAAATAATGCTGCTCCAATGTTCAGCTTCGTATATTTCTTTAAGATCATTGCCACGATATCCGTTCCGCCGCCGGACGCTCCGATATTAAACAGAATTGCCGCGGAAAATGCCGGCAGTACGATCGCATAGATAAGCTCTAATACCGGCTGTCCGGTCAGAGGCGCATCCATCGGAAACACCCGCTCCGCAAAGCTTAACCCAACCGATGTCAGTACACTGACGTAAACAGTTTTGACTCCAAATCCTCTTCCAAGGAATATAAATCCAAGTACCAGCAACAGCATATTGATGATAAAGGTAAGATTTCCCGGAGATGTCGGAAGTACGGCACCCAGCACGACTGCCAGACCGGTTACTCCGCCAAACGAAAAATTATTTGGAAATTTAAATACATACACTCCCACAACAAGAATCAGTGTTGCAACAGTCAGCACCACATACTCTTCCACGGTACGTTTGATCTTTCCAAGATTCTTCTGCATTTCTTTTGTCCTCACTCTTTGTATATTTCGCAGAAGAAGTATACTACATCTCTTACTGATAATAAAGTACCTTTGTGCAAATCGGAACTGCATTTTTTTCGGACATCAGAGATCAGATATCTGCATCTCCTTTTGCATGCTCTTTCCGCTTTTTGCATATATCAGAAATTACCTGAATGAGTTTTTCTGCATCCAATGGTTTGGAGATGTGCGCATCCATGCCGGCTGCCAGACTCCGCTCCTCATCATCTGCAAATGCATTTGCTGTCATCGCGATGATCGGAACGGTTTTTGCATCTTCTCTCTCCAGTTTCCGGATGCACTGCGCTGCCTCCAGACCGCCCATAACAGGCATCATCAGATCCATCAGAATCACATCATATCCACCCGGTTCTGATGCTGCAAACAGATCAACAGCTTCTTTGCCATTCCATGCCTCCTGTACCTGTGCCCCCTCATTTTCCAGCACAAACCGGGCGATTTCCATATTTATCTCATAATCTTCCACCAACAGTATTTTATCATTTTCAATTCCCTTTACTGCATCGGTACTTTGTGTCTGCTCCGTCTGCATTTCGATGCTGTCATCCGGCAGAAACGGGATCACAAGTGTAAACCGGGTGCCTTTTCCAGGCTCACTCACGAAGTGGATCGTTCCTTCCATCTGTTCTACCAGTTTCTTTACGATTGCAAGTCCAAGTCCGGTTCCGGTATAGGAAGTGCGTGCTGAACTGTTTTCCTGCACAAACGGTTCAAATGCATGTTCCTGAAATTCCGGGCTCATCCCGATCCCATTATCGGTACACACAAACTCAAACACGGCTTTTTCATTTTTCGGCGGCAGCTCCCGGCACTCCAAAATCACTTTTCCATTTGGTTTATTGTATTTTACCGCATTTGAAGTAATATTTTGTAAGATCTGCCGGACATGAAGAGAGCTTCCAAGCAAATTTTCATGGTTGATCTCTCCTTTTTTTACCGTCAGCGTGATTCCATGTTCAGTTGCCGCCATCCCGACTACTGTCTCCACTTCTTTTAATATTTCAGAAATGGAAAATGGCTTTTCCTCCAGCTTAATCTGCCCGGATTCCAGTTTATTCATATCCAGAACATCATTGACCAGCTCCATCAGAAAGGTGGATGAAAGCAGAATCTTATCTAGGCACTCCTCCTGTTTTTTCGGATTTCCGATATAATAACGGCATATATCCACCATACCACGGATTCCATTGATCGGTGTGCGGATATCGTGGCTCATCCGCCGTAAGAAATCCGTTTTCGCAATGTTTGCCTGCTCTGCCTGTTCCACCGATTTTTCCAGTTTTTTCTGATAGTCCATCTCACGCATTTTTTCGTCGGTAATATTTCTGCTCAGAAAAAGCGCCGCCTCAACATTGCCATGTGCGTCATGATGCTGCGGCACCAGCATGATGCTGAACCATTCTCCCTTTCCGATTTCGGTCTGGCAATTGATATAATCTTTTCCCTGCAGCCGCTCTGCAAGTGTATCAGGGTTTACAAAGTCCCAAAATTTCTGCCGTTCTGACTGCGCAACTGTATTTTTACAGAAAAATTTCATCATGTTAGCAGTGTTTGTCTCATTGCCGGTCATTTTCCGAATCTGGTCAGATGCTTTGATCATTTCCCATGTATTCTTTTTGAGATCTAACAGCATACAGATAGAAAATACACTGCTGACAGATTGGATGATATGATACTGTTTTTCCATCTGGCGCATATTCGATTCCGCCACATACCCCCGTACCAGCATAAATGTCATCCAGCACAATATGTATACACCCATGGTACCGATCACAACCTTTGTACGCAGTGCATATATCGCAGTTTTGGGGAAAAATGCATAAAGTGTATAATCTTTCATCTGCTTGATCTCCCCATACCAGCTTCCTCCCGTACTTTCCAGATGGATCATCCTGTGCTCATCCCCTGTATATATGTCCGGTGTAAAAATATCATGATACTCCCCCGGCTTCACAGAAAGCAGTTTCTCCGAATTGGAACTAAGCACTTGTTTGTCGTCTGTCACCGCAACGATACCATTCATATCAAATGTAAATCCGGTAAACAGCGAGTGGATGGAAATATCACCGTTGTCTTCCATGCTTTTTTCTTTTTCAATATAAGCGGCGATGAGCCCTTTTCCGTCTGTCCTGGATACCACCGCAAAATCATAGTTTTCCCCCTCTTTATCAAGCCGTGTGATATATGTTTTCCGCGGCTGCTCCAACATATTTTTTACTGCCGGTTCATTCATCTGTTCCTGCCAGAATGTATCCATCTTTCCAACATCTTCTGCCTGATACACACAATTCAGATTTTCGTCTATAAGCAGAACACCATCTAATCTCTGATCTTTCATATAGCGTTCGACCAGCTCTTCCTGATCTGCATCTTTCTCTTCCAACCGCTGATCCAGCTCCAATGTCTTATCTGCCAGACGATAAAGACTCTTTACTTTATCATTATTTTTGTAGTCATCATATTTTTTGACACGGTCCTGCATAAAATCGAGTGTTTCATCTGCAATTTTCTCAATTTTCATCCGGTCATACCCGGTAAATACCACAAAACATACTATCCCTAAAAGCACTCCCATCAAAAATGGCAGCCATATATATCTGCGGGCGATGATCTTTGTTATCTTTTCATTATTCAGCATTTGTGACCCCCAGTGCTTTTTCGGCATCCAATCCGTATTTTTCTACCATGTCCCGGAGTGTTCCATCATCCTGCATCTCTTTTAAAATCTGTGTCATTTTTTTTGCCAGATCCTGATGAGTGTCATTTTTGAAAGCAACTCCCAGTTCTGAAATATACAGACTTTCATCCAGTATGGCATACATATCCGGTGCATTCCCAACAAATCTCTCAAGCGCACTTTCATGTCCTGTGATCGCATCCACATACCCTTTCCTGAGGCTTGCATAGATCTCGTCCATGCCGGACAGACTATACACCATATCCACCTCCGGGACTCTCGGATCACTTCTCTCTAACAGAACCTCCTCCGGTTTTGTTGTCGCCTGTACTGCAACCCTTTTCCCTGCAAGATCGGATATGTTTCTGATTTTGCTGTCCGTCCGCACTGCAATCACCTGTCTGCTGTAAAGGTATGGGCCAGCCCACTGATACTCATCCTCCCTGCCATTCATGGTAAAGCTTCCCCACAGACAGTCCACCTTCCCATTGTCCAGATATTCATCCTTTTTATCCCATACGATATATTGAAATACCGGTGTGTATCCTAACTGTTCACACACCGCCTCCGCCAGTTCCACATCAATACCTACCGGCTTTCCATCGTCATCCAGATAATTATATGGCTCATAATTATCACTTCCGATGATAAGTTCTGGCAGCTCTTCTCCCACCTCCTCAGGATCCTTTTTCATAATGCATGCTGCCCCCAGTGCCATAAAACATATCCCTATTGCCGCAATGTACTTTTTCAAATTAATCTCCATTCTTGCGCTGTCTTTTGCGCATCTCAAGTTTGTGCGTAAGCACAAATCTTGCGTGTGAAAAATCTTA
>OLGE01001650.1_pt1 | contig 22217 bp, 13 predicted proteins | sample 1605151 | NCBI WGS metagenome assembly OLGE01 (sample SAMEA3888912, study PRJEB22519) | human gut metagenome | biome: human gut; feature: human-associated habitat; material: faeces | place: Denmark | collected 2010
AAGTCATTGGCCTTCCTCCAGAATTCTGCCGGAGTATAGCCCAGCGCCGGGATAAATGCATAGTCCTCCATGTCCGTGGTGCACAGAGTCTTGTCAAAGTCATACAGCAGCGCCACAATAGGCGTCATACCGCCACCTCCTTGCGTATAGGGCAAAAGCGGCCCCCAGGGGCCGCTTTTTGCAATTCATATCAGCGTCTGTCGCCGCTGCTGTAGTTGCGGCCAAACTGCAGGTCCTCCAGGTTCAGCTTAAAGTCCAGGGGAAAGGGGGAATCCTCCTCTTTCTTCTCCTGGGGCTTTTCCACCGGCTGAGGCTCCGGGGCGGGCTGCTGCTCCTGCGAAGGCTCCTCCTGAGAAGCAGGCTCCGCATCCGTCGCAGCCTCCGCCACAGGCACGGCGTTCTCCTGGGGGGCAGGCAGGGCCACGGCCTCGCTCTGCTCCTCCTGCTCCGGCGCATTCCGCTCCGGCAGAGCATCCAGAAACGCCATCTGCTGGGCGCACAGCTCCCGGCTGCGCTGGATAAAGCTCTCCGTCTCGCTTTGGGCCGCAGCCAGCTTCTCCCAGGAATCCCGGATCTCCTGCTGGAGCTGCCGAGCCTGGATCTCGGCCTCGCCCCGGGCCTCGATCAGGAGCCGCTGCGCCTCCGCCTGGGCGTTGGAAATGGTCTTTTCCTTTTCCGCGTGGGCCTCGGCGATGGACTTGTCCATCGCCTGATAGATGGCGTACTCTGTGCCGAGGTAGGAATAGTTCTGAAGAGCTTCCTTGTACCCTGCGTTGGTAATCTGGGAAGCGAGCTTGTCGCCGTCGAACTTGTCGTTCCATGGGAATGGTACCTGCCCGCCGATGGCGTAGAGGTGGGTCCAGTTGCCGGAGGTGCCGCCCTGATGTGTAAAAACCATCGGAGTGTAGAAATGGAAGGTGTAGATGAGGTTATCGTCCTCATATTCAGGGAGTTCGGAGAGTGAATGGTAGGGATTCGCGCAGACGATGATGGCGTGTTTGTCATCAATCTTGCGTATTTCCTCAATCAGCTTGCCCTGAAGTTCGTGCCAGTGATCCTTCCACCAATCACCGTCAGGCTCGTTCTGAAGCTCATAGACCACCTTGCCCGAGCGGTTCTTGCAGTGCTCGGCCACCTGCCGCCACACGGACTTCATGAAGCCTTCGGCGTGGTCGTCGGGATATTGCTTCACATATCCCCACTGGTGGTTATCGACGATGACGGTGATTCCCCATTTCTCTCCGAGGTCAAGAAGCTCGTCGAGACGGCTTAGGAATTTGTCCTGAAGCTTGTAGGCCGTGCCGCTCGTCGGCTCGACAAAACGCCCGAAGGTCATCGGAACGCGCACGACATCGATTCCGAGTTCGGTCAGGTGCTGGAAGGTGTCGTCGTTGATGTAACCCATCCAAATGTTGTCCGCGTCGCTCCCCTCGGAGACGTCGAAGCACGTGGCCAGGTTCACGCCACGGGTGAAGACCGTCTTGACTATCTGCTCTTCAGAACCCGGCGCCGACGGCTTGACACCGTAGAAGTTCCTGGTGCAGCCGATGAGGGCAATGAGCGCCAGAAGCGGAAGTATTATTTTCTGTATCTTGTTCATATACATAGTTTTAATGATATTATGTCTTATTCCGTCGAGGATTCCTATTTATCCGAATATCCCGGATTTTGCTTAATTACATCAGAAACATTGAGGATATGCGTCGAAATCGGGAAGAGTTTCTTGTGAGCGTTCGTCGCGCCGTCAGGAGTGTGATCCCACCATTCTCCGGTGATGTACTGGTTCCAGCGGATGAGGTCGGTCCTGCGGCGGTTCTCCCCGATGAACTCAATCATCCATTCGTCGAGCATCCTCCATTGGTCGAGGTTCTCCGCCGTAGCCTTGTTCGGGTCGTTGCCGTTCTCAAAATAACGCTTGCGGACTTCGTTGATGAGATCGGCCGCCCCTTTCCTGTCCCCGCTGCGCCACTTGCACTCGGCGAGGATGTAGTAGGCCTCGGTCAGGCGCATGATCGGAATGTCAGGGTTGAAGAGCAGATTGGCGTCGTTGGCGTTCGGGCGCGGAGAGAACTTAACAAGACGCACTCCGGAGTTCTCCTCGCCGGTTTCCATGGATGATTCCTTCTTGCCCTCAGAGAGCCGTGCCACCTGATCAACGAGCCTGAGTGTCTGTCCTGAATATTCCTGAGTTCCCGTGACTTTCCACGAGGAGTTGTCCGGATTCACGAGTCCGCTGAAAAGGAACATTCCCTCATATTTCCCGTTTCCGAGGTAGCGGTATTTCCTCTTGCGCACGTCCGTGTCCTCGAACTTCGAGAACGGGGAGCCGAGCTTGTAGGTGTATGACTTGCCATTGCCGTCAATGGACGGGGTGAGGCAGTATTGGTTGGAGCCGTTGGAATTCGGAATGCCGCCGAAATAGTTGCTCATGTTGGTCGGCATCTGGCGGCCCCACTCGTAGTAGGCATCGGTCTCCAGCTGGGCGCGCTCGCTCGGGATTGACCAGATTATCTCATTTGACCAGGCGTTCTCGAAGCCGAAGATCTTCGTCCAGTCCTTGTCGAGTTCGTAGGCTCCGTATTTCCCGTCAATCAGATCCTGACATATCCGTGCGGCGTCCTCGTAGCGTTCCTCACCTATGTAGGAGACTGCGTTGAAGTAGAGCTTCGCAAGCCCGAGAGCCGCCATGGCCTTGTGTATTTCACCCTTTTCCTCCGCGCCGAGAGCCGTCTTGGCCTCAAGGTTCGGAAGGGCTTCGTTGAAGAGCTTCTCTATGAAGTTGAAGGTCTCCTTCGCGGTCGAGCGTGGGCGTTCTTCCTCGGCGCTCTCGGCATAGAGCGGAAGACCGCCGAAGCAGTCGAGGCCCTCAAGGTAGTTGAGTCCGGCGAGGGCCGTGAGCTGCGCCGTCCAGTTCTTCAATGTGCCTTTCGGGAAGCCGAAGCTTGCCAAATCCACGTCACGAAGGTCATCGATCGCCGCCCAGCACCTTGCCACGCACACCATCCTCGACACATAGACCTGGTAGCTCGCGCCGAAGTAAATCGGAAAGTCGTGATAGTGCATCTTGTATTCCTCACCGCGGGAGGCGTTCTGGCCGCCGCGCACTGGGTTTATGAACTCGTCTGTGGTAAGTTCCTGAAGCGTAAATGGGCTGCCATCCTGGGCGAAGGTCCAGCGGGCATGGGTAAAGGGACGGTAGTAGCGCTGCCACACCGCGTCCTTAGAGTCGTAGAACGTGTCCGGAGCCACCTGTTTGTAGAATATCGGCTCTATGTCACAGCCTGCAAGCGCGGCGAGCGCGAGCAGCATGGTCGTAAGTTTCAATATGTTGTGTTTCATTTCTGTCATGATTATATGATGAACATCTTTTTTCCTGAGTTCAGGCTGAACGGCGCCCTCAGAATTTGAGCTGAACGCCGAGAGTCCATGTCCTTGTCATAGGGTATGCACTTGTGTAATAGTCTATTCCCCCGTCATAGCCGGTGATGTTCACCTCCGGGTCGAGACCGGTATAGCCGGTGAAGGTGGCGACGTTGCCGCAGGTCGCGAAGACACGCAGGCTGTCGACATATTTCGTCCATCTCTTTATGTCCAGGGTGTATCCGAGCGTTATCGCGTCAATCTTGAGGAACGAGCCCTCTTCGAGGTAGTAGTTGCTCATGAGCTTCTCGTCCTTGATGTGGGCGAAGGTGGTGTAGGCGTCACGAAGGACGTTGCACTCGCCGTTACGCCGGGCGATTCCCAGACACATGGCGTAGGTGTTATAGACGTCGAAGCCGAGCCATCCGTGCATGCTCACGCCTAGGTCGAAGTCCCTGTAGCTGAGGCTGTGGCTCCAGCCGTACATGACCTTAGGGGTGAAGTTGCCGAGGAGTTTGCGGTCGTCGGCGATCTTCGACGAGGCCGGGATAGTCCTGCCGTTGCGGTCGCTGATGAGGAACTGTCCGTCGGAGGAGAATCCCGCGAACTCATAGATGTAGAACTGCCCGACGACGCTCCCTTCCTCAAGTATTATGGATTTGCCCGGAGAGTTAGGTCCTGGCATCTGGCCGCCGTCCCAGCGGGTGTTGCTGCCGTCCATGGTGAGGACGCGGCTGGAAGAGTGGCTGAGGTTAAGGGATGTGCTCCACTTGAAATCCTTCGTGCGGATGATGTCGCCTCCGAGTTCGAACTCCCATCCCTTGTTTTCCATAGACCCGATGTTCTGCCACTGGTATCCGCGGATGTACGGAGGCTGCGGAACCCTCACATAGAAGAGCATATCCGAAATCTTGCGCCTGAAGAAATCCACCTTTCCGTAAACCCTCCCGTCCAGGAAAGAAAAGTCAAGTCCCACGTTCCATTCGCTCTTGGATTCCCATCCGAGATTCGGGTTCACGTCCTCGCTTCGTCCATAGGTGTATTTCCATGTCCCGTTGGGGAGAAGCCAGCGGTTTTCGTCCGCGCCGATGAAATTTCCGGAATATGTCGCGCTGAAGTCGTTGTTTCCCGTGACTCCGTATCCGGTGCGTATCTTCAAGTCGTCAATCCAGCCGACGTTCTCCATAAAAGGCTCGTTGGCAATGCTCCAACCGGCCGAAATCGCCCAGAAGTTGCCCCAGCGGTTCTTCTTTCCGAACTTGGACGAACCCTCGCGGCGGTAGGTCGCGGAAATCATGTAACGGTTTTTGTAGGAATAATTCGCACGGGCGAAATAGGCCATGAGCTTTTCGGTAACCTCTTTCGATGATGACATGGAGGCGAGGCCATCGTTGAGGTAGGAGCCTTTCTCCATGTCCCAGTACTTCACGCCATCGACGGTGAAGTTGCTGTTTGACATGCTGAATGACTCTCCGTCGTAGCGATTCCAGGAGTATCCGAGCACGGCGTTCAGCTTGTGCGCGTCGCCGAAAGTGCGGTCGTAGGAGAAATATCCTTCGGTGTTGATTCTCTCAGTCTTGGAGAACCCTAGCGATGCCGTTCCGTTGATGTTGTTGGCGACACTTTCGCGGTGGAACATTGACCTGTAGCGGTGAGGCTCGCTCTGGTAGTTGGAATATCCGACGCTCTGGCGGTAGGAAAGACCCTCGACCGGTAGAATGTTCAGAGTGAACGAGGCCTCCGGCTTGAACCACTTGTCAATAGAGTTGCTGTCGTAGAGGGCAGCGTCGGCAATGATGTTGTAGTCGTTCTGTTCGCCTGTCCAGACATTGTAGCCTGTGCGTGAGTTCTCGTCGTACGGCGAGCGGGTCGGGTTGTTGAGCAGAGCCTGTCCGAAGTATGCGCCCTGATTGTTGCGCTTCGCCTGACGATAATCGACGTTGGTGCGTATCTCAAACCAGCCTTCGAACATGGTGTATTTGGCGTTGAGCCTTCCACCAAAGTCTTTTCTCCACTCTCCGGTGGCGATTCCGTCCTGCTTCTCGTAGAAGAACGAGGAATAGACATTGGCCTTCTGCGTTCCGAAATTCACGGAGACATTGTGCTTCTGCGAGAAGTTCTTGCGGTTTATGGCCTCGTCCCACCAGTCGGTGCGGCTGCCGTAGTCCTTGCCCACACCATTGGCTATATATTCCTCGGCGGAGAGGATGTCCGGCTTGCCATATGCCTGACGATGAAGGAGTTCCGCGCTGTAGCTGAGGCTTAGCCGACCTTCGGTGTCGGTGCCGCTCTTGGTGGTGATGAGAATCACGCCGGCTGCAGCACGGGTTCCGTAGATGGCTCCTGCGGAGGCGTCCTTGAGGACATCGATGGACTTGATGTCATCTGGGTTGAGCGATCGGATGTCGCCTCCGGGGAATCCGTCGATAACAACAAGCGGCTCCTGTCCAGCCACAATTGAAGCCATACCCCTGAGCTGTAGCTTAGGAGAGGAGTTCACTCCCTTGGTCTGGCCGATGACGAGGCCACCAATCTTGCCCTGAAGCGATTTGGTGATGTCCGCACCGCCCACACCCTTCATCATCTCGTCAGCAGAGACGGAGGCGATTGAGCTGGTGACTTCCTTGCGGTCGAGGGTACCGTAGCCGATGACGACAGCCTGGTCGAGGAACTCAATCGAGTCCTTGAGCGTGATGTCGATGTTCTCCGACGAGCCGACTTTCATCTGGACGGTGTTGTAGCCGATGCAGCTGACTGAAATCACCGGGGACTTGATGTCCTGCGGAATGTCCAGGGAATATGCGCCGTCAATGTCGGTGTTCGTCCCGGTCTGCGTGCCGCTGATGAAGACGAAGGCGCCCACGACAGGCTCGCCTTTGGAGTCAGTGATATGCCCATGAATGTGCGAGGCTGTCGCCGAAGCTTGAGATTCCCCCTTCACCGTGTCTTGCCGGCTTTCGAGAACGATGTTGCTCCCGGAGATGTTGTAGCTGATGCCCGAGCCCTCGAAAATCAGGTCGAGCACGCTGCGGAGCGGCTTTGACTTGACCTTGACCGTCACCTTTCTAGAGAGGTCGCAGCTCTCGTCATAGACAAAGAGGTAGCTGGTCTGTCTCTCCACGTCGTCCATGCAGTTCTTGAGAGTCGTCTCCTTCCTATTGATGGAAACGGTGACACTCTGGGCCGTAGCTGTTCCGCAAAAGAGCAGCAGTGTGCAGAGAAGCGCGGTGAAGAGTTGTATCCGTCTTCCGCGCGAGTAGTTAGTTACTGTCATTGTTTTTTAATTATGTGAATTTTTTGTTTCGGCACCAGACAGGGTGCGGTATGCTTATGTTTGCCATGCGTATGAATGCCGTCAGGACACGTATGTCATGGACTATCGAATGTGCACCTGTTTGGTTTCGTAGTCTATCTCGAATGAATGTCCTGTGCCGGCGAGGATAAGGCGCAGGGCATGCTCAAGGCCGTCAGCGGTGCGTATTTTTCCCCTGTTCTTGACAACAGGTTCGGAGGACTCCGTCATTATCCTCACGTCGTATATCCGTTCAAGTCTCGCCGCGAGTTTCGTGAAAGACGGGGTGTTGAGGGATAGTATTCCCTCTATCCACAGGTAGTCGTCCGCGCTCGCCATTTCATCGGTATGCAGCCGTCCGTCCCTGAGTTCAGCAATCTGCCCCGGAGCAAGGACGACCTCCTCGGTTTCGTTCGAGATACGCACTTTCCCTAGGAGCAGGGCCGTCGAGAACGTCCCTGTTTCCTTTTCTGCAAGCACATCGAACTTGGTCCCGAGCACCTCCACGTCTCCGGCAAAGGTACTCACAACAAACGGCTGGCCGTCATCGCGGTGCGTGACGTCGAACATTGCCTCGCCCGAGACGCTTACGCGGCGCTCCCCACCGGCGAATACCACTGGATATTCGAGCGTGGAACCTCCAGCGAGCCAGACCTTGGTACCGTCCTGGAGAGTGACACTTATCGTCTGCCCGGCAGGTGAACTAAGCGCAAGGGTCTGCTCCGCGAACCGGGAAATCTTCCAGGAACTGTAAAGGTAACCGCCCCCGAAAACAAGGGCCGCGCAGGCAGCGGCGACGGCCGCATAGCGAAGCACGAGACGGCGTACCTTCCAGATCTTTTTCGTCCCGTTCCCATCTGCGTGCGCCCCGGCATGTCCGCCGGCCTTTTCTTGCCATGCATATTCGCGGGAGGCTCCATTAGCCGCAGCCACAGGAGCATGCAGGACCATTGCGTTGAAGGTCTCGTCCAGCGAGTCCATCTCCCTGCGATTCTCAGGGCTCGCGTCAAGCCAGTCGAGAACAGCCTTTTCTTGCTCTGGTGTCGTCCGGCATAGCATATAGTCTATAAGTAAGTTTTTGTCCATATATATTGTTTGTCTTTTCGAACCATGTTCCTTTTTTCATCAGTCACGTACAATCCTTCTTCAAAAAGGAACCTATCCTCGAAAATACTGAACAATATTTCCGAGGTGCTTATATATAACAAATAAAGGGTGGGGGCTTACAGTATTTTGAAAAAATTTTTTGACTGCATCCAGAGATTAATATCCGAGAAAGGCCCAAGTACTTGTGAGAGAGAATGAACAGGAGCTATGAGACATTCAGCATCCATAGAATAAGAGAGACCGGAAAATAATCCTTAAGGGCATTTCTCATGATGGCGAGAGCGCGCTGCATTTCGGACGTGACGCGGCGCTGTGAGATACCGAGGGCCTCGGCGATTTCGGCATAGGTCTTTCCGTAGAAGCGGCTGAGTTCGAAGACCTGGCGTGTGACCTGCGGCATGGTGAGCATCTCGCACTCAACAATTGCGCGTATCTCGTCGGTGAAGAGCCGCTGAGGGTCGCAGGCATTGAGTGAGCGGATGCTCGCCACTATGTTGCGGGTTTGGAGGCTATGAATATCATGCAGTTTCGCGAGGTGGAGTGTCTGGGCGTTCAGCCAGTTTAGGCAGTTGTTACGGACTGAGGTGGCGACGTAGGCCGGCAGATTTGTCTCCAAGGCGATCCTCTCCCGGTTTTCCCAAAACGAGGCAAAGCTCTCCATCACTATGTCTTCCGCCACGGCCACATCACGCACATACCTCCGCGCGATTATCACGAACCGCGCGTAATACTGCGTGTACACCGCCTCAAACTGCGTATGTCCGATACCCCTCCCCATCAAAATTGATTGTAAGTTCACATTGTTTTCCGGCACGAAAAAGAAAATGCCGGGCGAAACCCGGCACAAATGTATAAAGTTTTTTATTTTTCAACAATCCCGCAGGACAATTGTTCGCCCACATTTTTGAACAGTACGGGCTCTTTTCTTTATTCCACGAGCCATTATAATAATGCAATATTTTGCCTATATTAGCGGCCGTATCAAGAAAGAATGCAATGGCTGATGTGCAGAAGAACGAGATAGTCCGTTTCCGAGATGGGGATCGAGTGGCCTTTGAGGCGCTTTACCAGAGGTATTGGCGTAAAGTGCTTTCTTTCACGCGACTGTACATCAAGGACTCTTATGAACAAGAAGAAGTCGTGCAGCAGGTGTTCATCAGACTATGGGAGAACCGGACAAAGGTCGATGCTGGCAAAGACTTTGACGGATTCCTTTTCATTGTCACACGCAATCTCATATTCAACCGTGCGCGGCATTCCTTTACTGCCGAATCGCTTGCTGACTTCATCGACGGAGCCGGCCCGGAGTTTTATCATGATATAGAGGGAGGTATTGATGCCGGATTTCTTCGTGAGGCCGTTGATCGACTTGTCACGGAATTGCCGCCGAGGCAGAAAGAGGCCTTTGTTCTAAGCCGGCGTGACGGAATGTCCATAAGGGAGATTGCCGGAGTTATGGGAATAACAGAGAAGGGCGTGCAACGCAATATAAACCTCGCCCTAAAGTTTCTTAAGACTAACCTGCCTCTCTTCCTCATATTCATAAATCTTTAATTTTTTTTCTTGAAAACTGCTGTCCCGATGTGGTGCAGCACTTTCTTTTTGTGTATTTATGTCTAGTTAGAGCATTTGTATCAACTTCTTGACGGACATAATATGGATTTCGACGAATACACAAGAAAGCAATGGAACTCCGCTACTGTGGAAAACTCTGCTGACGAGGCTATCGGCAAGCGGGTGTGGAAGAATATTGACAGGCGTCTGTTCCGTTACCGGACAATATGGAAATGGCTTGCCGGTGCTATGGCGACGGCAGCCTGTCTCACTGCCTTTGGAATGTTCCTCTGGTCGGACAGAGATGCCGCGCGGAAAGAACTTGTCCCACAGCAGATTGTCTATTTGGCTGAGGCGAACGACTGTCTGGAGCTTCCTGACGGCTCACGTGTCTGGCTTGATGCCGGCAGTTCGGTCACCTATCCGGAGGATATGACGAATTCTCGAGTTGTCTCACTCTCCGGAAATGCTGTATTTGATGTGACTAAGAAGGAAAATGGACAGAACTTCATCGTCAAGTTGTACGATTCTTACATCGAAGTGAAGGGCACCTCATTCTCCGTGAACAGGAGTGGGGACGACATCGTTTATGTTACGCTTTATTCTGGTGCCGTTGATTTCGTCGCGGAGACAACTGGGCAGAAAGTCTCTCTCACTCCGTCAAACCGTCTTGCCTTCAGTCCGGCGGCTTCTACAATCAGCATGGCACCGTTTTTCAATGGGATTTCATGGAAAGACGGAAACTATATCATAGAGAACGCATCGCTTGGAGACATTGTCGAATTTATCCGCTGGAACTGGTCAATTAATGTCACAACGGGACCATCAATCGGGAACGGGCAGCGGGTGAACGGCAAAATAATGCACTCAGAGACACCTGGAAGTGTGCTGGACAAACTCTGTTTCATGCTCGATCTTGATTATGACAAGAGCGGGGATAACTACCTGATTCATAAATAATCCAATATATTATTACTGATAACCTCAAAATTATGACAGTAAAATCAAACCACATCCGCGTCCTCAGGGCGCTGGCTGTTGCCATTCTATCGTTTGCCTCGTGCCTTGTGACAGCGGCACAGGTAAGTCTGCGAGGACAAATGACGGTGGAACAGGCAATCTTACAGATTCAGAAGGAGACTGACTATTCTTTCTTTTACAATTCTACTGACCTTATAGGAATTGGAATCCGGAATATTAATGTCTCCGGAGCGATAGAGACGGTTCTTGAAAGTCTCTTTACTGGAACAGCAATCACATGGCGTGTCCAGGACAAGGAAATCGTGCTCAAGAAAAATTTCGGCGAGCAGAAGAAAGACGATGACAAACGCTCGGTGAAGGGAATTGTTATTGATGAAGTGGACAGGACTCCGCTCATCGGGGCAACGGTTCTTGTCAAGGGCTCCGATAATGTCGCAATCACGGACATTGACGGAAAGTTCACTATTGACGGCTGTGACAACAGCACGGTCCTTGACGTTTCGTATGTCGGTTATCACCCACGCGAATTCCGTGTCGGAAACCTCGGAGAGCTTGAGATTACTCTTACTTCAGCCAATGAACTTGAAGGAGTCATAGTCGTTGGCGCCGGAACGCAGAAGAAGGTCTCCGTGACAGGTTCAATCGTCGCTATAAAGGGTGATGCTCTCAAGGCACCGTCCTCCTCCTTGACCAACAACCTCGCGGGGAAACTCTCAGGAGTTATAGCCGTCACCAATAGTGGTGAACCTGGTTCTTCCTCGCAGTTCTACATACGTGGCATAAGCACATTCGGAGGTCGCTCCACGCCACTAATCCTTCTCGACGGCGTGGAAATCTCGGCCGGGGACCTCGACAACCTGCCGGCCGAGTCGATTGAGAACTTCTCCATTCTCAAGGATGCTTCGGCCACGGCGATTTACGGCGCGAGGGGAGCGAATGGAGTCATGATAATCACGACAAAGTCTGGAAAGGAAAACACAAAGGCGAAGATTAACGCTTCCGTCGAGCAATCTTTCCTCCAACCTGTGCGAGTGGTAGAATATGCCGATGGACCGACTTACATGAAAACCTACAATGAGGCGCTCTTGAGCCGAAATCAGTCGGCTACGCCTCGTTACAGCGAGGCGCAGATTGCCAACACCGCAAGCGGAATAAACCCGTATGTCTATCCGAACGTCGACTGGTATGACCTGATGTTCAAGAAGTTCACGATGAGCCAGAGGGCGAATGTCAACATTTCGGGCGGCGGTTCAGCGCTGACATATTACATGAGCCTTCAGGTGAACCATGACGGTGGACTACTCAACACGCCGAAGGCATATTCCTATGACAACAACTACAACCGATGGGCATACACATTCCAGAACAATATCGGCTACAAGATTACGCAATATACGAAGATTGACCTGAGGATGAACGCGCAGATTTCAAACATGAAGTCTCCGAACGTCAACTCCAATGACATTTTCTACCAGATTTTCAAGAATACTCCAGTGTCTTTCCCCGCGACTTTCCCTGCCGAGGAGGGAGACAAGCATATCCGTTTCGGCTCAGCGATAATGTCTGCGGGACGCTACTACACGAACCCGTATGCGCATATGCTCAATACCTATAGGGAAAATAGGACCAACAAGCTGAACGTTTCCCTTAACCTCGACCAGAAGTTCGACTTCATCACCGAAGGACTCTCGCTCACGGCTCTCGTGAACTTCAACAACTACTCGCAGAACTATTTCACCCGGAGCCTCACCCCGTACTTCTATGCCGTCGATATGGCTAGCGTCTCGGAGGAGTTTCCTGAACAGTATAGTACGACAAAGCTTCAGGAGGGAACGGAGTACATCTCGCAATCGGACGTGACTCGCTATAGTGATAATGTATTCTACCTTGATGCGAGGCTCAACTATGCGCGCTCGTTCGGAAAACACAATGTGACGGCCATGGCGATGTACATGATGCGTCAGTACATCAACTCCGTGCTTCCGCAGCGCAATCAGGGATTTTCCGGCCGTGCGACCTACGACTATGACAATCGTTACCTCGCCGAGTTTAACTTCGGCTACAATGGTACGGAGCGTCTGGAGGCTGGTAAGCGCTATGAATTCTTTCCGGCGATGTCGCTCGGATGGGTGGCGAGCAACGAGAAATTCTGGACTCCTATAATCGATGTCGTGAACTATTTCAAGCTGAGGTCGTCATATGGACTTGTCGGAAGCGACGAGACCGGGCTCTACGCCGGCGCGCCTCATTATCTCTATCTCAGTAATGTCAACATGTATGGTGGAGGAAACTTCGAGTCGGGTGTCACCGGAGGCTTAAGTCAGCAGGGCCCTATGGTGAACTCGTATCCGGTTTCCAATGCCAGCTGGGAGAGGGCGACCGAGTTTGATATCGGCGTGGATCTTCAGCTTTTCAAACAGTTCAACTTCACATTCGACTGGTTCAGTAGCAAGCGCGACCGTATTCTTATGAAGAGGGCATCGTTCCCGTCGGTGCTCGGCTATCAGAACGCGATTCCTTGGGCGAACGTCGGAAAGGTCGACAATATGGGCTTCGAGTTCAGCGCAAATTGGACCAAACAGATAAACAAGGACTGGTTTATAGACGCGAGGGTTAATTGGACATATTCAAGAAACAAGTATGTCTATGTAGATGAACCGGACTATCCTTACGTTTGGCAGACACAGACTGGAAAGCCGCTTGATGCGATGAGGGGATATATCGCTGACGGGCTCTTCGAAAGCCAGGCGGAGATTGACGCGAGCCCGGACCAGAGCATCTTCGGCAGCACCATCATGCCTGGTGACATCCGCTACCGGGACATCAATGGTGATAACAGGATTACTGCCGAGGATCAGGTCATGCTCTCGCCTTACGGAAATATGCCGAGAATCCAGTACGGCTTCGGAATCAGCGTGCAGTGGAAGGATCTCGACGTGAATGTATTCTTCAACGGTTCCGCGAAGAGAAACATAATGCTCACAGGGATGTATCCATTCTGCGCGAACGATTCCAATGACAACAACCTGATGAAGTGGATTGCGGACAGTCACTGGAGCGAGGGCGCTGACAACTCAAATGTCCTCTATCCTCGTCTCGGAACGCTTTCTACTCAAATTTCCAACAATAACCAGCCGAGCAGTTGGTGGATGAGGAATGGTAGTTTCCTCCGCTTCAAGACTCTGGAGATAGGCTACAGGCTAAAGTGGTTCAGACTTTATTTCAGTGCAGATAATCTTGCCGTGTGGTCGAAGTTCAAGTATTGGGATCCGGAGCTCAGCTTCAATTCCTACCCGCTCCAGCGGACATTTAACATCGGCCTGCAGTTCAATTTGTAAAATCATAGTCATGAAAATCAATATAAGAAGAATATTGTCCGCGTTTGCGGTAATTGCCGTGGCTTCCTGCCGTTACCTTGATGTCGTTCCTCCGGAGCAGCCGGATCTCGATGACATGATGGTCGATGAAGCGACCACGACAAAGATGCTCTATTCCTGCTACTCCTATGCGCAGAATAATGCGAGCATGCAGCTTTCGTCAAACCTCGATATGCGTGCCGATGAATACGTAACCCCTCAGGAATGGGAAAACTACGGTTCAAGGGTACAGTGGGGTGCCATAACTCCGTCTTCCATAAACGGGGACAACGGATATGTTTGGAAAATATGGTATGACGGAATCGGCTACTGCAACCTTTTCCTCAAACTGATTGACGAACACAATCCACAGCTCAATCCGAACATGCGCGATCAGTTCATCTGTGAGGTCAAGTTCCTCAAGGCCTACTACCATCTGCGACTTCTTTCGCTCTTCGGACCGATTCCGATTGTTGACAAGTTCATCGATTCGAATGCGCCTAAGTCCGAATTTCCGGGACGTTCGCATTTTGACTACTGCGTGAAGTATATTTGTGACCTGTTTGACGAGGCTGCGGAAGGGCTGCCTATAAGTTATACAAACTCATCGTTTTACGGTCGCGCCACATCTGTCGCGTGTAAGGCTTTGAAGGCGAGGGCACTCGTACTTGCGGCATCTCCTCTGTGGAACGGAAGTTTTCCGGATAGGGCATGGAAGAATATCGCGTATGAGACTCCGGGCTACGGAAAGGAACTCGTGAGTCATGAGTTTGACAAGAAGAAATGGGAAAAGGCACGCGACGCCATGGCGGAGGCAGTCAAGGCTGCGGAGGCCGCTGGAGCGGAGTTGTTCTCGCTTGAGGATTCCGAGACTCTGCGCGAGAACCAGAAAATCGGTCTTCCGGTGATTCCGGGGCTTGGTTCGGACGCTGAGGCGGAGGCTTTTCGGAAGCAGGTAGTACTCATGAGATATGTGATGTGCTCCTCTCCGAATGATGGTAACACAGAGACTGTCTGGGGATTTGTAGTGCAGGGCGGCACCGATGTCAACAGTACCTTTATGTCCTCTCTTCCTCATTGGGTGCTCAGAAACGATACTGGTGCTAATGTAGGTGGCTGGGGCGGACTCTCGCCGACACTCTATACCGTGGAGCATTTCTTCACTCAGAACGGCTTCCTTCCCGAAGACGACCCGTCTTTCTGGCCAGAATCGGAGTACCACACCTCCGCTGGGCTCACGAATCCTGACATAACGAAGATCAATGTCCGCCGCGAGCCGCGCTATTATGCCGCAATATCATTTGACGGGGACGAATATTCGACGAAGATTGCGGCGGGAAATCCTCTCTATTGTGAAATGAGGAACAACACGAAGACCGGTTATGACGCTGCCATCTGGGGCACGAGAAACTATGTCGTGACGGGCTGGCTCAACAAGAAGTGGGTTCATCCGAACTTCCAGTATACCGGTACGGGCTGGAGCAACAACTACGCCTCCTGTAAAACTCCTTTCCCGATTGTCCGCCTTGCGGAGATGTATCTTTCGCTCGCTGAGTGCGAAGCGCAATGCGGCAACGCGGCTGAGGCCATAGTTTATATGAACAAGGTACGCAAACGCGCTGGCATAACCCCGTGGACTGAGGCTCTGCTTGCGGAGAAGGGCAAGACCGTGCTTCAAGCCGTGATGGACGAGCGCTTTGTCGAGTGCTACCTTGAGGGATACCGTTACTACGACCTGCGTCGCTATCTTCAGGGACGCGAGAGGCTTTCCTCCGGCAATTGGAAAGGACTCAATGCAGTCCAGACCTCCCCGTCCTTCGCCTCATTCAACGAAGTGGTTGATATAAGCCAGCCGTTCAGCTGGAACGACAGGATGTTACTGCTGCCGGTCTCAAACAATGAGGTCTATTCCAATCCTAACATGGTCCAGGCTCCTGGATATTGATGAGAGAACATTGAAACGAATAACAGCGATGAAAAGAGTATTATTAGTAATCACCACATTATGCGCACTGCTCCTCCTCTCCTGCAATGAGGACTACAAGCTCTTCCCAGACAAGTACAACCGCATCCTTTCGCTCAAGAACAGCGGTGTGAGGGAGCTGCGCAGCGGAAACACCGTCAAGGAATATAAGGACTCGATTCTTGTCCTCAAGGGCGGTGGCAACCCCGACAACGACGCATTCGCGAGGATTGAGGTCATGGAACTCGGAAAGGCGTGTGAGACTTTCGGGTATGAGAGCGGGAGCATTGAGATAATTGCTTCGGAGTCATATTCGATAAGAGGCGGGGACGACATCGTTCTCGAAGGCAGTACGCGCAGCCGCTATATCCCAATAACTTTCTCTCCCGAAAACATTTATCATCAGGCCCTGAAAGCTAAGGGCAAGACACTTGTGCTTCCGGTGGTTCTCCGCAGTGAAACTGACACTGTGAACACCTCAAGCAGCACGATTCTCTGGAAGTTTGACATCAACGGGCCGAAGGTCGTCTGGCCGGACCTCTCCGACATCAGCGAGGAGATTTCTCTGAGGGAGATAGATTGTGACATAGAGGCCAAGGTCGAGTACAGCGAAAGCAATCTCTCCCCCTTTGTCGGAAAGATTGTTAGGGGAGGGCTTGAGACGCTGGTGGATGAGTACAACAGCAAGAATTCCACTTCCTACAAACTGCTTCCTGAGTCTTCGTGGTCTTTTGACGGTGTTGACGTCGAAGCCAAAAAGGAAATAGTGAAAGGCAGGCTGCATCTGAGCCGTGAAGGTCTGAACTCTGACGAGACCTATCTTCTTCCGCTAAAGTTTGACGCCGCCTCATTCCCGGTCGGAGTTTCAGAGGAGGTCCGCTATCTTGTTGTTACCAATCCGAAGTATGTCTACCGTCCAGTTGACCGCAAGGACTGGAAACTCCTCTATGCCAATTCACAGGAACACTGGTATGGGGCAACGCTTGATTTGCAGTGGTTTGCCACTTATGCCTTTGACGGAAGACCGGAGACCACATGGGGAACGCAATGGAATGGGGACAACTCCAATCCGTCATGGGATGACTATGAGTATGACCCTGCCGACAAGAACCTGCATTCGATTGTTCCTACTCTGTTCCAGGGAAGTCGTGAGGTCCCTAATATCATTATGGTGATTGATCTGGGACGCGAATACAATCTCGGCGGCGCAGGAATCCTGCAATCGACCAAATCTCAGGAGCAGAAGGTTAAGAGATGCGAGGTTTATGCGGAGTCGGCCTTCGAATTTAAGACCGTGCGGGAAGGTGGCACCATCGCCAATTATAACACTCTCGATGAAGGAAATGATTGGAAGTTTTTCACTACCATCGAGCTGGACCGGCCGGTCAAGGAATATTGGTCGCATGTGCAGACAGCGGTGAAGGGGCGCTATGTGAAGATACGTCCGATTGAACTGTTTCCGGATCTTGATCCGAAGGCCGTGAACATCGCCGAGTTCTATGTCAGCGAGCTTGTGTCCATCGATGGCTATCCGGTAAAATGAATAAATAAAGTGCCTTTGATTGAGAAGAATAACACATAATAACATCTAAACAAATGAGTATGAAATCAGAAAAATTTAACCTCTGTGGGAAGGATTATTGCCCTCCGACACTTGTTGTGGAGTACGTCTTTACAGAATCAGGATTTGCAACATCAACATCGGACAGCCGTTTTGATAGGACTGACGGAACCGAAATCTTCTATACAGACCCGTATTATGAACTATAGTTGAAGGAGAAAATAGCCATGAAAAACATAATTTTTGCCGCCACTGCAATGATTGTAGCCATGACTGCTGTTTCATGCTCGAAGGTTGCGGGAATTGAGGAAAATCCGTCATATACATACAGATTTGCGGTAGTGAACGAGGAACTTCCGTCCGTCAAGTCAGATATGAGCAATGACCATCTCGTTTTTGAAAAAGGTGACTATCTCGGATTTTCGCTGGAAAAAGATGGGCAGATTGCCTATACCCAGAGGACATCCATACAGACAACCGAGCCTCGTCCGATTTTCGGGTTTACTACGAATCTTGAGATGAAGGCCGGTGACCGTATATGCGTGGTATCTCCGCGTGTACTCCCTATAGATAACGGAAAATTCAATGACCGGCGGGAACCTGTCAATGCTGATCCGATGCAGAGCATAACAATTCCACTTGTGCAGACCCATAAGGGAGGCAAGTTTGACGGAGTTGCGATGCCGATGGTGAGCGTGCCTTTCACTTTTACAAAGGATATGCTTGTGGGGGCAGACAATCAGATCCAAGAGGTGAAGTTCCTCAATCTCGGTGCACTGCTTGATTTCCGGGTATTTTCGACAGATGGAAAATATCAGAACGAGATTGTCCGGGATGTGATTTTCGAGGCGGACAAGAACATCGTCGGCGAATTCAAAATAAATGTGCAGAATGTCAACCCAGATGATGAGAATACGCTTGCCATTGATCTCACCTCCGCGAGGGCTGAAGGCTATTTCGCCGCGCCTCTGACAAATGTGGCGAGGACGGAGTCTGACTCCAAGGTGGGCGCGGACAAGGACCATTCCGGCTCCGTGAGGATGGTCGTGGCTCCTGGAACATACACCGGAAAGGTGAAGGTTAGGACGGACAAGGCCTATTATGTGTTCAATCTGTCTGAGGCAAGGACATTTGATCGCAATGGGATATATCCTCTCGGACTCAATCTTGCGAAGGCTACACGGGTTGTGATGGAGACTGTTGACAGGGCGAACTGGATGGTGAAGTTCGTGAACAGTTACTATTCGTGGGGCTGTCGTCCGGAGGAAATGTATGACGGTGACTTGTCCTCCGAATGGCTTAATCCGTGGGATAAGCCTCTTGTCGGTGCGGAAGAGGATGATTATAATTATCAGTGGAGCAATATTGACTGGAGTGTTCTTATCGGCGAGGACAGGCATCGCGACATCCCTAATATTGTTTTTGTGTTTGATTTCAAGAAAGATATTGAAATCGGGCGTGTCGGCATCGGAAAGTCTCCTCTTGACTGGCCCCACAACCAAGATCTCCGTAACTGTGAGTTTTATGTCGGAACTGTATGGAATTTCAAGAGCTTTGATGGAAACAAGAAACCTAATTGGCCGGGCGGAGGAAATCTTGCGAACTACAACACAGCTAACGATGACAATGACTGGAAGCTTGTCCTGACAGCGACTGAGATTCCTAAGGAAAACGGAATATTCTGGTACGACGTTCCGGAGACTGTAAGCAAGGCCGATAGGACAGGACGCTATCTGAAGATTCGCCCGACTAGTGGCTACCGCGGCAACACTCCTTGCGAAATCGCTGAGATTTATGTCGATGGCATTGTGCAAGAGAATACCGCTAATGTGGAATAATGCGAAAGAAGTAAATATACAATGAAGATTATTAGAACATTTTTAGGTAAGGTACTCTTGTGCTCAGTGGCACTGCACCTTGCTATTGCCGCTGGAGGAACGGTTCTTCTTGCCGGCTGCACGAAAGGAAATGATGGCTCCGGCAATACCAAACCGGAGGACAAGCCTTCCGTAGAGGAAGGGCAGGGTGGCTACCTCTTCGCGCACATGACGAACGCGAACTACGGCTCGCTGTTCTACTCGATTTCCCGTGACGGGCTCAGTTGGAAGACGCTGAATGGTGGTAAGGTTATTCTTGAGAGCTATTTTGGCCATCCTGACATCTGCGAGGGACCGGACGTGTTCGGGAAGGCTGACAGAAGGTGGTATATGATAGGAGTGGTGCGTGGATCGTCGAAAGAGTCGTTGGTGCTCTGGCACACGACAGACCTCGTCGTATGGAAGAGTAAAGTTCTCGACGGTGAGAAGTTTGTCGTGGATCATCTCGGCGTATATAATGAGATCCCGTTCGTGGGAGCGCCGAAAATGTTCTATGATGAGGCCAGTCACCAGTTCATTATCACTTGGCATGCCGGCGAGTATTACAGGAAAAGGCAGGAGGCTAAGACCGATGAAGAGCGTGACATGTACGATAGAAAAAATTGGGAGACCATGAAGACTTGCTATATTCTGACCGGGGATTTCGTGAATTTTACGAGGCCGAAACGCCTCTTCGCGGCCCAGGATGGCGGTGACCTTGCCCCGATTTATTTTACCGGTGCTGATTCCGACATCGCACTCATTGATGTGATAATCAGAAAGTTCAACGGTAAGTATTATGCCATTGTGAAGGATGAACGCTGGGAGGACAAGGCTCCTAAAACCCACAAGTCCATAAGGATTGCCTCGTCGGACAATCTGCTCGGCCCTTACTCCAACCCCGGGCCTTCCGTAAGTCCGAACTGGCGCGAAGCCCCGATTATAATCCGCACTCCGGAGGGCAAATTTAGGCTCTACTACGAGAATTATGGCGAGCATGTCTATGAGATGCGTGAGGCCTTGGCGATTCAGGGCGCACCGTGGAAGGATGCGACTGGCTTCTATCCTCCGAAAGACGGCCGCCACGGCTGCATCATCCATGTCGATGAGGAAACTTACCGGAACATCGAAAACAGCTATAAGTAGTAAACCGAATCATCTCTCTTGTTGAGAATGAGCTGAATATCAAGAATATATGAAGAAAATATATCCCATTTTCCTCGTCTTCGCACTCATCGTGTCATGCACCTCTCGTCAGCCGCAGGCAGTGAAGCCTCCTCTTATGGGCTGGAGCTCGTGGAATGCCTATATGGTCGATATTTCCGACTCCATAATCATGCATCAGGCCGACCTTATCGTCAAACGTGGACTTAAGGACGCCGGTTACGGAAACGTCAACATCGATGACGGATTTTTCGGCTACCGCGACCAGCGTGGTTATATGATTCCGCATCCGCAGAGGTTTCCTGGTGGCTCAGCGCAGATGCGCTCCATCTCCGACCACATCCACTCTCTCGGCCTGAAGGCCGGAATCTATTCCGACGCCGGAGACAACACCTGCGGGTCGAGCTACAACAAGGACCTGAACGGAATTGGTGCGGGTCTCTGGATGCACGATGTTCAGGACGCTGACCAGTATTTCAACAACTGGAACTTCGACTTCATCAAGATTGACTACTGCGGTGGCATTCATCGCCGTCTTGAGGAAAGGGACCGCTATGAGGAAATCCGTCAGGTGATTGACAGTGTGGCTGGCAGGCACATCGACATCAATGTATGCCGCTGGGATTATCCGGGGACATGGGTTGAGAAGATTGCAGACTCGTGGCGGATTTCGGAGGACATACGTCCCGTCTGGTCTTCGGTCCGGCACATCGTGGAGAAAAATCTCTATCTGTCAGCGTATGCGCATGACGGGCACTACAACGACATGGATATGCTCGCTGTAGGCTACAACATCAAGCCTTCTCCGTTCTGGGAGGACGGGCTCGGACTTAGCTATGCCGAGGAGGAGGCGCATTTCGGGATGTGGTGCATAATGAGCTCACCGCTGCTTCTGGGCTGTGACATAGAGTACATTCCGGAGGAGACTATGCGGATAATCACCAACCCGGAGTTGATTGCCGTGAATCAGGACCCGCTCGGGCTTCAGGCCCATGTGGTCCAGCACGAAGGTGAGACTTATGTCTTCGCGAAGGATATCCTGCGTCGCCACGGAGGTGCGAGGGCCGTCGCGCTCTATAACCCTTCGGACTCGGCTGCCTCGTTCAGCGTGCCGGCCGACGTGCTGGAGTTCGCCGGGGAGATGAAGTTGCGCGACCTCAACCTGCGATCCGACCTTGCGTCGTGCAGCGTCATAGAGATGACACTTCAGCCTCACACAGCGAAGATTCTTAAGGTAGAGGGTGAGCGGATTGAACCTGCCCTCTATGAGGCGGAGTGGGGCTATTGTCCGGACTTTACCGCAATACGCGGGACGGGCGTGAAGTACATCCCTGTCGAGGGGGCTTCCGGACGCGCCGTGGCGACGAACCTCGGAGACTCCCCGACGAATTATCTCGAATGGGCAGACGTCTTCAGCCTCAAGGGCGGGAAATACAGAATCTCCGTTCGGTTTTCCTCGCCGGAAGCGGTTGATTTTGATTTGGTTGTGAACGGAAAGGCGCATCACGCATCGGTTGCCACGACGGATTCCGCATTCGTGGAGATTCCGTTCGAGGTGGAGTTCCTCAAGGGGGAGAATGATGTTCGCATATCAGGCGTGACATCATCGAAGGTGGCCTTGGACTGCCTGAAGGTTTCTCACACCTCCAAGAAAAATTGAAAATGAAAAGATTGTTTGTTTTCCCGGCAGTGATTCTGCTGGCCTTGACTGTTTGCTGTAGTCATGCGGCAGTGGAGGATAACGGTGAGAGGACTGCTGTGATAACTGCCCGTAAGATACTTACGCTGGCGGACGAGGTGACTTTGACGTTCAAGGTTCTTGACGGCAAATATTCCCAAGCATCGGTTCTTGAGGATGTGGCATTCACTGCCAAGGCTTATCCTAAGGCACTTGCGGCATACGAGAATGAAAATGGCGCGTCCGTCGTGATGATGCCGGAAGATTGCTACAGCATAGGGACGGTAGTGGTCAGGAAAATGGAGACTTCCGGAGAGATAGTTGTCCGCATTGACCATGTCGAGC
>OLGE01001666.1_pt1 | contig 22010 bp, 19 predicted proteins | sample 1605151 | NCBI WGS metagenome assembly OLGE01 (sample SAMEA3888912, study PRJEB22519) | human gut metagenome | biome: human gut; feature: human-associated habitat; material: faeces | place: Denmark | collected 2010
GATTTTTTACATCATTGCCCTTGTTTACATCATTCAAGGGTTTCATTGTCGGGAAGAGGATGACATCTCTGATGCTTTCGTTTCCTGTAAGGAGCATACAGAGACGGTCGATTCCTATACCGCAGCCGCCTGTCGGAGGCATACCGTATTCAAGCGCCGTGACAAAGTCGTCATCAAGCATATTAGCCTCATCGTCTCCGCAGTCGCGGAGCATGAGCTGATGCTTGAAGCGTTCCATCTGATCGAGCGGGTCGTTGAGCTCGGAGTATGCGTTTGCGTACTCGGTGCCGCATATGAAGAGCTCAAAGCGCTCGGTAAGATACGGCTTTGACGGCTTGCGCTTGGTAAGAGGGGAAACCTCCACCGGATAATCCATAATAAAGGTCGGCTGCGTTAAGTTCGCCTCGACATACTCATCATAGAACTGGGTTAAGATGTCGCCCCATGTCTCCTTGCCGTTTTCAACCTCTATGTGGTGCTCCCTGGCGAGTGCGACAGCCTTTTCGTTGTCGCCGAGGAACTCATCAAAGTCAATGTTTGCGTACTTCTTTACGGCGTCAACCATGGTGAGCCTTTCAAAAGGCTTGCCGAGGTCAATCTCAACGCCCTTGAAATTTACAACGGTTGTTCCATTTGCGGCGAGAGCCGCATTGCGGAAAATGGCTTCTGTTCTGTCCATCATTCCGTTGTAGTCAGTATATGCCTCGTAGAACTCGATGGTTGTGAATTCCGGATTGTGCTTTGTGTCCATACCCTCATTGCGGAAGATACGGCCTATCTCATAGACACGCTCCATACCACCGACTATAAGACGCTTGAGCGGAAGCTCTGTTGCGATTCTCATGTACATGTCGAGGTCGAGTGCGTTGTGGTGTGTTATAAAGGGACGTGCGGATGCGCCGCCCGCTATGAGGTTGAGAACCGGGGTTTCAACTTCGATATATCCTACGTCATCCAATGTCTTTCTTACAGACTGTATGATTTTTGAGCGCTTGATAAACGTGTCCTTTACTTCAGGGTTGACTATGAGGTCAACATAACGGCGTCTGTAGCGTGTGTCCGCGTCTTTTAGTCCGTGGAACTTTTCCGGAAGCGGAAGAAGAGACTTTGAAAGAAGGCGCATCTCCTTTGCGTGAACAGAGATCTCTTCGGTCCTTGTCTTGAAAACAAAACCCTTTATTTCAATGATATCTCCGATATCCCACTGCTTTTTGAACGCCTTGTAGGTGTTCTCTCCCACGTCGTTTATGGAAACGTATGACTGGATACGTCCGAGCTTGTCTTGAATGGTTACAAAGCTTGCCTTTCCCATGATACGGCGCGCAATGATTCTACCGCATATGAAAACGTCTTTGTTCTCAAGCTCATCAAAATTTTCTTTTATTTCGGCTGACTCGTGAGTCTGCTCCGCGGTCATGACCTGAAACGGGTCGCGGCCCTCTTCCTGCATGGCTCTCAGCTTGTCAATCCTTATCTGTCTTTGTTCGTTGGTTTCTTCCTGGGTAAGTGCGGCCTCAGGTGTATGGTTTTCTGCCATAGGGGGTGTCACTCCTTAACTCAAATATAATAATTACTTCTTTTTCTCAATCTCAATAATTTTATACTTGAGTTTACCTGCGGGTGCTTCAACCTCTACGGTGTCACCCTTCTTGTGACCGAGGAGAGCCTTGCCGACAGGTGATTCGTCGGAAATTCTACCCTTTATGGGGTCTGCCTGCTGAGGTCCGACTATCTGATAGGTGAAGTCTTCCTTGAGCTTCATGTCTCTGATAACAATACGTGAAGCCCTGTTTACGATATCCGATGAGAGCTCGCTTTCGTCAATGAGCTTGTAGTTCTGGAGAATTGCTTCAATTTCATTGATGCGTGATTCGAGCTTGCCCTGCTCGGACTTTGCCTCATCATACTCGGAGTTCTCCGATAAGTCGCCGAATGAGAGTGCAACCTTGATTTTTTCGGCAATATCTTTACGTCCTGTGGTCTTTAACTGTTCAAGTTCATCCTGTAATTCCTTGAGACCGTCAGAGGTGAGTAATATTTCTTCTGCCATATGCTGTCATTCCTTCCGTGTGCCAAAAGCACTCATAGTATTATATTTAAATGGTATTGCTTTGTCAATTTGCTTCGCTTTGTAAATTTTTCGTTTAATATCAGTTTTCTTCGATAGCCTTCAGAGCGTCCATCTCTTCCTTTGTGACGGAGGTGCGGACGTCACGGAGAATCTTTACCTGCTTGCGGTTGTAGGTTGCCGGCGCGGCGTCGGGATTTTTGTCGAGCCTTACCTTTATGATTCCCGTTATGAGGTTTGATTCCGTAACGATACCCTTTCCCTCTTTTGTCTCCACAAGGGCTCCTGCCTTCGGGGTTATCTTCATAAGGTGCTCATATGCAGGCTGCTCATACTTAAGACAGCACATAAGCCTGCCGCAGGTTCCGGAAATCTTTGTGGGATTGAGAGAAAGCCCCTGCTCCTTTGCCATCTTTATGGAAACGGGTTGGAATTCACCCATGTATGAGTGGCAGCAGAAGGGTCTTCCGCAAATGCCGAGTCCGCCGAGCATCTTTGCCTCGTCACGTACGCCTATTTGACGAAGCTCAATTCTTGTTTTAAAAACACTTGCAAGGTCTTTTACAAGCTCGCGGAAGTCAACGCGCCCGTCCGCCGTAAAGTAGAAGAGAATCTTGCTGTTGTCAAAGGTGTACTCAACATCTATGAGCTTCATCTCAAGACCGTGCTTTGCGATTTTTTCTTCACAAATCTTAAAAGCTTTCTTTTCTTTTTCCTTATTTTCCTCAAGCTTTTGAAGATCCTTATCTGTCGCAATGCGGATGATGGGCTTAAGAGGTGCCACTATCTCGTCGTCCTCAATGAGTTTATTGGGAGTGGCGACCGTGCCGCATTCAACGCCTCTTGCGGTTTCAACTATGACACGCTGTCCTTCGGACAGCTTTATGCCTTCGGGGTCAAAGCAGTATATCTTGCCGACCTCTTTGAATCGTATACCAACTACTTCAGTCATTCTTACCTCCGATAAGTTTTGATGAGAGACGGCACAAAATGAGATTTTTGTTGCCGTATATGTTTATGGATTTCTGAATCTCCGTAAGACCCGCTACCGTACTTAGAAGAGTCTCTCTCGGAAGAGCCGAAAGCTCTTTCGCCTGTTTTTCCGCAAGGCTTATCATGGTACTGCCACCGGAAACAAGTACGAGAGCATCTCTCAGTATAAGTGAAAGTCTTTCAAGCGCGGGCTTTAGGAGTTCATAATTTTTATCAAAAAATGAAACGCAGGTCATAAGTGCAAATTCATCTTTATGTGCGATACACTCTGCCATTTGTTTTGCGACCTCGAGTGCTTCTTTGTTGTCGCCCTCGTCCATGTCCGGCTCCTCGTCATCAAGTGAAAAAAGAGCTACTCGAGAGAGCACGGTCGGAAGAAGGGATGAATGTGAGTCGCAGAGTAAAATGAAGCTTGCATATGCCGGAGGCTCCTCGAGAATTTTCAGAAGAGCATTCTGCGCATAGTCCTGCATAAGCTCCGCCTTTGCGATGATGTAAACCTTGTGCTCACTTTCATTCGGCAAAACGGATACGTCCTCTCTCATGTCGCGTATGACCTCGACGGAGAGAGTTTTTTTCTTTTTGTCCGGAAGCACGGTTATGACGTCCGGATGTATGTCGGAAAAAACCTTGCTGCAGGCGGTGCAGCTTCTGCACGGGCCTGCCGTGGTGTCGCCGCTGCAAAGAAGGGAAGCGGCGACCGTGTGCGCGAGTGAAAGGCGGGACTCATATGTTCCGCCGTCGATAACGAGCGCGTGTGGGATGCGGTTGCTCCTTATGAGCGTGTCAAGTTCCCTGTTCATAGGTCATGCCTTTTCGCCGGAATCAGCTTTGCGGGAGACGGTTCTCGGCATGACTGTGAACAGGAAGGCTGTTGTAAACAGCGCAAAGGCGAGGTCACAGTAGTGGACGGGATAATTCGTCGGCAGCATATAGCCTTTGCCCGAAACCGTGAGGATGATCGGAGCAAGCGCCACAACGTATGCCATAAACGAGCCCGAAATACCGGAGAACCAGAGAAGCCACATGCTTTTTTCGGCGTTTATACCGGATGCAAGGCGTGCGAATGAGAAGGTAAAGAGAATCATGAAGATAAGCATGATAATCTGCAGGAACAGCTGAGATACATTTTTGTAGCTTATAGGGTCTATGAAGTGATAAGCGAGTCTGCCCATGGCATATACAGCCGGGCACACCGCAAGGAGTTTACGTTTTTTGAAGGCTCCGTTTCCGAGAAAATAAGAATACGCAACAAAGGCGATGTATACCGCCGCGAGAATTCCGAAAAGAATCTGTAATCCTACCGCAAATGTTCCCGAGGTCAGTATATAGCGGAAAAGAGTCATGCCGCCGTCTATTGGGTACGCGTCATAAAGCGCGAGAAATTTACTTATCTGAAGGATTGCATCCGCTACGAGTGTTATTGCAAAAATAACGGAAAAAATACCGAGCGGTATGTCTTTTTCGTCGTCAAACTGCGGCGCGTGCATAACTCCGCTGAAAAGGGAGATAATAAAAGAGACTGCAACTACGACCGCACAGAGGATGTAAAGGATGTAAACGGTGAAATCCTTTGCAAGCCAGAATCCCGTTGATGCCTCGAGACAGCTTGTGTACTGAAACATGCGAACCGGCACTGCAAATAAAACCGCAATTGCCATTATGATAATGAGCGGCCCCGGTGAAAGCTTATCAAACTTCAATTTTTTCACGAACCAAAACCTCCGAATATTATTAAAGAAAATTACATAATATTGTATAACATCACATATTCAAAGTCAAGGAAAACGGGAGGTTCAAAAGCCATGAAAACTTATGCCTGTATTGCTGTTGTTTTAAGCTTTATTATGATATTTACACCCGCACTTACCATATCCTCGGATACGGATATGACTATGCCCGGAGCAGCGAGGGAGGTATGGCACAGTATCACCGAAAAAAGAGAAAAGCGAGAGGACTCGGAAAAAGCGGATAATTCCGAAAAAATGAACGGTGAGCCCGATGGTGAAGGTAAGCCGTCAAAGGATACATCGCCAAAGGATACAGCACAAAACGGTGACAGCGCAAGGCGGGAGGATACGGTCGAGGTTATGAGGCACGTTTCCGGCAAGACCGAAAAGGTTACGATGAAGGAGTATCTCATCGGCTCCGTTGCCGGAGAAATGCCGGCGGTTTATGAAACAGAGGCGCTTAAAGCTCAGACGGTTGCGTGCTTTTCGTATGCGAAGTCGAAGGAGGCCGACGGTGTTCTTCTTACGGACAACCCTGAGGTCAACCAGGCGTATATCTCAAAGAATGAACTCATGAAAAGATGGGGAAATACATTTGATTTTTACTACAATAAGCTCTCTATGATAGTTGACTCCGTGTACGGCGAATATATCGCCTATGACGGACAGCTTATCCGCACCGTTGCCTACCATGCGGTCTCGCCGGGAAAAACGAAGAGCTCGCAGGAGGTCTGGGGAGGAAAGCCTATTCCGTATCTCGTATCTGTGGACAGTCACTGGGACAAGTTGTCGCCCGAGCACGGTGAAAAAGGGTACGGTCATGGTGTGGGTATGAGTCAGTTCGGCGCAAATGAAATGGCAAAAGAGGGGTATTCATACAAAGAAATCCTATCTCACTATTATACAGGAACAGAAATTCTGCGTTTTTAACAAAAGCACTAAAAACACCCTGCCAAATTTATTTAATACGCATGATTGACTGTAGGTTGATAGTGCTATATAATGATATATGCACACGGTAAAACACAAGATATTGTGGTGAAACGTGAAACAAAGGGACCAGAAGGATTTGGGAGGAAATTGAAAAATGATTGATACCATTATAAAGAGAGACGGGCGTGCCGTACCGTTTTCAATTGATAAAATCGCACAGGCTATAAACAAGGCTATTGAGGCCTGCGGCAGCGGAAATTACGAGGAGGCGCTCGAGCTTTCACAGCAGGTTGTCAATCATATCGAGGCATCCGGAAACACCAGACCGACAGTCGAGGAGATTCAGGATACCGTAGAGAAGGTCCTTATAGAGAGCGGTCATGCAAGAACCGCGAAGAAATTCATACTTTACCGTTCCGAGCGTTCGCGTGTACGTGAGATGAATACCCGTCTTATGAAGATATACGAGGGACTTACCTTTAAAGACGCAAAGGAAAATGACATAAAGCGTGAAAACGCCAATATCGACGGCGACACGGCCATGGGTACCATGCTCAAGTACGGCTCTGAGGGTGCAAAGCAGTTCAATGAGCTCTATGTTCTCAAGCCGGAGCACGCAAAGGCTCATATCGACGGTGACATACATATTCACGACCTGGATTTTTATACCCTTACAACAACGTGCTGCCAGATAGATATACTTAAGCTCTTTGAAGGCGGATTTTCAACGGGTCACGGCTTCCTTCGTGAGCCGAATGATATCTCAAGTTATTCGTCACTTGCATGTATCGCCATTCAGTCAAACCAGAACGATCAGCACGGCGGACAGAGTATACCGAACTTTGAGACCGGTATGGCTCCGGGCGTAAAGAAGACCTACAGGAAGAGATACATCGACAATCTCTGCAAAGGACTTGAGCTTCTCTGCGGCTTTGAGGATGCGTCCGAGGCTACAAAGAATCTCTGCCTTGAGGTTGAAAACAAATACGGTATCTCACCGGTTCTCGCAAATGACAACGACTATCAGGCTCATGAGGCGGATTTGCTCGTAAACAAATACAGACTTCCCGAGGCAAACGTTAAAAAGGCACAGGAGTTTGCGATTAAAAAGGCGTATAAGGAAACGGACAAGGCTACCTATCAGGCAATGGAGGCTCTCGTTCATAACCTTAACACCATGCATTCGAGAGCGGGCGCACAGATTCCGTTCTCATCCATAAACTACGGACTCGACACAAGCCCTGAGGCACGTCTTGTTATGAAGAATGTCCTCCTTGCGACAGAGGCAGGACTCGGAAACGGAGAAACTCCTATTTTCCCGATTCATATCTTCAGAATAAAGGACGGCATAAACTTTAACCCGGGCGAGCCGAACTACGACCTCTTTAAGCTCGCTATGAGAGTTTCCGCGAAGAGACTTTTCCCGAACTTCTCGTTCATGGATTCACCGTATAACCTTCAGTATTACAAAGAGGGCGACTACAATACTCATATCGCTTACATGGGCTGCCGTACACGTGTAATGACCAATGTATACGACCCCACACGTGAGCAGGTATGCGGACGAGGAAACCTTTCGTTTACCTCTATAAACCTGCCGAGGATTGCCATAAAGGCACACGGAAATATCGACATTTTCTTTGAAGAGCTTGACAGAAAAATCGACCTTGTATTTGACCAGCTCTATGACAGATACCTTATTCAGGGACACAGGAAGGTTTATAACTATCCGTTCCTTATGGGTCAGGGACTCTGGCTTGATTCCGATAAGCTTAAACCGGACGATGAGCTTATGGAGGTACTTCGACACGGTACTCTTACCGTCGGCTTCATAGGACTTGCCGAAACGCTTAAGGCTCTCATAGGCTCTCACCACGGTGAGACTCAGGAGGCACGCAACCTCGGCCTTGAGATCATAGGACATATGAGGCATAGGACAGATGAGAAGTCACGTGAGACCGGAATGAACTTCTCACTTATAGCAACACCTGCCGAGGGTCTTTCGGGACGTTTTGTGCGTATGGACAGAGAGCGTTACGGAACTATTCCGGGCGTAACGGACAGACCGTATTACACTAACTCATTCCATGTTCCTGTATACTTCCCCATCTCGGCATTTGATAAGATTCGTATCGAAGGACCTTATCACGCACTTACAAACGGAGGACATATCTCGTATATCGAGATGGACGGAGATCCTACCGATAACCTTGAAGCATTTGAGGCAGTTATACGCTGCATGAAGGAAAATAACATGGGATATGCTTCTATCAACCATCCGGTTGACAGAGACCCTGTCTGCGGATACACCGGTATAATCGGAGACGTTTGTCCGCGTTGCGGCCGTCATGACGGCGAAGCCGTTTCGGAAGAGGTTCTCATGAAGATAAAGGGTTACTCAAAATCAGTTTGCGGATGCGACGAAAATCCGCTTGAAGAAGCAGATAAGGTTGCAAACCCCGTTGTATAAAGCTTAAAAACAGTAAATTGCAGAAAGGAAGCGTAATTATGGAAGGAAAAATGATAGGCGAAGGCGTAAAATTTGAAAGAATAAGAAGAATCACAGGTTATCTTGTAGGTACTCTTGACCGTTTCAACGACGCAAAGTATGCAGAGGTAAACGACCGTGTAAAGCACTCAATAGGAACAGGTGCCGGAGAGTTTGAGCAGATCTGATGGATACGAAGCTCAGACTTGCGGGTGTTATCCGTGAGAGCATTGTCGATGGTCCGGGGTGGCGTTTCGTAGTTTTTGTGCAGGGGTGTCCCCATCACTGCAAAAACTGCCAGAACCCCGGAACGTGGGACTTTGACGGCGGATACGAAACCACGGTTGAAAATATCATGAAAGCCGTCAAAGAGGACAAGCTTCTCACGGGAGTGACCCTCTCCGGCGGCGAGCCGTTTACGCAGGCGAAGGAACTTGCAGTCCTCGCCAGAAAGGTACGTGAAGCCGGTCTCGACGTCATGTCGTTCTCCGGCTACACATATGAAGAGCTCGTAAACGGCGCCACGGTCGACAACGGCTGGTTCGACCTCCTGTCGGAGCTCTCGCTCCTTGTCGACGGAAAATTTATCGAAGAGCAAAAATCTCTCGAGCTTAAGTTCCGGGGCTCAAGGAATCAGCGTATTATCGACGTCAGGGAGTCACTCAAGGTGGGTCATGCAGTGCTAAGCCCACTCAACGACTGACGTCTTATTTTTCAAAGTCAAAAAGATAAGAACATATTTGTTCCTAAGCTTACACAAAGCAGGAGGGGTAGACAATCATGTCCGCCCCTCCTGCTTTGTGTCTTCTTTTGTCCACCCATCGAAAAGTATCTTTCATCAGAGAGACAGTGCGTATAAATATATTATCAAATCAAACGAATTGAGCAAGAAAGCCTTAATGGGCTGAAATTTTCAATAATGACTTGAAAACACAGAAGAAAATTGTATATAATATTGAATAAGAAAGCCTTAATGGGCTGAAATTTTCAACAGAACGGAGTGGAGTTTATGCAAATAAGACGTGACAGTTATCTTGAACAGTTGATTTCATATCGTTTTGACGGTTTAGTTAAAGTAATCACTGGTATCAGGAGATGTGGAAAATCCTATCTCCTTAAAAACATATACCGGGATTATTTAATCCGGAGCGGTGTAAATGATGAACAGATTATCACAATCGACCTTGATCTTGCAAAAGATATTAAATATCGTAACCCTCTCATTCTTTCATCGTATGTAAGAGAAAAAGTGGAAAAAAGCAAAGAGCAATACTATCTTTTTATTGACGAAATACAGATGTCCGATGAGGTGGCAAATCCTTATAATTCGGACGGCAAGAAAATTACTTTTTATGATGCTCTTAATGATTTAAGAGAGTTATCAAATCTAGATGTATATGTAACCGGAAGTAATTCGAAAATGCTTTCAAGTGATATTCTTACCGAATTCAGAGGAAGAAGCGATGAAATAAGAGTACATCCTCTTAGTTTTGCTGAGTATTATTCTGCCGTAGGGGGAGATAAAAACGAAGCATTTGATGAATACGCATTTTATGGTGGTATGCCACTTGTTTTATCAAGGCCTAATGATGCAGCTAAGATGAATTACCTTAAATCACTTTTTTCAGAAGTGTATATCAAGGATATTGTTGAGCGTAAGAAAATTGAAAGACAAGATGTGCTGGAGCAAATTTTAGATTTACTTTGCTCATCGGTTGGCTCATTAACAAATCCAACAAAAATTGCAAATACCCTGAAGTCTAAACAAAGAGCCGAGGTGTCCGCGAATACGATTCGTGCATATATAGGACATTTGGAAGATGCGTTTCTTTTTTCTGAAAGCAAGCGATATGATGTAAAAGGGAAGTCATATTTTGAGTCCCCGAACAAATATTACAGTGAGGATATAGGACTCAGAAATGCGAGAATAGGTTTCCGTCAGCAGGAAATGACGCATATAATGGAGAATATCATATATAATGAGTTGAATGTCAGGCAACTTTCAGTAGATGTTGGTGTTGTTTATGCAAGAACGTTCAATGAAAACGGAAACTCGGTTCGTATTCCAAGGGAAATTGATTTTGTAGTTAATTCAGGAGGAAAACGAACTTATATTCAATCAGCGTATGCCATGCTTACTGATGAGAAAGCAGAGTCGGAACTTAAGCCATTTGCACTTACAGGAGATTCTTTTCCTAAAATTGTAATAAGGAAAGACATTGGAAAGCGTTGGTATGATGACAGTGGTATTTTAAATATAAATGTGATTGATTTCCTTTTAGATAAGAACCTTATTTAAGGGGAAACTGAACTATACTATTATGTTTTTTCAAAAATGACACTTTACACTTTATTCACAAAATTTCTCAACATAACGACCGAATGAGCGGCTTTTTCTGCCGTTCATTCTTTTTTTGTCTTCTTTTGCCCTCGAAAAGTATTCTATATATAGGGGGACTTTTTCAGAGGCTTTTTTAAAGGTGTTTTTTTATGCTGTTTTTTGGGATGTTTCAAGCCGTTTTTTTGAAGCGCTTTTTGAAGGTGAAACTTTCTGAAGGAATACCGTTTTTCACTCAATACTTCGCTTGCTTCCCATTTTTGAAAAGTTATTTAAAGCATCATCTGAAAAAAGAAAAAATATTATTCCAAAATAAAGGAGATAAAAATTATGGAAAACATAACCTTTGACAACCTTAAAATCTACGGAAGAAATTCAAGGTATGATGCAGCATGTAAAAGAATACTTTCAAGTAAAACCATACTTGCAAGGATACTGAAGGAATGTGTTTCGGAGTACAGGGACGTCGATGAAAAAACTATTGCCGAGAAGTGTATAGAGGGCAATATAACCCCTGAATCAGTCGGTGTTAATCCGGATACTTATTCTCCTGTGATAACGGGGCGCAACACAGAGGACAAGCTTCAATATGAGGGTATGGTGAGATACGACATACTCTTTGATTCGATTGTGCCCGAATCAAACGAAACAATAAGGCTTGTAATAAATCTTGAAATACAAAATCAGTCAAATCTCGGTTATCCTCTTATAAAGAGAGCACATTACTATACAGGAAGGCTTTTATCTGCACAGTACGGAACAGAATTCAAGGCTTCGGAGTATGAAAAGCTTAAGAAAGTATACTCAATATGGATATGCGGACCGGAGCATAAGGAACTGAGAAATACAATCACGAGATATTGCTTTAAAGAGGAAAATGTGCTAGGCTGTTTTAAAGAGAAGAAGATAAACTATGACATGGTAAACATAGTGTTTGTGGGACTTGAAAGACCCGAAGAAATAAAAGAAAACAATGTTGTAGGATTTCTTACAACACTGTTGTCGGAAAGTATACAACCGAAAGAAAAGATTGAACGGATAAAGGCGGACTACGGAATAAGTCCGGATGATAACACGAAACGGGGGTTAAGTGATATGGGAAGTTGGAGTCAGGGAATATATGACCGCGGTGTAAGGGAAGGCAAAGCAGAGGGCATCATGCAGGGCAAAGCAGAAGGTGCTGAAAACAAGCAATTAGAAATGCTCAAACAATTCATTGCAAACAATCATACTTTTAATGAATTTATAAACTTATTCAATATAACCGACAAAAACGAAATAAAGTTTTTGAGAGAAAACCTCTGAGTGTTTTTACCACCCCACAACATGACAATTACTAAAGCAAATGACATTTTGCGCGGAAAAAGCGTCGCGAAATGCCATTTTTGTACTCTAAAAAGGGGGTTGTACATCATTCGTTTAAAACTTTTTGTGATATTTTGCTAAAATTTTTCGACTTTTTTGATTTTTTTAGTAAAAAGTACTTGAAATTTGTTTTTTTGTGTTGTATTATGAAAACGTGCTCAGAACGAGCCGACAGAAATTGACGAAGGAGGTTTTGTTTAAGGTTGATTTAGTTTGATCTGTGCAAAGCCAAAACCAAAACAGGACTTATGTCCGTGAGGCACAGCGCGGGCGATTACATAAGGCATTGTTTAAATTCGTTTAAATTAATATTTACTTGAAGGGAGTAAATTACTTATGAAAATGTTAAAGAATTTAAAGGATAAGAAAGGTTTCACACTTATTGAAATCGTTATCGTTATCGTTATCATAGCTATCCTTGCTGCAATGCTTGTTCCTTCACTTCTTAAGTGGATTGACAGCTCAAAGGAAAAGACATTCACATCAGCATGCGGAACAATTAAGACATCTATTGCAAGTGTTATATCTGAAAATTATGCAACATCAGGAACAGTTCAAACTACACTTTCAGCAGATGATTGGACTAAGGTAAGCGATCTTGTTGGTAAGACAGTAGCAGCTTCCGGTGCAGATTATAATGTTACAGCATTTGATTATTCTGCTGATACCTACACAATCACAGACGGTACATTCCAGGGTGTCTGGGATGGCTCAACGTGGACAGTTACTAAATCTGCTGGTAACTAACTCTCACACATAACTTAAACATATTCTAAACTAAATTTTTGAGCCTCGTGCTATTGTGCCAACAGCGCGGGGCTCGTTTTAGGAGAAAACAATGCCTATTTTTCTTGCAAAGGTTCTGCTGGGGTTTATTGTCTTTATGATGGGCGCCTGTGTCGGAAGTTTCTATAACGTAATTACGATGAGAGTTCCGATAAAGGAGAGCTTTACAAAGGGCAGAAGCCATTGTCCGAAGTGCGGACATCAGCTGTCGGCACTTGACCTGGTTCCTTTTTTCAGTTTTCTGTTTTTACGCGGTAAATGCCGTTATTGTAAAGAAAAGATATCCATACGTTATCCGATTATGGAGCTTGTCGGCGGTTTGTCGGCACTGTTCTGCGTTTGGCAGTTTTCATTCACATGGGACGCATTGCTTGCGTTTTATCTCCTGTCAGTACTTATTACGCTCAGCGTTATCGATCAGGAGACCATGGAAATACCGGACGGGTTTCATATTGCTATCCTCCTAGCCGGTGTGGCGGGCTTCTTTGCCGGACCGCAGGTGGGATTGGTATCACGTATCATAGGATTCTTCTGCGTAAGTGTTCCCATGCTTATTATCGCGACTCTGACCGGAGGCTTCGGCGGAGGCGACATAAAGCTCATGGCAGCGGCAGGCTTCCTGCTCGGCTGGAAGGGAATACTCTGTGCATTTTTGGTCGGTGTTTTTTCAGCCTTATTCTATTGTATATATGTACTTATATATGCGACGGTGAATATCGCAAAGAAAAAGGTTTCCTCCTTCAAGGAGGGAATGCATGCGGCACTTAAAAAGCCGTTTGCCTTCGGACCGTATCTTTGCTTCGGCATCTTTATCTCGTATCTTTATTCAGACGCACTTATTTCGTTTTATTTGGGGATGTTCTCGTTATAGGCATATATTTCAGAATGTCCGAGGATTCAAGACTTAAAGTCAAGGCATTGTGAAATGTATGCCTTGCATGCATCTTTAGGAAAAAATATATTTGGCAAAGGAGTGGTAATGTGCCTGTATATCAATATAATGCCGTAACTCTCGAAGGTGCCAAAAGAAGCGGCACCATGGAGGCGGACAGCCCGCAGAAGCTTACCGAGCGTCTTAAGGATCAGGGCTTGTATGTATCTGACTACAGGGTAAAGGGTGGCAGTAAGACTCTTACTAAGGCAAAGCTTAAAGCTCCCGACCTTGCAGATATGTGCCGCCAGATCGGTACGATGGTTGGTTCCGGCGTTGTAATTGTCAGAGCGGTTAATATCATTATGAACCGTGACGGAATCGACCCCAAAATCAAAGCAGTTTATACCGAACTCCATAACTCACTTAAAGCAGGTCTTTCCCTGTCAGAGGCGATGGATGAACAAAAGGGAACGTTCCCGCCGATGCTTGTAAATATGATCAGAGCAGGCGAGGCTTCAGGTACTATGGACCAGACTCTTATGAGAATGGCTGAGCACTATGAGAAGGAAGAGAAGCTTAATTCCCGTATCAAGAGTGCCCTTACTTACCCGAAGATTCTTGTTGTTATCATATTGCTTGTTATCGTTGTTCTTTTCGCTTTCGTACTTCCTCAGTTCTTTGACATGTACGACAGCATGGGCTCGGAGCTCCCGACAATAACGAAGATAATGGTAGGACTCTCAAACTTCATCACAAAGAAGTGGTATATCTATATCCCCGTTATCGTTGGTATAGTCTTTGCATGGAAGCTTGCAAACCAGAACCCTGAGTTTGTCCTCAAGTACGATGCCTTCAAGCTTCGTTTACCAAAGGTAGGACCTCTTCTCAAGATTATCTACACCGCACGTTTTTCACGTACAATCGCATCTCTGTATGCGTCCGGTATTCCGCTTGTTGACTGTCTTACCATAGCGGCAGGTACTATCGGCAACACATATATCGAGAAGCAGGTTGTAGATCTTGTCAAGGAAGTCAAGGGCGGTGCTACCGTTTCTGAGGTTATAACCAAAGTTGACGGCTTTGACTCGAAGCTTGCCGCAACCATACTCATAGGTGAGGAAACCGGTAAGCTCGATGAGATGCTCAACTCGACCGCAGACTCATTCGACTATGAATCCGATCAGGCAACAGGAAGACTTACAGCTCTTATTGAGCCGGTAATGCTTGTTGTAATGGCTGCACTAGTCGGCATGGTTCTTATCGGCGTAATGGTTCCGATGTACGGTATGTACGACACAATCGGTGCAACTCAAGGCGTTTAATAGGAGGGACTATAAAATATGATTACTTCTGTATACATTTCAAATGAGAAGATACAGGTTTTAACAGGTGACTTCTCCAAGAATCACCTGGACGTAAAGGCTTGTATGTTCGTAACACTTCCTGAAAAGTCAATCGTTAACGGTGTTATTACCAACGAGCTCGGCGTAAAGGAATCAATCCAGAAGCTCTGGGATAAGTACAATCTCCCGAAGAAGGGAATAAGCCTCGTAATAGACAGCGGAACAATCCTCAACAAGAAGATGAAGGTTCCCGTGCTTCCGAAGGCGTCTATTCCGGCTCTCGTGGAGGAGGAGTTCAAGGACGTTGAAGGCTTTTCAAACTTCCTGTTTGACTACTCGGTTCTCGAGGACGGACATGACGGAGATCCGATGATTTTCTGCAATGCAGTATCAAAGGAGCTTGTTGCAAGCTATATCCGTGTATTCAAGGGACTAGACATAAGCTTGAAGAGCATAAACACAAGTCTCAACGCACAGATTTCTCTTATCAAGCTCAATCCGTTTACGGCAAAAGAGAATCAGATAGTTGTCGTTCTTGACAGCACATCTCTTACAAGCGTACTTTACATCGACGGTAAATACAGCTTCTCAAGCCGCAGCCGTCTCCTTGAAGCAAGAGGAACAGAAGGCTCACGTATGGAGCTTGTACGCGCTCTTTCTTCTCTCATTCAGTTCGCACGTTCTGAAAATTCTCAGAAGACCATGAAATCCATTTATATCTGCGGCCTTATCGAGGGCGAGGAGGAACTTTGCCCGAAGATTTCCGCAATGCTCGGTTGCCCGGTAACTACACTTCCGGCATGTGACAACATTACTTGCACAAAGGATAAAGAAAAAGCTGTATTCCTTATGTCTGACTACTCTTATCCGCTTGGCAATATGATTTCCTGAGAGGAGTGTATACGAAATGGCAGATATGATTAATAAAAATGCAACTCCTGAGGCAGAGGGCATGGCTCCTGCTCCGGTAAAGAAAGAGAAAAAAGAAAAGAAGCCAAAGCTTCAGTACCTTGAAAAGAATCAGATGAACTTCCTCGAGAAGTACGAGATTGTCGTTGAAGGAAAGAAGAGCAACGTTGACATAACGAAGATTGTTAAGCCTCTTATTATTCTTCTCATCGTGGTGGCAATTATCTTTGCATTGACAACTGGAATTAAGATTGTCATGAACCAGAAGGTTAAGTCACTTGATAAGTATATCAATGACCCGGCAAACGTTTCTTCCTATAACGAGGCTGTTGCTCTCAAGCAGGAGGGTGAGACGGTAAAGGCTCAGAAGTCAAACCTTGAGGCACTTATTAAGGCCGTTGATTCTTATCCGAACGTAAACAAAGCATTCTTCGAGGCTATCGGCAAGGCAGCAACCGACAACGGTATAACGATAGGTCAGTACGGATACGCAGGCGCAAACGGCGTACTTTCGGTATCATGTACATCTACGACAACAGCCGGTATTTCGGGCTTTGTAAGAGCTATGGAAGCTACGGGTCTTTTCGCAGACGTTGAGTACAATGCATTCAACGGACAGGCAGAAGGCGGATTTTCATTCACGGTTACATGCGTATGCAACGCATCCGAAGCAAAGTAAGAAAGGGGACATAAACAATGAGTGCAAACGATAAAAAATTAGTTATCATAGCAGCGGCTCTTCTTCTTACATTTGCAATTTGCTTCTTTGGAATCAAACCGGCAGTTACCGGAATAGTTGAGGCAAAGGGCAAGATTGAAGAGCTTTCCGCAAAGAAAACAGAGATGTCAAATGAAATAGCTGCAATCCCTTCTTACGAAAAGGGTCTTGAAGCAGCAAAGGCTGATTACGCAAAGACAGCCGACAGAGTTTACGGAGACCTCACAAACGATAAGATTCATGACGCAGTAGTTGACAAGCTTGTTGCTCCCAGCGGACTTTCTATCACAAGCTTTTCGATTTCTCCGTCACCGGTAACAAAAACCTCTATAGCAAAGTATGAGGTTACTGTTGCGGAAAACGGTGAAAATGTCGGAAAGGGCGGAGAATCCGCTGAAAATGCAAACTCCAAGCTTGCTCATATCACGGTAAGCGTTTCGGGAACAACTGATCAGATTATTACCTTTATTGATAAGCTTAATGCCGATGAGGGTATATACATCCAGAATACAAGTTTTGCAACCTCAAGTGAGGGTACAGCAGTTTCAGTTGACTTCTTCATGGTACTTTCAGAAACATTTGCGTAAAAATTTGTTAAAAAACTATTCACATTTAAAAAATTATAGTGTATAATCAGAAATGAAGAGGGAGTTGGTCGAAGCCTGTCGACTCCGACCAACTCCGAAATTGTAGTTGGCACACCTAATTCTCCAGTTTAAGAAGGAGGTTCATTACTATGAAAGTAATAAATAACAAGAAAGGATCGGCTATGCTGTGGACGATTCTTCTTACTGTTATTTTGACTATATTACTTGGTAGTATAATGACTGCATCGTATGCGTATTTCAACTATACCATGTATACGGTCAAAAGACAGCAGGCATACTTTACTGCCAGGAGTGCGACCAATGCGCTGATAGAAGAATTTTCCGACCAGGCACAGAAGGCTGTCACGTCTCCGGACGGCTATACCACGTATGAGGATCTTGACCCTGAGATTCTTCCCGAAAGAAACTCAAGCATAGAGATTTCCGACTTCGGGTTCCCATCGGAGATGGGTAAGGCGACGGCAAAGCTTGAGCGTGGCAACGGTGACGAGGTAGACATATCCGTAACCGCGACCTATGCCGACCAGGACTATACGATAAAGAGTACTGTTGTAAGACAGCCTCTTTACTTCGCGGGTATAGCAGTTAAAAATATCACGGCAGGCAGCGCAAATTCTTCTCTTAAGCTCGGTGACAATACTGACCTTTATTGGAACAATGCAACCACGACCTTTGAAACAACCATGAACGGTTGTAAGGTTTTACTTGACAAGGGCAACCTTGTTACAAAGGGTGACGCCAAGGTTCTCGCAGGAGCAACCGTTGCACGCCACAAGTTCGGAAGCACAGTAAGCTTCTCAAGAGCGTCAGGCTCCCGTTACATAAGGAAGATCTGGGGACCTGAGGAGTACATCATCTCCAACAAGACCTTAAAAGCAGGCGACAGTGAGAGTACGGAATACGTATCATCGGTACTCAATACTCTTAAGAACATTACAAATTACACGGTTAAGTATTGTAATAATTCTAGAAATCGTATGCCCAACCATTTCGGATATTTCGGATTTGATGATGACAGTACGCTCGGAAAGATACTTTCATTCTTAAAACTTGATAAGGCATATGAAGATATGCGAAATCAAAGTATGAGTTTGACAAAGCAAACCAACAATGCGCTTAACATTCAGTATATTAAGCTTCTGTCTCTTTCTGCCGAAATTGATAAGAGATATGATAAACTGAGTAATGAAGGAAATATATTCCAGCAATTACAGGCAGATATATATAAAAGATTTTTCCAAAAATATGTTCAGAGTCACGGATTAACTGTATTCGACGTATCGTATATTGAATTCAACGCGAGAGATGAAAACACGCGTGATGATGATATGATTCCTCTTGTATATCTTTTTGTTGATGGTGGTACAAATGAAAGAAATGGTATTAAAGTAAGAATCAAATATGGTAAGGATCCGGCGAAAGAGTCTGTTCTTTACAACGGAATAGAGGACATCAATAAGTGGATTACCGGAAAACTTGAGGATTGGTTTAAAATTAAAAATAACATGGCGTATGTCATAGTTTATCTTGAACCGAATTCGTCAATAGAACTTGGCTGTAAGGTGAACGGAAGAAACGACAACCTTCAGGATCTTGTGTTTGCTTACTCCATCTACGGCGGAGACAACACAACCGTAATTCTCAATGACAAGGTAACGGTTCTCGGTGAGATATATTGCGACAATCTCATAGTAAACGGAAACGCCAATGTAACCTATACAAACTCAAGCGGTTCACAGATAGCAAAGCAGAAGGTTGCCGAATACTGGACAATCGTTAACTATTCTGACTAAGGAGGGACATGCTTTATGAAGGCTTTGAAGAACAAAAAAGGTATGACTCTCGTTGAAATGATTATCGGTATCCTGCTTCTTGCAATTGCGGGAATTATGCTCGCACAGAGCTTTGCGTCCTGTGCAAATATCATTAACAGGGCAACTCTTTACAGGAACGCAAGTGACGCTACTTCTTCCTCTATCGAGTTACAGGAAGAGCAGGACTCAAAGGACGCCAATGTTTCCGTGGACCTTAGTACCGACACAAGCGTAAAGACGATAAGGATTGTCGGAAAGAAGAAAAACGGAACGACGATAAACAAGACCGTTAACGGCGAGCTTATTGTCGGCTCTGATACCGGTAAGTCAAGTCTTACCTACAGAGAATTCCTTCCGGGAACATTTGATTTTGTCATAAACGCAGAGGAAACCGGAGATTAAAGAAATCTGAAGTATTATTGAAAGGATGCATGCGTAATGTTTAAACTTCGCTATGATAAACGTGGTATGACGCTTATTGAAATGATAATTTCCCTTGTAATACTCAGTATTCTTATGTCCTCTACGATGGGAATGATTATTTCAAGTAATAACATTTTTGTTTCGACCAGTCAGGCTGCGCTTGACAGGTTGGTAGGTAACTCCGTCTATTCAACCCTTGAGTCAATGCTTAAGTATTCGACGAGTCTTACCATTTCGGCAACTCCTAAAAATGATAATAAGCAGCAGTCGTTTATGGTATCCGTTTCGGATAACGACACAAAATCCGGAAAGCTTATGTACAGAGGAAAAGCCGATGATGACGGTAACGCATCAAACTATATCTCTCTTTACGACCAGAGCTTCTATAACAACAGAACTATTCAGTATAGGATTGTTGAAGCCGGAAAAGATCAGAGACATGTTGACATGCAGGTTAGAGTTTACAGAAACGGAAAGCTTGTTTTCTCGAAGGATGCAATTATAAAATGCCTTAACCTTGCTCTTATCAGAAGTAATTCCAACCAGAATACTATCAACATGGATAAGAACGCAAGCGGAGCGGATTTTTATAATCAGTACCTCTATTTCACGGTTGACGAGCTTGCTATCGCCGGCGGTGACAATGCATGGGCTTTTGAGTATAAGATTCAGGAGTACATGGACAGGTACAATGCAATACTCAACGAGTATTATCAGAAGCTCGGTATTGTAAACAACTACTTCAATGACCCACTCATGGAAAACAGAGATGAGGACGGTTACAGAATTCAGAAAGATAAGCTTGCCGAATTATTAAACATAAGACAGCTTGCCATCTTCGGTGACGGCTCGGGCGACTCGGCATGGGAGGGTGATGAGGCAACAGGCTACAAGAACCTCAGGGCTCATTATCAGGAAGAAATAAAGAAGCTTCTCAACTTTGCCCCGAATACAATCAGTGACGCAAACAATGTTTACTATCAGGTTGTAGCAGACAAGGAAGAGCTTTACACCGGATTCCTCCTTACTTATTATGATAAAAATAAGGACGGAAAGATAACCAAGGCGGAGTTTCCGCACGAACAGGACTATGAAAAGTTCTTCGGCGGTACCGTTATGAAGAACTATGCAAACCCAAGCACAAACGGTATTGTAAATCTCACATATTTCAAGGACGGTCTCAATGACGATTATTCTAGATTGTTCACTACGGACCAGAGGGATATTTACTTCTACAACCAAAAGGGCTTGGTTTATGACCCGGATGATAAGCACTATGTTTCAAACATGCCTCTGGCTTTTGGCGGAGAAGCATTGAATTATTACGGTTATTCCGATCTGGATAACATAAACCACGGTAATCCCGTTATCTCTATCAGAGCATCTGCGGGCGGTGGATCACTTCCCCGTGCGTACAAGTATAACGGAGACGGTTCGGCAACTATGCCGGGTACATATGAGTCTAAAGAGTATCTTTACGGCAGTCTTCCTAAGGGGTATACTAACTACAAAGACACATATAGAGAATTAGTAAACAGAATGGGAAGCAACTTAGTTGAACTTACATATGTCGGTACGATTCAAGAGGGAAAAGGCGGAAACTACGGTGGAGTGGAATATCAATGGTCTTACACTGTAACCGCTACTACAGATATTCCGGAAGGCTGGTACTGGCTTAGAGATGAAGGTGCCGGAGACAACAAGGGACGCCATGTATTCTATCTTCAGGCGGCAAATAATGCCGAGACAAATGCTGACGGAAAGAGGATAGCAGTAAAGAAAGACGCAAAGATTTACGTATATTCTTATCATTATCTGTGCAGATTGGTTTGCTATGAGCAGGCACAGTATAATGAATCCGAAAGCTTTGATGCATCGACACAGAAGATTACAAACTACACCATAAACAGACATCAGTACAATGATTACTTCATATACGGTGTAGATTGGAACTCTTGGTACAAGGCAACACAGGACGGACTTCTCAACAAGGTTATCGGTGGATTGTCAAATCTCTTTACACACAGAACGGATATCAACCAGATAACAGCAACTAATGCTGATCAGGTGCTCGGTCTTAAGGGGCGCTATACGGTTGATAACATAGACCGCAGTCTTCGTTCTTATAACCTTGCATGGATTGTTTACAGTCCGAAGAGAAGCACATGGTATTACCTGCCGGATTCATCGACCAGAATTTCATCGGCACTGTCGGGCGTATCGTGGATTTCCAACAAGAATACACCTGTACCGCTTGACATAACCGGATGGTCATCATCCACCGCAATGGTCAAGGACATCGAAACACGAAAGCTGTCCTCAAGAGGTTTCTTTAACCTCATTGACACAACGGAGGATAAAATCTGGGTACCGCTTCCGACCGGAAGTACGATAGACAGAACTTCTGTAACAGAATAATAGGCACTTATACAAAGCAGGCAGTCTTCTTGAGATTGCCTGCTTTTTCTACCGCTTTTACCTTATGAGAATTATCCGCATATCATAGGAGATGATACCGTAGACAAGCTAGAGCGAGAGGGCACGGTTTACTATGACATACGCTTCAATACCCTTGTCCCGGGTACTGATGAGTACATAAAGCTTATCATCAATATTGAGG
>OLGE01001680.1_pt1 | contig 21906 bp, 13 predicted proteins | sample 1605151 | NCBI WGS metagenome assembly OLGE01 (sample SAMEA3888912, study PRJEB22519) | human gut metagenome | biome: human gut; feature: human-associated habitat; material: faeces | place: Denmark | collected 2010
TCCTAACTTCTTACTACAGAAGTATTTATCAAGCGACCAATCTGGGCGCACTCGCGTAAATTTGCGTGGTGGTTATGTTCGTATGCCCCAAAATCTTGCTTACGCTCTCTATCGGCATACCGTAATTCAATGCCAAAACAGCGAATGAATGACGGCTTAAGTGGAATGAAACCGGCTTTTCTATCCCGCATTTCTTCGCCACAGCCTTGATACGCTTGTTCATCATGTCAAGCGAGCCGATATTGAAAAGCCGCTTGTCAGTCCTGAACGACTCGTAACGTTTGATAATCTGCATCGGGATGTCCATCAGCTTGATTTGGAACGGTACGCCCGTCTTTTGGCGTTTCGACACAATCCACGGTGTGCCGTTCATTTCAACGATGTTGTCGGTAGTCAGGTTCTTAATGTCCGTGAACGAAATGCCCGTCCAGCACCCGAACAGGAACAAATCCCTTGCCAATGCGAAGTTGGGAATGTCCAGTTTGATTGCGCCCAATGCCCGCATCTCATCCTCCGTGAGAAAGCCACGCTCCTTGTGGTCGGGGTCAACGTGGTACATTGCAAACGGGTTTCTCGGTATCTTGCCGTTGTAGTGCGCCGTGGTGACAATGTGCTTCAACGGTATAGAGTATATCCATACGGACGATTGCGCCAGCCCGACCTCGTTGCGCAGGTACAGGCAGTAGTCACGGATGAAGTCCTCCGTCAGTTCGTTCATCGCCATGTCCGTCCGCTTGTACTGCCGCTTGATGAATTCCGCCACGTATTTGCGGACGGTCAGATACTTTTGGTACGTGCGCTTGGAGCGGTCTTTTCCCACCCGTTTGGCAAACGCCTCGTTCTCCTTGTCAAAGGCTCGCAACAAAGTTTCATACTCCGTTCCGATGCCTTGATAGGCGTTGCGCACCATTTCAGCCGTGACAAACGCCTCACGGTCGGAAAGTCGCTGGTAGTGCTTCGTTATCTGCGCCTTGATGTTGTCAAGGGCATAGTTTACCGCCACCGCCTCGCGGCTCTTGCCTTTCGCCCTGTTGCCTTTGGCATCCCACAAATCCTTGGAGATGCGTTGCTTGCAACTGAACTGCGCGATAGTCCCGTTGATTGTAACCCGTCCCATGATGGGGACAATTCCGTTTTTCTCCTTGCTTCCGTTTACATAGAAGACTGTCTTGAAAGTACTCCTCATAATCCTACTTTTTGTTTGATGCAAAATTAGTTTACGGGAGTTGTAAAGGCAGAATGTAAACCTATGCAGAACGCAGAAATAGAGACCGTTAGTGTTAAATGTGCATCCGGTGTCGGGTAATGGTTTGGAAGTGCATCTATTGCTGCAATTCGCCTAAATCCGTTTTTACGCCCTTGCGCCATTCTGTGCCACTCGAAGCCAAACTCTCTGACCGTCAGTGAGAATGCTCAAATTCGCTTTATTCTGCGTTTCATCCTATTATTTTATTAAAAAAAACATCGAAATCATCCGTGAGGAGAAACACACAAAGCATGCGTATCTTTTGCCGTAATGCTTTTCTTATCCTTTACAGACATTTATATGATGAGCTGTGAATATCCTTACTGCGGAGTCGCGACAACCATCCGCACAATCCATAGAACAACAAAAAGGTCCGAATGCCACCCCGGCATCCGGACCTCAAAAAACTACTTTAACACTATGTTTTACTTTACGACTATCTGTTTTTACTTAACCACAATCTTACGACCGTTACTGATGTATATGCCCGAAGCAAGATTATTCTTGTCAACACGCACGCCTCCTAGCGTATATACGCTGTCGTCGTCAGTCCGGATGTCTGCCACCGGTCCGGCAATCGACGTTGTCGGGCTGTCGTCCTGCATCAGTTTATATAGTCCGTTGGAGTGCATCCACAGCTTACGATTGCCTTCAACGTCAACAATGTCGCCTTTGCTGAACCACGTCGGACCGCCCGGCTCGAAGTCGTCCTCAAGCACCACTTCCGGCGTTCCGTCCTCTGCATAACTCGTCATAACGATATTGTCGAAATAAGCCTCATCCTTCTGCGGACCGCTGGCGTCTATTCTGAAGCCCACATCGCCAAGCACGAGCTTGTCGGAGAAATCCATGAACGTATCGACGAGCACGCCGTCGATGTATGTCTTTATCAGCGAGCCCTTCACTTCTATCTTCACGTGGTGCTCCTTTCCCTCTATATCGCTTTTCGAGAACGAATCGAACTCGGTGTCACTCCATGTCAGGTTGCCGCCGTTATACACGTGACGGCGTATGCGCGGCAGGTTACCGTCGAATATGTTTACCGCCCACATATAATAATTGTTGTCGTCGATTGAGGAGAATACCAGGCACGCGTCGTCGCGCAGAAGCGTGAGGTCGGCCTCAACGGTGTACCAAAGTTTTCTGAATCCGAGCGGCCACGCATACACGTCTCTCGTCATCGCGCCAATCACACACAGCCATCCGTCTTCCACACTGCCCTCAGAGAACGTGTTGTCGCCGGAGAAGTCTTCGGCAAAGAGCGTCTCGCCGTCAGACGAGCTCACCCGTATATCGTCGAAACGTGCGTTCTCCTCGCATCCGGCAGCGTCGCTGTGGGTCTCGCGGAATCCTATAAGTCCGTAGGCGAACTGTCCGTAACGCTCATCCACGAGCACGTCGTTGATGTATGTACGTGCCACTACACCGTTCTCGACAGCTATCTTCAGATTGAAAGCGTCGGTCGTGTTGATAGTCACCTTGTCCTTCAGGCTCACCTCGTCGAGCAGTTCCACGCGTCCGTCAAACCAACGGTGAGGACGCAGCTTGGGCTCTGACGGATTCTCGAGATTCACCTGCCACATATAATAATTGCTCGTGTTGCGGCCGGCAAAACATATTCCGGCAGAGAGCTGGTCTATCTTCACCTTCATCTCCACGGTGTAGCTATTGTCCTCAACGGCAGGAGCCTCGGTGGTGTCGAGTATCTTGTTCTCTACAAGGAACGCCGACTGCTCCGGCGCGAGCTTCAGAGTGAGCACCGTGTTACCGCCCTCGTAGCTTATCTCGGCAGGCTTGCTCTTGCCTGTGCGCGGGTCGAGCAGAGTGCAGGCAGACAGCTTGCCCTTGAGCGTTATCGTGTTTTCGGCTGTCGCTCCGTCTATGTTACCGAAGTAATATACGTTGCCGCCCGAAATGACTTTGTGTATATAGTTGAACGGTTGCTGCGTGTTGCTGAACCTTACGTCGAGTTCCGTGTCGGCAAGCGCGCCGCGCAGGGTCTCGGCAGTCGGGTTCTCCACAAACACAGCGTTGCCCTTGTCTTTCTCGGTGACAAGCATGCGGTTCACAATCGAGGCTATATCGTCGTCCTCGCCGTTCATGTCGGCGGTCTGTTGCGGCAACTGTGTGGTGAAGATTATCTTCACTCCGTTCTCCCATGCCTTCTCTATCTTCTTCATGTTGCTCAGAGTCATGACCTTACAGCCCGGCACTATGATTACGGAGAACGACTCGCTGTTGGTCTTGTTGCTCATGACGAAGCGTCCGCCGGTGACGTCGCAGCGGTCGTCTATCACCTCGGGATGAACGTATGTGAAGTCAACGCCGAGCTGATCGGTGAGTATTGCCGACACAACATTATAGTCTATGCCCGGTATGTCCACGCCACCCTGATAGTAACCTTTCGGTCCGTCGAGATAATGACCGGCCTGCATGGTGGTTATTGGATACACCATGGCAACGTCGGCAACGTGACGTCCCGGACGTGCCAGCATGTAGTTGAGACGCGAAAGGAACGTATTGAAGTCGGCAAGGCCATAGTTGTAGAGCGGATTACGGTATGACAGCTCAGGCAGGAAAGTCACGTTGCCGTTGTCATACCACACGGCGTGGGGTATGAGCTGGTTGATACCTTTGGTATATTGTTCCGTCGCTATGCGGTACATTGTCTCCATCGATATGTTACCCATGTCGCCATAGGTCTCCGACATTACGTATGTCTTGTCCCAGTTGTTGGCCGACGACGACACCACCTTATAGAAATTCTCTGCCGGACGATTGCCGCCTATCTTGTCGATGCCGGGCATTCCCATATATTTTCCGTCGAGCATCAGGTCGCCGGAAACGCTCACGGGATTCACCACTTCCTCTTGGTCCTGATGGCCTGTCGATAATATGCCGTGTGCTTCAGCCCACTCGCTGATGGTCTTCATGAATCCTTCGGCATAAAGAGCCGCACGCATACCGAAGAGACAGTTGCGCGCCGCCGCTGTCTTCGGACCTATGTCGTACCACAGAGCCGGATAGATGGTCTCAGGCGAGAAACCGAAACGCTCGGTGAACTTCTCGTTGAAGTCGTCGGTCCACATGCGTCCGTTGGCACGATACATCGTCGGTTCGTCAAAGAATGTGGTGGTGATGGTTGTTCCGAAAGCCTCCGGAAATTGCTTATAGTAGGCTTCGTGCGTGTCCTGCACAAACAGACTGACAGCCTCCGGCGACAGATAGTTCACGTTGGGATCGCCGTCTTCCACACACACGAATGACATTATCTTCCACGTACCGTCCTCCGGCACGTCCCATGTCAGTATGTTTCCCTCCACATGATCGCGCAGGGAGATTATCTCTTTAGTGTTGGTCTCCATGGCTACAACCGCCATCAGTGTGCCGCTCGCGTTTATTCTGCGGCGCAGCGACTGGCCGGGCGTGGTAACATATTCCGACTTGTCGAGACGCCGTATGGTCATTCCGGGATGGTTGTTCTTGAAGGTCGTCACTCCCGAACCGTTTATCGCGCCCATGCTTCCGCTCGGAAATCCGTATTCATCGTAAAGTGACATCTTGGCACCATGGGCCTTTGCCGTCTCTATAGCCTTGCCGTAGAGTCTGAAATACTCGTCAGAGAGATATTCGGGACGGAACGCCTGGCCGAACGGCAGCAAGGCACAACCGCCGTATTTGTCTTTTGTTATCATGTTGTCGAACTGAGTCTTGATGGCATCTTCCTTCACCTCGGTGTTGTTCCAGAACCACAACGGAATGGGACGCCACGACATCGCCGGCGCGGAAAATCCGCTAAGGCTCATCGGCTCCGACTGTGCCAATGCACTGATGGCACATACTGCGAACAGCATTGCAACTGTAAAACGCGTTATTCTCATATTAAGTTAGTATAAATATTTAAGTTCTGATATAAATTCAAAGTATTACAGGTAAACCGGAAGCTGCGTCTGATGACCGCGAATCATCATTATTCACACTGCTGATTTTCAAACAAGCGGATGCAGTCAACGCGACATCAGCCGCAGACAAAGATAGGAAAATAATTCATATAGAGCCTTGACGACGCATGACCATGGGCATAATGGTATCAAAAAATATATCTAAAAGCGCAAATATTGCTGTTGTCCGGTGGATGGCAATACACGTATAACTGCAAAAAATGCTCTTCATAATAATTCCAAACCGGACATAGCGATGTGTCGCGACGGCACAAAAGCATTGTCATCGCACCGGACTGACATGCCGACGGAATAAAATCATAGAATGTTTGTCCTATAAATTCGTTTTTTATATTATATTTGCATGTCATTTGACAGGATTAAAATAATACCGTAAGAAAATGAGAGGAAAGATAGACTGTTTCCTGCCTTGCCTTGATTTGGCGGAAATGAGCGACACGCTCGAGGCTCTCCGCCACAACAAGACCATAAGCAACATAAATCTGATAGTAAACAGAGACTTCATACATGATGAGGAACTGCCGGCAGACTGCAATATGATTATTGCTGACAACACGGCATCCACACAGACAATTATCGAAATTGAGCGCAACACGGAGGCCGAATATGTGCTGCTGAGCATAAAAGACACACCGTTCATACTCGGACAGAACGCACCCGAACGATTCCTTCGCGTGGCGGCGGACACTGATGCCGCACTGGTATATAGCGACCGTTACAGCGTAGTTGAGGGCAAGACGGTGCCCCATCCGGCAATAGACTACCAGGAAGGAAGCATAAGAGACGACTTCGATTTCGGACAGCTGATGCTCATAAAGTCCGAATTGCTGCACAAGTACGCAGCAACATCACACCCTGACTACAAGTGGGCAGGACTGTACGACCTGCGACTTTTCATAAGCCGTAACGCGAAAATATTCCACATAAACGAATATCTTTACACCGAACAGGAGACTGACAACAGAAAAAGCGGTGTGAAACAGTTCGACTATGTGAACCCGAGCAACCGCGAAGTACAGAAAGAGATGGAGCACGCCGTGACCCATCACCTTGAGAGTATCGGCGCGCTCGTGGATACATCTGAATATAAAAGCCCCGACTTCAACGAACAGGAGTTCAGCGTAGAGGCTTCGGTCATCATACCGGTATTCAACCGCGAGAAGACAATAGCCGACGCCGTGAACTCTGCACTGAGGCAGGACACGACCTTCGAATATAATGTCATCGTGGTGGACAACCACTCAACTGACGACACAACACACATACTTGACGAGTTGGAAAAAGCGGACAGCCGGCTGATACACATCATTCCGGAACGTCATGACCTCGGAATAGGCGGATGCTGGAACACTGCTGTGGCAGACGATCGCTGCGGACGGTTCGCAATACAGCTCGACAGCGACGACCTTTATTCATCGCCTCACACGCTGCAACGCATCATAGACGCATTCTACAGACAGCAGGCGGCAATGATAATAGGCAGCTACCGCATGTGTGATTTTGAGCTCAACACCCTGCCACCAGGAATAATCGACCATAAGGAATGGACCGACAACAACGGTCCTAACAACGCTTTGCGCATAAACGGACTGGGAGCGCCGAGGGCATTCTTCACTCCGCTGCTGCGCCAGATCACATTCCCCAACACGAGCTATGGCGAGGATTACGCGGTAGGACTGATTTTCAGCCGCAAGTATCGCATAGGCCGTATATACGAGGAATTGTATCTTTGCCGACGCTGGGGAGGCAACAGCGATGCGGCACTCAGCATAGAAAAGGTGAACGCCAACAATCTGTATAAAGACCGTCTGCGCACAATGGAGATTTCGGCAAGAAAACTTCTCAGGGAAGGACGCGCCGACATAGCGGCAGACAATTCGTTGCTGAGATTCTTCAACCGCCAGCTTGAGAAATGGGATGACACCAGAAAGCGCTATCACGAACTGCTACAGGTGCAGACACGCGAGCTGTCTTACGGCGACAATATAATAATGGTGCAGCACAATCCGGCACGAATCGTTTCGACAGGTACCGACATTTCTAAAAAGTCAATAGCCAAACGGCCGTGCTTCCTGTGCAAGGAGAACAGACCGGAAGAGCAGGTCGCCAAGTCGATGGACGACAAATTCCAAATTCTTGTCAATCCGTTCCCCATACTGCCTGTGCATTTCACCATTCCGATGAAAAGCCACAGCCCGCAGAACATACGCAACAATTACGGTGAGATATACCGCATTCTCACAGCATACCCGACCGTAATGGTGTTTTACAACGGGCCGCGCTGCGGTGCATCCGCGCCCGACCACATGCACTTCCAGGCCGGAATGGGCGGCAAACTGCCTCTGATGAAAGACTGGCAGCGACTGAGTCATGACCTAAAACCGCTTATATCATGCGATGACGACAACTGGCTGGCTCTGATGACAAGCTTCATCTGTCCGGCATTCGTCATAAAATCGAACGACGCTGCCCATGGCGAAGAGCTGTTTGCAAAGCTCTACAACGCCATGCCTGTGAACGAAGGTGACACCGAACCGATGATGAACATCCTGGCATGGACCGACAACGACAGTTTCTGCTCGGTAATAATTCCGCGTACCAAGCACCGTCCCGACTGCTACACAGCTGAAGATGAGAACGCAAGGATGCTCGTAAGCCCCGGTGCTCTCGACATGGCAGGACTTATAATAACACCGCGGCACGAGGATTTCGAGCGCATAACGCCCGAACAGGCTGCCGGAATAATAAGCGAATGTGGCGCTACCGAGGACATGATAAAGCATACGGTGAGCGCACTCGAAACACTCAACCGAGAGGAGAGCCACGGATGTACGCACTTCGACGGCAAGCAACCCATCGTGTCAGTAGGAATAGTCAGCGGAGCGAAAATATGCTTCTCGCTCAACAAGCCCTACTCCGCCAAAGGCAAACTGATAGAGGGCGAGCAGACGGTGGAGTTCTTTGAAGGCAGCATACTATGGAACGGCAACCAGTATCGTGAGCTTACTTTCCATCCGCAATCGCCCGACGCGTCGTTCTCCCTGCACAATGTCACAATCGGAGTGAACTTCCATTGGGAACGCACCGAGACACAGACATTCCTCGGAACGCTGCGCCTCGTGGTCGAGGCAGACAGCATGTGTACCATCAACGAGCTGCCGGTGGAGAGCTATCTCGAAAGTGTCATATCCAGCGAGATGTGTGCCACGTCGAGCATAGAGCTGCTGAAGGCTCACGCCGTGATATCACGCAGCTGGCTGCTCGCACAGATTGAGCGCAGAAACAAGCAGCAGGGACGCAGCGACAACTTCTTCTCGTTCATAAAGAAGGACGACGAACTCATACGCTGGTACGACAGAGGCGACCACGCAATATTCGATGTCTGCGCCGACGATCACTGCCAGCGCTATCAGGGCATAACCAAGGCGTCGAGCGTACATGTGGCACAGGCCGTGAAAGAGACACGTGGAGAGATTCTGATGTCCGACAACGAGATATGCGACGCACGCTTCAGCAAGTGCTGCGGAGGTGTGAGCGAGGAGTATAAATACTGCTGGGAGAACAAGGATATGAAATATCTCACGGCCGTGCGCGACGATGCCGACAGCGCAGGAAACGCCCTGCCCGACCTCACCATAGAGGAAAACGCACGACAGTGGATAATGTCTTCGCCCGACGCTTTCTGCAACACCGACGACGAAAAGATCCTATCGCAGGTGCTCAACGATTACGACCGCGAGACAAAAGACTTCTACCGCTGGCACGTAACCTACACTCAGGAGCAGCTGGCAAGCCTGATAAGCGAGAAGCTGAAGATGGATTTCGGCGACATAACAGACCTTATCCCCCTGGAGAGAGGAAAGAGCGGACGCATATGCCGCCTGAAGATTGTCGGCACAAAACGCACCTTCACAATAGGCAAAGAGCTTGAGATAAGACGTGCGCTAAGCAAGACACACCTTTACAGCAGCGCTTTCGTAGTGGACAAGAAGGATGTGGAGAACGGCATCCCGCAGACATTTGAGCTCATCGGAGCCGGATGGGGACACGGCGTAGGCCTTTGCCAGATAGGCGCAGCGGTGATGGGAGAGAAAGGATACAGCTACGACCAGATACTGCTGCACTACTATCACAACGCCGAGATAAAGAAAATATACGATTGAAAACTGTGCCGTATGCCACAGAAAAGATCATTTGCAAACAATAAAACAATCTGATGATGAAGCAGAAGAATCCATGGGCGTGGGTGCCCACGCTCTATTTCGCTGAAGGTATTCCCTATGTCACGGTGATGACCATATCGCTCGTGCTCTACAAACAGCTGGGGCTGAGCAACGCCGAAATAACCTTCTACACCTCATGGCTGTATCTGCCGTGGGTGATAAAACCGTTGTGGAGTCCTTTCGTTGACCTGATAAAGACGAAACGATGGTGGATCATCGCGATGCAACAGCTCATAGGTGCGTCGCTCGGAGGCGTCGCCTTCACCATACCTACCGAATTCTGGCTGCAAGGCACACTTTTCTTCTTCTGGGTAATGGCGTTCGCAAGCGCCACACACGACATCTCCGCCGACGGATTCTACATGCTCGGACTCGACGAACACAACCAGGCGCTGTTTGTGGGAATACGTTCCACCTTCTACCGTCTGGCGACAATATTCGGCCAGGGAGTGCTCGTGATGATAGCGGGAAACCTTCAGGTGATATTCAGAAACAGCATTTCGTTCTCCTGGAGCCTCACGTTCTACGGCATGACGGGTCTGTTCATAGCCCTGTGTCTGTGGCACGGATACATTCTTCCACGGCCTAAGGACGACAGCAAACGCTCCGGCATCAATGCCGGAACCATCTGGATAAATCTTATCCACACCATAAAGACATTCTTCCAGAAACCGTTTGTCATCACAGGTCTGCTCTTCATGATATTCTACCGTATGCCCGAAGGACTGCTGGCAAAGGTTTCCGCCCTCTTCCTCATAGACACCCCGAGCAACGGCGGCATAGGTCTGTCGCCGCAGGAATACGGTCTTGTGCAGGGCACAGTGGGCATAATAGGCCTTACACTTGGCGGAATACTCGGCGGAATGGTTGTCGGAAGGGACGGACTGAAGCGCTGGCTGTGGCCCATGGTGTGCGCCATCACGCTGCCTGACATAGTTTATGTGTACATGAGCTACGCCCTGCCGTCAAGCCTTGCGGTGATAAACGTGTGCGTGTTCTTCGAACAGTTCGGCTACGGATTCGGTTTCACGGCTTACATGCTCTACCTTATTTATTACAGCCAGGGCGAATACAAGACCAGCCACTACGCCATCTGCACAGCCTTCATGGCATGTTCGATGATGATTCCGGGACTCTTCGCCGGCGCGTTACAGGAGGCCGTGGGCTACCGCATGTTCTTCAACATCGTCATGGCAAGCTGTGCCGTCACATTCGTTGTGTCCTGGTTCCTGAAGATAGATTCTGATTTCGGAAAGAAACAGGTGGAATGACGCCCTACCGAAACAGCATGGCCATATAATGAAAACCGCCATGTCGCCGACTGATAAATTGCTTACGGCGCCGTGGCGGTTTTGTTATTGCTGCGCATCAGGCATTTTTTTTGATTGTAAAAAAGATTATATGTGAACTGATTTCGTTCACGAATTATCATAGAATAACGGGAAACTGACTGACGACGCGGATGTCAGTGACAGTGACAGAGCATATAATCACGCTTTTCTTCCTGTATTATATCATTATTTTTCAGGACAGATATCAGCTTTTTAAACGAAAACTTACGGGACGTACTTACAATTTTTCTTGACTGTATTTTGACAAAATAAATTCGCGAAAGAGGTGTAAAGGAATGTTAAATATGGCATTATGAAGCCTGTTTCGCTATGTATCGTATGTTGATATACCCTATACCATAGTCCGAAAATATTAATATTGCTTTCCGATATTGCCCATTTCGTGTTGCAATTAAGCCCATTTTAGGGTGCGATATGGCCTATATTAGCCCCTGAAATGGGCCATTTCGCAAGCCGAAATGGTGCATATTGCAAAGTGGAGAGATGCCCTTTAAGGTTAAGTTATTGACATTCAACACCTTACAAAAACCTCTTATTTTTCGCGTATTTGCGTCCGAAGGAGAGTCGGTCCGCAAATACGCGCTTATTTTTCGGGGTAGAACAGGAAACCAAGACGGAAAAATCGAAATCCGGTTACAAATTGAAAGCCGCTCATTTTGTTTCATCCAAGAAGAAAGAAACGGCGCCGGTTCGCAGTCGGATGCGCATCCTTTTCCCGCAACCGGTTCACACCGGATTTCTACCGTCCCGTTTTCCGTACTATAAAAGCGATGTCCACATCAGTCAATAAATCGTTTCAGGATATCGCCGTATTTGTCTATGCGGCGGTCGCGGAGGAATGGCCACCAGCGGCGCACCTGCTCACAGCGCGACATGTCAACGTCTATCACCGCGCTTTCCTCTTCGTCGCGTCCGGCACGCCACAGCATCTCACCCTGCGGACCTACAGCCATTGAGCTGCCCCAGAAGCTGATTCCCTTTGTCTGACCGCTCGGGTCAGGCTCAAATCCCACACGGTTGGCAGTTATCACCGGCACGCCATTGGCCACGGCATGACCGCGCTGAACAGTTGTCCACGCCTCTCTCTGACGCTCCTGTTCGTCGGGCGTGTCGCTGTCGGCATAGCCTATGGCTGTCGGATAGATCAAGAGCTCCGCACCCTGAAGCGCCATAAGCCTTGCTGCCTCCGGATACCACTGGTCCCAGCATACCAATACGCCGAGCCGTCCTACGCTTGTGTCTATCGGATGGAAGCCTAAGTCGCCGGGCGTGAAATAGAATTTCTCGTAATAAGCCGGATCGTCCGGTATGTGCATCTTGCGGTACTTGCCGGCTATGCTGCCGTCGCGCTCCATCACGACTGCCGTGTTATGATAAAGGCCTGCGGCGCGTTTCTCGAACAGTGATGTGACAATCACCACACCAAGGCGGCGTGCCAGTGCGCCGTAAAATTCCGTTGAAGGGCCGGGTATCGGCTCCGCCAGGTCGAAATTATCCACATTCTCCGTCTGACAAAAATAAAGAGAGTTGTGCAGTTCCTGCAACACTATGAGCTGCGCACCGTCTTTCGTCAGCTTCTCTATGCCTTCGGCTATATGCTGCATGTTGGCTTTCACGTTATCGCCGACACGCTGTTGGAGTATTCCTATCTTCATAATCGTTTCCTTTTCGTTATTGTTCTTGTTTACATATATTCGTATCTGCCGGACGTCAACGCATGCATCCCTTGGGGAACTGCATCGTCATACAGTGCAGCGAACCGTGCTGACGCACCACGGCAAGCGCATTCACGCCTACTATCTCTCTGTCGGGGAACGCCTCGGCAATCACTCTGCGCGCCTCGGCATCGTTCTCCGGCTGGTCGTATTCGGGCACTATCACCGCACCGTTTATTATGAGGAAGTTGGCGTAAGTGGCAGGCAGACGCTCTCCGTCGTAGTAAACAGCGTCGGGCATGGGCAGGCGCAGCAGTCTGTAAGGTTGGCCGTCGGTTGTCCGCAATCCGCGCAACTGCTCTTCGAGCATTCTGAAATCCTCATATTGCTCGTCGTCCTTGTTGTCACAACCAACGTAAACCAGAGTGTCGTCAGGCGCTGTGCGCACGGTTGTGTCTATGTGTCCGTCGGTATCATCGCCCACCAGACTGCCATTATCGAGCCACACCACACGGTCGGCACCCAGTTCCTTCTTCAACCTACACTCTATTTCCTCACGCGTCATGGGTTGGTTACGGTTCGGCGCAAGCAGACAGATGCTTGTTGTGAAGACCGTACCGCGGCCGTCGCTTTCTATCGATCCGCCCTCGAGCACGAAGTCGTCGTTGTCCACACGTACGCCATTGAACGCGCCTGCCGCATGAAGCGACGCATTGATGCGGTTGTCCTTATCGGCCGGGAACTTGCATCCCCATCCGTTGAAACGGAAATCAAGCAATCTGAAGTCGGCATCATCGCCGCCCAGTTCGGGCACAAGCGTTATGAAAGCGTGGTCGCGCGCCCATGTGTCGTTATTGTCACACTGATACACTCTGATGTTGCCGTGCAGGCTCTCATCCGTCGCCGACTCTATCAGCTGCCTCACCTTCTCCGCGTCGCGTGCCGCTACGAGCACCTTCTCATGCCCGGCTATCGCCCTGACAAGGTTCAGACACACTTCTGTTATCTCGTCCAGATAGGGCCGCCAGTCGGTGTCTTCGTGCGGCCATGTGAGTTGCACGCCGCTCTGTTCGTACCATTCTGCGGGGAGTATATATTTTCTTTTATCCGTTTCTGTCATAAAACTAAATCATTGATTCCGACTGCAAATATATGAAGAAAAATCCGAATATCAGTCCGCCCCGTATTTATGATTGCCACGTGCCGTTGTTTTCGCATCACACGCAAGCCGCTTAAACAACGCAGGCAAGACTTTTTCACGCCACAGGCAAGATATTCTCATACAACCGGCACCAATTTTTCATATTACAGACACAACTTTCTCATACAACAGAAACTACTTTTCCACACCGTAAATAAGATTTTCTCACACAACAATCAAGCCCGTAATGACGAAAGAAAACAATGATATTTTTGCACGAAACCATAAAATTGATTACCTTTGTCGATGCATTTGAAATACATGCCACACTGATATATTTCATCAAGCAAAACCATTTATTACTTAGAAAGAGAATATGAAGAAGTATGTTCTTGACCTAAAGGTTTCCGCAGTGGAGCATCTCAGCAGCAAACACACGCTCATCAAGCTCACCGACGAGAAGCCGTTACCACAGATGCTGCCCGGTCAGTTTGTCGAAGTAAGAGTCGATGGCTCGCCCACAACATTCCTGCGACGCCCCATTTCCATTAATTATGTAGATACGGAACACAACGAAATGTGGCTGCTCGTAGCTGCCATAGGCGACGGTACACGTGCTCTCTCAAATCTGAAAGCAGGCGACACGCTCAACTGCATGCTTCCATTGGGCAACAGTTTCAGCATGCCCGCCAACCCGACAGACAAAGTGCTGCTCGTAGGAGGAGGCGTAGGAGTAGCCCCCCTGCTGTTTTTCGGAAAACGACTCAAGGACTCCGGCATCACGCCGACATTCCTTCTGGGTGTACGCACCGCCTCTGACATGCTCGAGTATGACATGTTCTGCCAGACAGGCCGCGTGCTTATAACGACAGAAGACGGCTCTTTCGGCGAGAAAGGATTCGTGACCAACCACTCCGCTCTTGCCTCCGAGAAGTTTAATCTCATATCAATGTGTGGTCCCAAACCCATGATGGCAGCCATGGCACATTACGCCTATAAGAACGGCATAGAGTGTGAGGCTTCGCTCGAAAACAAGATGGCATGCGGACTTGGAGCGTGTCTGTGCTGCGTGGAAAAGACCACCGAAGGCAATGTATGCGTATGTAAGGAAGGCCCAGTTATTAACATCAAGAAATTGTTATGGCAGATTTAAGTGTAAGAATAAACAGGCTCAAGCTGAAGAATCCCGTTATGACAGCCTCAGGCACATTCGGTTACGGACTGGAATATGCCGACTTCGTGAGCCTCGACCAGATAGGCGGCATCATCGTCAAGGGCACAACCCTGCAGCCGCGTGAGGGTAACGACTATCCGAGAATGGCCGAAACGACATCGGGAATGCTCAACTGTGTAGGACTGCAGAACAAAGGCGTGGACTACTTCTGCGAGCATATATATCCTCAGATAAAGGATATCGACACCAACATGATTGTCAATGTGAGCGGCTCTTCGCCCGAGAACTACGCCGAATGTGCGGCACGCATAGACAAGCTCGACAAGATTCCGGCCATTGAGCTCAACATTTCCTGCCCTAACGTGAAGCAGGGTGGCATGGCGTTCGGAACGACATGCTCGGGCGCTGCAAGCGTGGTTAAGGCGGTGAGACAGCGCTACAACAAGACGCTGATAGTGAAACTCTCGCCTAACGTCACCAACATTGCCGAGATAGCAAAGGCTTGTGAGGCTGAAGGAGCCGACAGTGTATCGCTCATAAACACCCTTATGGGCATGGCGATTGACATTGAGAAGCGTCAGCCTATGCTCAGCATAGCCACCGGAGGACTCAGCGGCCCGGCTGTGAAACCTGTTGCCGTGAGAATGGTATGGCAGGTTGCCAAAGCCGTAAAGATTCCGGTGATAGGTCTGGGAGGCATTTGCAATGCTGCCGACGCAATAGAATTCATGATGGCCGGAGCCACTGCCATACAGATTGGCACGGCAAACTTCCTTGATCCTACGGTGACAATAAAGGTCAGAGACGGCATTAACGAATGGCTCGACCGTCACGGTTGCTCGTCTGTCAGCGAGATAATAGGAGCGCTCGATGCCTGAACCGCAACAAGGCGACAGCATCGACAGAAGAAAAAAGACATCACATCATACAAAGACATATACACGAAGAAAGCCGTTTCGCACCATATCGGGCAATGCGAAACGGCTTTCTTTTTATACCGTTGTTTCCGCTTGGCGGAACAGAATGTTCATTTTCTTATTTTCAACAGCCTCAACAGCAAACTTATTCTAAAGGAAACTGCTGCAAGACTACAGGCGGACCGTTCGGTTCAACAGGTAGCAGTCGAGTATCACCATAGCTGCCATAGCCTCTACTATCGGCACTGCACGCGGCAGGACACACGGATCGTGGCGTCCACGCGCAGTCACTTCGGTGCGTTGTCCGTTGATGTCTATAGTGTGCTGCGGCTGCAATATGGTTGCAACAGGCTTGAAAGCGACGCGGAAGAATATGTCGTTGCCGTTGCTTATGCCGCCCTGTATGCCTCCACTATGATTGGTAAGCGTCACAACACGACCGTCGACATCGGTATCGAACACGTCGTTCTGCTCGCTGCCACGGCTCGTAACGCAGTCGAATCCGTCGCCATACTCAAACCCCTTCACGGCGTTTATGCCGAGCATCGCACCGCCAAGCATGGCGTGCAACTTGCCGAACTCAGGCTCGCCCAGCCCTGCCGGACAACCTTTTATCACGCAAGTTATCACTCCGCCCACAGTGTCGCCCTCGCCTTTCACACGGCTTATGAGTTCTATCATGCGCTCAGCCGCCTCGGCGTCAGGACATCTCACCACGTTGTTCTCAACCGTCGTAAGGTCGTACTTGCGGTAGTCGCGGTCTATGGCAATGTCGCCCACCTGCGAGGTATAGGCCGTAACGCTTATGCCCAACTGCCTGAGCGCGGTCTTGGCAAGCGCTCCTCCCACACAGCGGGCAATGGTTATGCGTGCCGACGAGCGTCCACCGCCTCTGTGGTCGCGCAATCCGTATTTCTCGAAATAAGTATAATCGGCATGCGAAGGGCGGAACACGTTGCGCAGATTGTCGTAGTCGCTGGAGTGCTGATTGGTGTTTCTAACGATGAAACCGATGGGCGCACCGGTAGAACGGCCCTCAAACACGCCGCTGAGCAGCTCAACCTCGTCGGGCTCTTTGCGCGCCGTGGTGATGCGGCTTTGGCCCGGTCGTCTGCGTCGCAGCTCGTTGCGGATGAACTCCACATCGATACTTATGCCCGCAGGCATCCCGTCTATCACTCCTCCTACGGCCTCACCGTGGCTTTCGCCGAACGTAGTGAGCCTGAATACGTTGCCGAATGTATTTCTCATTTCGCTATGTTGTATATTCCGGCAGGCGCAGTAGCCGCCGGTATAGTCCTTTATCAGTTGTGGCAGCAGCAGCCGTCATCGCCGTGTCCGTGACCATGTCCGCCATGACATCCGCCATGTCCGTGCTCATGATCGCCGTGACACTCACCGTGACCGTGGCCGCAACATTCATGATCGTGGCCATGCTCATGGTCGTGACCACATCCGCCTCCACAACCACCTCCGCAACCGCAGCTGCATCCTTCGCCGCTCAGACGATTCATCATACCTTCAATCTCCTGGTTGGTTGCCTCGCGGCTCTCCACCACCTTACCCTTGAAGTTGAGCTCCATGCCGGCAAGCGGATGATTGAGATCCATAGTCACCGTGTCGTCGGTCACTTCGAGAACATGTCCGAGGAAGCGGTTGCCGTCCTCGTTCTGCAGTGGCACAATGGCATCCTTGTATATATTGTCGTGGTCGAAGTGTCCGTTTATGCTGAACATGCTCTTGTCCAGATTCAGCACGCGGGCATCCTCATAGTCGCCGTAAGCCTGATCTTTCGACAGAACGAAGTCGAACTCGGCATCTTTATCGAGTGCGTAGATCTGGTTTTCGAACTCGTCGAGCGTTATTCCGAAGCCTGTTATAAACTGAAACGGTTTATCCTCGGTAGCCTCTTCCACAAGTTCGGTGTTACCGTCGGCAGTGGCATACAGCTTATAAGCAACGGCCACGTATTTGTTTGCTTTCTTGTCCATTTGTACGTATTGTTTTTAATTATGCTCGCAAAGTTAATAATTTTAATTCATTCCGCATATCAGGGTGTCATACAATTTATCATTTCATCATTTGTATATATAGAATATTTTACCTTATTTTGTAAACATAAAAACACAGAATCATGATTAAGACCATCATAACACTATCTTTGCTCATCCTCACTACGTGCCCGTCGCATGCCGCGACTGACAACCACTCGAAGATGTCGGCAATGGTCAGGCGACTGTCCATAGCGCAGAAGAACTCCAAGAAAGCCAACTCCGCCGACGGTTCGCACGACAAAGGCCGCACCGGTTTATGCGCCTTCGTCCGCGTAACGGGCAATGCCGACAGCCTGCTGACCGCCAATGGTTGCCGTCTGCTGGCACAGGAGGGCGACATATGCATAGCCGACATACCGCTCAACAGGCTTAACATGCTTGCCGACGCCAAAGAAGTGAAGCGCATAGAAGCCAACCGCGGCAACACGGTGAACATGGATTCCGTGGCAATACAGCTCAACGCCATACCCATATACGAGGGCCGCGCACTGCCACAGCCATACACCGGACGCGGAGTCGTGATGGGAATACAGGACGTGGGATTCGACCTCACCCACCCGAACTTCTACGATGCCGCGGCGACCGGATACAGAATAAAGCGTATCTGGGACCAGATTGCCCATGACACAGACGGAACCGAGATGTATGTGGGCAGGGCCTATGAGACTCAGGACGAGATACTCGGGCACGAACATTCGTACGACGGACTGAAACTGCTGCACGGAACACTGACCGCCGGCATTGCAGCAGGAAGCGGATACGACACGAAGTTCAGAGGCATGGCATACGAGAGCGACCTGTGTCTGGTGAGCAACGCAGTGACAGACGACCTTGAATTCATAGACGAGGACGACATATACAAATATACTTATGCCACCGACGCGCTCGGATTCAAATACATCATGGACTACGCCGAGTCTGTCGGGAAGCCTTGTGTAATATCGTTCAGCGAGGGCTCGAACCACGATTTCCGCGGCGACGACGTGCTCTACTACGAGATGCTCGCCCGTCTTACCGGACCGGGACGCATCATCGTGTCGTCGGCAGGCAACACAGGACACGTGCGCAACTACATCAAGAAGCCGGCCGGCAAGCCTTCTGCAGGAGCATTCCTGCGCATCTGGGGACAGTCAACGCTGCACTTCACAATGAAGTCGGCCGATGATTTCGGCATACGCGTAGTGGTATATGGCAGCAGCAACGACACCCTGAGCGTGAACACCGCCGACATAAAGGCTGCCGCCGACTCGTCGATGGTAATGGAGAAGGACGTGAACGGACAGCCGTACACGCTCGACATAATGGCATACCCCTCCTGTTATAACGCTGAGGAAACGGCATACGACATATATCTGTCGGGGCCCGACCACATAGGAATGAACTCGCAGATATCAATAGAGATGACCGGCACGGATGCGGAAACCGAGTTCTACCGCGGCAACGGCGAGATATACGACAGCAACAAGAACCCGCAGCTGTGCGACGGCGACAACACCCACGGCATAAACTCGCCTTCGAGCGCGCCTGCCGTGATATGCGCCGGAGCGACATCCTACCGCACCCAATATCTCAACAGCAAGGGTGAGCTGCAGATATACGACTGCGGCACCGACGGCGAATGGGCATTCTACTCGTCGATGGGGCCTACATACGATGGACGCACAAAGCCCGACGTGCTCGCGCCGGGCACAAACATACTGACCTCGATGAGCAGTTATTACATGGAGAACAATCCTTCCGACGACGAGGAGATGGTGGGCACATCACAGTTCAACGGCCGACGCTACGGATGGATGAGCTGTTCGGGCACGTCGATGTCGTCGCCTATCGTCGGCGGAATAATAGCCCTATGGCTCGAAGCACGCCCCGACCTCACCCCACAGGACATAATGGGTGTGTTTGAACGTACGTGCCGGCGCTACGACGACATGGAAGGCACTAAGGACAACAGATATGGTTACGGACAGATAGACGCTTACCGCGGACTGCTCGACATTCTGGGCATAGAGGCGATAGAAGGAATATCGCAGCATAATCCCGAAAGTCTGAGAATATGGCCGGGCTCTGACATGACTCTGAACATTGAGTCTGACGCTCCACTGACGCAACCTGTAGAGGTGCGAATATACACCACCGACGGACGACCGGCCGCAACGGCCACCATGCCAGGCGGCACAACACGCTTCAGCGAGCGCATGGACGAGCTGACACGTGGCGTGTATGTGGTGCAGGCCAACGGCAAAGATAAAGGTGCAACGGGCTCGGTTCTCGTCAGACTGCAATGACAGAAGTGAATAAATATACGCTTTTGGTCTTGACTTTTTTTTGACAAAAAAAATTCGCGAAATAGAAAACGGAGAGGCACGAAAACCGTATAAAACCGGTATAAAAATACAATTGCACGACCGAAAAATCCCCATCCCGTTGCGATAAAGCCCATTTTGGAGTACAAAAAAGCCTGTTTCACACCCTGATAAAGCCTTTATCGGCACACGAAATGGGCTTAATCAGAGTGCAATAAAGCCCATTTCGCAAACCCTTATCAAGCCTTTCGCGCGGCGGTTGTGCGTAAACCGTTGTACGACAGCAAGTTGTCAAAACCTCTCAAAACTCGCGTATTTGCGTCCGAATGTTCTCTTACCCGAAAAGATTCGACTCCTGACGAGTTGACGTCTGCCCTACCCTGCACCGGAATGTATAATTATACAGAAATCAAGGACCATTCTTGCATAATCATACAAAACCGTCGTGCGTGCCCCACAACACGCATACGTGGACACAATACACCGTATTTATATGTTTTTTTTCGTTTGTTACGCTGATTTTCCGTAACTTTGCCATCAAAAATCCAACAAAATGTCAGACATCAGAAAACCGTTACTGGGCATGTCGCTCTACGAGCTTAAAGAAGTGGCAAAAACCCTCGGACTGCCTGCCTTCGCCGGCGGACAGATAGCCAAATGGATATACACGCAGCACGTGAAGAGCATCGACGACATGACAAACATATCGAAAGCCGGCCGCGAGAAGCTGAAGGACGGCTTCTTCGACCGCGACGGCTGCTTCTACACCGAAAACGGGTCGTTTTTCGTCATTCCCCTGCACGTTTGATCACATGGTTGGCGTGAGCTCTAGACGTTCGACCCCATCTCCTTCATCGACGACTACATGAACGCGGGCATCGTCGAGGAGTGCGATTATGAGTGGCCCCACCCCGCCCGCCTGACCCGTAGAGCCATCAAGGCCTCCTCCAGAGAGTTCGCACAGCTCCGGTACATCCTCGCACACTCGGGCCAGCAGCAGGGCCGGCTCTGCGTGCCCTCCAACATCCTCGTGGACATGTGCGGCTTCCGCTTCCTCGTCGTATCGGCGCTGCCCGTGCGCGGCGACACCTACGTCTACAACGAGACCACGCCGTCCGCGCAGCTCACGCATCGCATGCCCTGTCTCAACAGCACGGCGGAATACGAGGTGTGGAAGGGCGACGATCACCGCGACTATCTGCTCTCCTGCAAGAAGCTGTTGGTGGACGACCCCATGGTGCTGTCTGCCGCCGACTTCCCGCGGAACGTGCGCCCGGAGGTGGTGGACGACAACTTCGGGAAGGATGCGGAGGAGCTGCGGGCGGAACTGCAGCGCGTGATCGGCGACGTGTGCGCGGAGCTGGAGGCGATGGAGTACCCGCCCACGAACTCGCCGGAGCTGAGCGCCTTCCTGCACGCGCGCGGCGTGTCGATCCGGCACATCGGGCTGCTGTACAACCTGACCAGCAAGCAGTGGCTGAAGGACCTGCTGTACGTGGAGATGTTCGCGCGCGCGGGCAAGTGCATTCTGTGGAAGAACCTGCGCTGCCTGATCTACAACGACAAGCTGGAGTTCGACGCCAACGTCCACACCTACGGCGCCAACGTTGCCGAGGGACTCAACACCAACTACCGTGAGAGTGCGAGAAGGCGTTGAGGGTAGAGTCGCTGCAGGAGTCCATCGTGAACGCCGTCACCACCTTCCTGAACTACCTGCTGTCCTACACGCCCGAGAGCATCAACTACTGGAACGAGGTGGGGGCCCCCCGTTTTCCTCACCCTCAGGCCTTCATCCCCTCCGTCTTCGCCAAGTTCCCCGAGGCCACCGAGCTCCTGCCCTACGCCTGCAATCCCTGGGAGCTGCTCACGGCCCTCGTGC
>OLGE01001686.1_pt1 | contig 21833 bp, 15 predicted proteins | sample 1605151 | NCBI WGS metagenome assembly OLGE01 (sample SAMEA3888912, study PRJEB22519) | human gut metagenome | biome: human gut; feature: human-associated habitat; material: faeces | place: Denmark | collected 2010
ACAGACCTGATTTTATATACTGCTCTGCAAAATGTCCTACAACAACCAGCAATATTAACGAAAATTTTAAATTATCCCAAAAAACAATACGACTTGTTTCACGTTTTTTTTCGTCCATCTTTTTCCCCAGTTCAGAGTTTTTCTATTTTTCCAGTATCATTCACTCATAAATTCATCGTAAGCTGCTAATACTTCTTTCGGATCTCCATCCATTTTTAAGTTTCCGTCATGAAGCCAGAGCACACGCGTACAAAGTTTCTGTAATGTCTCAATACTATGGGAAACGATCAATACCGTTCGATTTTCGTCTGAAATCAAAGATTTCATCTTTCTAAAACTTTTCTTCTTAAACTTTGCATCACCGACACTTAACACCTCATCGATCAGCATGATCTCAGTCTCAAGTATCGCCGTGATTGCAAATGCAAGTTTCGAATACATACCACTTGAATATGTTTTTACCGGTCTGTCTATAAAATCTCCAAGTTCGGAAAACTCAATAATTTCATCCATACGTTCCCTAATATAATCTTCCTCAAATCCCAACACCATCCCGGACAACAGGATATTTTCCCGTCCTGTCAGTTTTTTCTGAAATCCAACACCGATGGAAAGGAGGGATACAGAATCCGATTCTAGTTCAATACTTCCGGAGTCTGCGGAAAAGATACCTCCGATTGCCCGGAGCATCGTAGATTTTCCACTTCCGTTCTTTCCTATGATCCCTACAATTTCTCCCGGTTTCACATTGAAAGATACGCCATGTAATGCCTCAAATACCTCCGTATTACTCTTTTTCATGTGAAACAGACTCTTTTTAATTGAAATTTTATTTAAACACCGGTATCTTACTTTTAAATCTTTTACTTCAATTGCATATTCTTCCATCAGATCACCTTTACATAGCTGTTTTCATATTTATAAACTGTCTTGATTCCTATCACTGACAATACAATTCCTAAAATAAACCACAATCCAAGACTGAAATAATGTGGCAGTTTCCCATATAATACCGATCTTCGTAAATCTTCCATGATCAATGCCACCGGATTCACTTTCAGCAGAATCGACTGATACGGTTCCGGGATCCGGTTGGAGATCGAATAAAATACACCGGACAGATAAAATACTAATCTTAATCCCACATTTACAACGTTCGACAGGTCTTCAACAAATACTCCCAAATGCATCAGGATCATGCTCATTCCAAATGTCACAACAAACAGTACGATCATAATCGGGAAAAAACAAAACATTTTTGCCGATAATGGTACGCGGTACAAAATCATCATTCCAATTACCAGTGCAAAAGATATTGCCATTTTTATCGCATTTGTTCCCATTTTTGAGATAACAAATACAAACTTCGGGATATATACTTTTGTCACGATCTGACTATTCGATGTAACCAGTTTTACACTCTGTTTTAAAGTCTTGTTGAAGAATTCCCATGTTGTCACACCAACGAAGATAAATGCCATAAAATAATCTTCTTTCGCTTTAAATACGATTGAAGACACAAATGCATATACCAGCATAAATAACAATGGATCCAAGATCCACCATAACCATCCCAAATGTGAATTGGCAACCTCCGCTTTCAACTCGGCTTTTGCAGAGTATACCATATACTTTCTGTATTTCATTAAGTCCTTTTTAAATCTTTTCATCGGTTCTCCTTTAATGCAGTTTACAGCTTACAAATTGCCTTATAATTTCTTTCACAATTATTCTTGTCTCTGTAGCTAAAGAACTCATCCACACGCTGTTGATACAAATTTGGCATTGTCATACCATTCTCTGTAATCTGTTTTATTTCTCTAACAACATCCTGTTCTTTTTCACAAACTTTTCCAAAACCATCCTCTTTGTAGCTGAAATACCCTTCCGAATACTGTCCTTTCCGGAACATCTCATAATCAAACTGATAATAGAGTAACGGTTTTCTCAAATACGCAAAATCCATTGCAATACTCGAATAATCTGTAACCAGAAGATTCGATTCTTTCAGCAGCTCCTGCACATCATATTCCGGCCATTTTGCGATCACAATATGAGTTGATTGTGCCTGGAAGTTCTGAATAAATTTCTGCATTCCACGATGCGGATAAAATACAAGTCTTATGTTTTCTTTTTCTAAAAATGCTGCAAGCTCTTTGTCACACAGGAATTCATTCCAGCACTGAAAATACTTCGTACCTGTAAATTCTGTAATATCTTCCTGTGCATAGGACCCTGTTGTTGGAATACTGATCCAGTTTCTCCAGGTCGGCATTACTAAGATCTGCCGTTTTCCCTGACTTGTATCAAACAGATTATCAAATCTGCAAAGTCCTGTTTTTTGTATCCATCCGTCCGGATAACCAAACTTTTCTTTTATATATTGAAATTCACGCTCCGCAGTGCACATAAACATACACATTTTTGTGTTTTTATAATGAAGGAATTCCAGGTTGTTCATTATAATTCCATGCTGCAGGAAGATACGTCTGTTTTTTAGTATACCATATACCTCAAGTAAATAGCAAACTGCCGCATTCGGCTTTCCTTCTTTTTGTGAACTGATATTCTTTGATGCCGTCAGATAATAGACCCAGTGCATGAAACTTCCATATTGGACTACCGGTCCTAAATCCTTTATCCGTGCATAATCAGGCGATTTTTTATTGATCGCATACATGACATCCTGTTCTTTATGATGCTCTCTGATATATTTAAAAAGCCAGTATCCATTATCTCTTGCTTCATTTTCATTATCACAGATCAGCCACAGGTCTTTCCGCTTTCTTTTGTAAACCGCTGAAACCGGAAGTGCCAGTGCAAACACAAAAATATTACCAATGTCTTTTGCCTTTACACGCTGCAGTTTCTGCCAAAAACTCTGTCCCATGAATCTCTCCTATAATCTCCTGATAACTGCTGCCCAGGTATTGACGCACACATAATACGCTGCTTTGAAGAAAGAGAACTTCTCCACGTTGCGGTATAATTTCCATTTTCCCCATACCGCATCTAATTTATTTCCAGAATAAGCTCCCTTATGACGGCAGTATATGGTAAGGATTTCGTCCAGACCATATGCCACAACTCCCGTTTTCATGATCTGCATCCAGGTGGCTGCATCTTCCAGCCTGACATTCTCGGGCATATAGATGAGTGCCGTATCGATCTGGTTACGGTCTAACACTGCCGTGCTCGGTGCGATCGTTGAACTTTTTAAGATCTCTTTGTAACCGACTCTTTCCGGTGCATGTGCGACCGTTCCGCTGCGGACGGCATTTGCATCCGCAAATTCGTAGCTGGTAAAGCTGAACGGATAATTTCCTTTTTTCATAAATGAAATCTGCTTTTCTAACTTTTGTGGCAGCCAGAAATCATCCGCATCCAAAAAGGCAATATATTGTCCCGATGCCTTACGGAGTGCAAGATTTCTCGCACCTGCGGGTCCCGAATTTTTTTCACAGTAAAAGCAGTGAATCCGCTCATCTGTATAACTTTTCATAATATCTCTGCTCTGATCGGTCGAACAGTCGTCTGCCAGCAGCAGCTCCCAGTTTTCATAGGTCTGTGCCAGGATACTGTCCACTGTCCTGTGCAAAAAGTTCTCTGCATTGTAAACCGGAACAATAATACTGACTTTTCCTTCATTATACATCTATCTCACACCTGCTTCTTATCTTTGTCTGCACTTTCATTACGCAATGCATTACTTTGATACTCATCTACGCCTTCGGTCTTATCCTTTTTAAACAGGATCTTAACTGTCAGAAGAATTAGTTTCATATCGAGCCAGAGAGAATAATTCTCAATATATTTAATATCCAGACGCACTTTATCATAAGGAGTCGTGCTGTATTTGCCATATACCTGTGCATATCCGGTCAGTCCGGCTTTGACCTTTGTGCGCAGTGCAAACTCCGGAACAACTTCCACATATTTATCTACAACCGTCTTCCACTCCGGTCTTGGTCCCACCAGAGACATTTCACCCTTTAAAATATTAAACAGCTGCGGAAGCTCGTCCACATGGGCTGCACGGATCACTTTTCCGACCGGAGTCACCCTCGCATCATCTTTTTTGGTGATCTTGCTGTCTGCATCATGGACTGACATACTGCGGAATTTTAACACCATAAAAACTTCATTGTCTCTGGTGTATCGCGGCTGTTTGAAAAATACCGGACCCCCGTCATACAATTTGATACATATTGCTATGATCAGCATGATTGGGGATGAAATGATGATCCCGATCAGGGAAAATACTATATCCTCAATTCTTTTAAAGAATCTCTGATCGATCGTGAGTCCCTCATTGCGAAGCAACAGCAACGGGGAATCAAACAGGTGAATATCATCTGCCGCACTTAAAAGGATATCTGAAATCTTAGGTGTGACATAGGTACGGATGGACTCCTGATAGCAGTATTTCATAATCTGGTTTCTCGCCTCTGCAGGCAGATCACACAAGACCACGGCCTCGTATTCCTTTGCCATCGTATATAATTTCACATATCCGATCTTGTAGCTTACGGACATACAGATATTATACTTATCTTTTCTTGAATTAATCTTCGCGATCAGATCATCCGGCGGATAATTGCCATAGATGACTAACATTCTTCTTGGAGGATAAAGCTTCTGATATAAATTCCTTACCAGCATCGTCCAGATGATACTGAATATGATCTCGATCACTGACATACACACCAGTGGATACACCGATACATAGCTTCGCACTGCCAGAACGACAATAAAATATTCCACAACCGCACTCATAATAATTGCCAATGCATGTGAACTGAATATATCGGAGGCTTCCAGATATCCAATATGAAAACCACCCAGACTCTGCGTAAAGAAAAATGCCAGTAAAACATACAGTCCAATGACTCCCCAGTGACCACGTTCTCCAAATTTATTGGTCATCAATGGATTATAGTAGACGAACCAGACGTATGAAAAACACATCATCTCAAAAAGAATCATGATTAAGTTCGCACAATAATTCAATAAATGTTTATAGCCTTTTCTTTTTTTCATATCTTCTCTTTTCAATCATTGTTCATGGCAACAGATCTGCTTTTGAAGCATAGGATCCATTGTCTATATACCGGCGTATTATACCAAAATTAGCTGTTCTTTGCAAGTTTTCCCGCCATAGAATCCCCATTCTGTGGCATGTATTCTATGACATGCCAAAAGGCTGTAGAAAATGTTATCTCCATTTTCCACAGCCCTTCTGTTTTACTTCCCTTGATTCTGTTTATAAACTGTTCATGATCCGAAGCAGCTTCGTACCATAATCCGCATCTGCTGCCCAGCCTTTTCCATATGGATTCTGTGGAATCGCAAGCCATTCGACATATCTGGCTGTTCCACGCGATACATACTGAAAACGGGTATCCACACATGCATTATTCAATCCCTCGGTACTTGCATACGCTTTCAAGTGCTGTACCTGTGCACGGAGTCCGGTTCTTACGTCTGCGTAGGTTTCCCCCGCAGCACCGCCACCGACTGCACCGAGTCCGCCAAAGTTGCACTGGCTCGCCTGCACATCACCACCGAATGTGAGTCCACCGGTCTCTAACATCACCTGTGCAAACAATACATCCGCTCTTACACCCTCTGCTTCTGCCTCTTCTTTTAAAATCTTAAAGAACGCTTCCGCGGAATCTGCTCCCTTGTCACGGTAAGTATCTGCCGGGAATGTATATCGTTTATTATAATAAGATACCATCTGATCTACCGTCACACTGCTTGTACCCATGATCTCATGAGCTGCTGCTTTTGATTTCACCGCTGACCATGGACCATACATACGGATTCCGCTGCTTAAGTCCTTATATGCTCTTACTTTATAGTAATAGGTTGTTCCCTGTGTCAGATTACTGTGTGTAAAGGAAGTTGCACCGGAAGTCTGTAACGTGGTATAGCTTCCTTTTTCACTGATTGCAAATGCAAGTTCATAGCCACTTGCATTTGCAACACTGTTCCATGAGATATTTAATACATTATTATCTCCGAGTGTGATAGAAGAAATACTTCCCTGTTTTAAGACTGCAACCTCTGTTACCTTACTATAACTTCCTCTGCCTGCACTGCCTTTGATCTTATAAGTTGCTGCAATTTTATAGTAATACGTATTGCCGCTCTTTATGCCCTTATCCGTGTAAGTCAGTGTAGATCCGGATGAAATTGAAGCGATCTTTTCAAATCCACTGTTTGACTCGTCGCTCCGGTAAATATCATACCCCTGTGCTTTTGAAACTTTCTTCCAGCCAAGTGTGACCTGATTTTTGCTGTCACTTGTGATCTGGGAGAATACCACCTGTTTGATCGTCCATGCCTTCTGTGCTTTTGAGAAAGATGCCACACCGTTTTTAGCACTGTTGCTCTTATATGCACGAACCTGATAATAGTAAGTTTTTCCGGCTTCTAATGTTTTATCCTCATATTTTTTCGTATTTTTACCTTTGACCTGTCCGACCTTTTTATAACCACTGTCTTTTGACGTACTCCGGTAAATCTGATAACCGGATGCCCCATCCACAGCTTTCCATTCCAGTCTTACGGAAGTACTTCCGGTTGCCTTGACTGCTGTAATGGATGTAGTTTTTAATGTCTTTGCTGACACAACTGCCGAATCACCGCTGTATCCTTTTTTACCATTTACCTTGTTGATCGTCTCTACCTTATAATAATAGGTCTTTGCAGTTTTTACATTTTTATCCTGATAGGTTGTTTTATTCTTTCCATTTACGGTCGCAATCACATTATAAGTACCATTCTTTGACGTACTGCGTTTGATACGGTAGCCATAGGCACCGCTCACTGCTCCCCAGTTTACTTCAATCTGATTGCTTCCATTTGAAACAGCATACTTGATCTTCGCTTTTTTCGCAGTTCTTCCTTCCACGGATGCTGAATCACCACTGTAGCAGATATTGTCTCCTGTCTTTACCATCGTTTCAACTGTGTAATAATAGGTCTTTCCTGCTTTTACACTGGTGTCTTTGTAGCTGGTCGTGTTTCCGGATTTAATCGTCTTAACAACTTTGTAAGTACCATCTTCATCGGTACTTCGTTTGATGCGATAACCATAAGCTCCTGTGATCTTATTCCACTTGATCGTCAAGGTCTTTTCATTTGTGGAAACGATCGAAGTGATCTTTGTACGTTTTGCAGTTTTTCCTGCCACCGCGTCTGATGCACCGCCGTATCCTTTTGTACCGCTGTTGACATTATATGCTTCGACCTTATAGTAATAGGTCTTTCCTGCTTTTACAGTATCATCTGTGTAGGATGTTGTCTTTTCTCCTGATACTGTATCTATTTCACTATAACCACTATCTTTCTTTGTGCTGCGGGAGATGATATATCCCTTTGCCCCACTTACCTTTTTCCAGGAAATTTTTAATACTTCCTCATCCGAGGATGTGATTCCTGTAATTTTTGCTTTTGCAAGTGTCTTTGCAGATTTTGTGGAAGAATATGCACCAACACCCTGTCTGCCATTGTTTGTATTGTAAGCCTGTACTTTGTAGGTATATGTTTTGTTATTGGATTTTACAGTATCTGTGTAAGTGAGTGTACTGCCGGATTTTACCGTGCCAATCTGATAAAATTTACTGTCACTGCTGTCCTGACGATAGATCAGATATCCCTCTGCTTTAGAAACCTTTTTCCAGGTCAGGGTAATCTTCTTTCCACTCTTTGCCTTGATCTTTGTGAGGTTTGTTTTTCCTAATGCCACACCTGAGATGGGTTTAGAATACTCTCCTGCAGTTCCATCGTTAAATACCGGACGGACCAGATAGTAATATTTTGTCCCTGCCTTTACGGTATCATCAATATAAGATGTAGCATCCGATACTTCGTCAATCTTAGGATAGTTTGTATCATTCACAGTATTACGATAAATTTCATAATAATCGACATTATCGAGACCTGTCCATTTTAATCTAAGACTACCGTCTGCTCTCGACTGCGTATAACTGCAGGTTACGGTCTTTGCTCCCTTTGTCAGTCCGAAATACTCTGCGATCGCAGTTGCATCTGCAACCCCGAGTGCCTTTAATTTTTCATCAGAACTTAAATATGTATAATAATCATTTGCATTGTCCAAAAAGGCATGCTCGATGATCAGGCCAGGAATGCCATTATTTTTACAACGACGGATCAGACCGTAATAATCTGCTGCAGAACCATCCGGATATTTATCATAAGTGGCATTTCGGATCAGTGTACCGCGATAATTTAATCCAAGTGCTGCCAGTTTATCACATATTTTTTTTGCAAGTGCCTGTCCGTTGCTTCCCACCTGCGAATTATAGTTGCTGTTCGGATAATAAACTTCAACACCTCTTGCCGTTCCACTTGCTGTATTTAAATGGAAGCTGACTAATACACTTGCTCCCACATTTTTTGCAAGGTTTGCACGGGCATCCAGACATGCGGTATTGTCTCCGCCGCCTGCCGGACAGCTTGCACTCTCTCTTGTCATGTAAACAGTAATACCATTATAGGTAGATAACTCTTCTTTACAGTATGTGGCGATCTTAAGCGTCAGATCTGCTTCCTGTACTCCAAAAGCGGACGCTCCCGCATGGGTGCCATCATGTCCCGGATCGAGAACTACCGTCACACTACTGTTTGCACCTTTTAAATGATCCGTGCTGCCGATAACTGCCTTTGAGATTCCCTGCTCTAATACGTTTTCCACGGTATTTTCAGAGACAATTTCGCCATCCTCACTCATGGTAACAACATCTGCGTCCACATCCGCGTAGGCGTCTTCATCATAGAGCACCTGATCCGGATTCGTCTCAGCCTGTTCATTGACACCAAATTTTACATCCATGCCAAGGTCTGATAGCAGGATTTCCTGTTTTGTTTTCTCCTGTGTAAACTGCACGGAAGTGATCTGATACTCTCCTGCCTGTCCATTTTCTGAAAAATCCATGGTAAACCGGATCATATCCTCTTCTCGGCCTGCCGCTTTGATCTGATATGTTTTTCCGGTAGTCAGATTCTGATAATTTAAAATAACATCAGAAATCTGCTCCTTCCCTGTTCCAAGGCTTAAAACCACATTCTGGGTGCCCGGTGTTTCGACATACGGGGACTCTACCATCATATAGTTCATTTCTGCTGCCTGGACTGTTTCTGTCTCAGTCTCAGTTTCTGTTTCCGTACTTTCTGTCTCGATCGTTTCCGTCTCGGCCGGCTCCTCTGTCTCCGTTTCAGCCGTTTCCGTCTCTGCGGTCTCTGTTTCCGTACTTTCTGTTTTGGTCGTTTCTGTCTCGGCCGGTTCTTCTGTTTCCACTGCCCCGGTCTCCGTTTCCGCAGTCTCTTCTGTTTCCATTACTCCGGTTTCCGTCTCGGAAGACTCCCCCGTTTCCGTTGTCTCTGATTCGGATGATGTTTCCGTCTCATCATTTTCCGTTTCAGATGCCTCTTCTGTCACAGCTGCCTCTTCCGCTGATGACGTTTCCATTGCCTGCGTGCTTTCTGTCTGGACTGCGCCATCTTCTGCCGCACGCACATCTGCCGGCAGTGCTGTCATACTCACGCAGACTGCCATGATTACTGCTAAAATCCGTTTTTTCATTTTCCTGTTATCCTCTTGTATATTTACTGATGTCTTTGCACTTCACATCTGCCGTTTATTTTATCATAAAACTAACCCGTTGAATATATCTTGCCAGAATTTTCATAAAATCTTAAAAATACTCCGGCAGGATGATCCCGCCGGAGTATCTCTTTTCACATCTATTTTGCTTTTGTCTTTACGGAAACAACGGAAGAATAACTTCCATATACTTTCTTTCCATTCACTTTGCGGTATGCACGGATCTTATAATAATAGGTCGTCGATTTTTTCAATTTACCGTTTTTGTAAGATGTCGTACTACCTTTGGATATGGTCTTTACTTTACTATATTTTCCATCTTTACTGTTGCTGCGGTAGATCTCATAACCGCTTGCACCTTTTACCTTTGACCAGGTCAGTTTTACATTCTTTGCATCCGACGCTTTTGCCTTTAACGTCGTCTTTGCCGGAACCGCCTTTGCAGATTTTACATTCGAAAATCCATTGGTCTGTTCTCCATTCTGTGTCTTAACAACCGTCTTGATCTTATAATAGTATGTTTTTCCGGTTTTTACACTGCTGTCTGTCCAGGAACTGGTGCCCACACTGTCGATAGTCTTGATATGCTGGTAATCGCCATCTTTCTTTGTACTGCGATAGATCTGATAGGAGGCTGCAGCCGGTACAACTTTCCATGAAACTTTCAGTTTATTGTATGCTGTGGATTTTACGGAAGTTACACTTGTTTTTCTGTTTTCAATCTTATTGACGCAGAGTGTGTACTCTTTTTCCACTGCATTTTTCGCATATGCCTGTACTTTCAGATAATAGGTTCCCTTGCTTAATTTGACAGCAGGTGACTCTGTATAAGTACTGCCGGCATAACAATAGATATGATCATAATTCTGATAAAACCGCTTGCCATTTGCATTATATAATGTCACATACCAGCTTCTTCCCGAATCATTGATCTTCTCATGTGCCAGGCTGAAATTGATATACTGCGCTTTTGTGAGTGTAAAGCGATAGCAGTCCTCATCTGACGTATATCCTGTGATCACACCGTTTACCGCTTTGCCGACTTTTATGTTATCTGCAGTTGCCCAGTCACCGTTGTTCTCTGTCTCCCAACCGGAAGCCGCTTTCTGTGTCATGCAGATCGTGTAATCCCCGGTGTACAGGGTAGAAGCCTGGCTGACACATGCATAATATTCCCCGGCACCCAGTCCTAATTTACAGGTTGTGAAGGATGTCTCTGTTCCTGTGCTTGTAAATTTATATATTTCACTGTTATCCTTATTGTAAAGAACAACATTATAACAGCTTGACGTGCTCTGATTGTTTTTATGTCCGAATTTCAACTGCAGATAACCCGCTTTTGACATTTTGATCTTGTAGTAATCTTTGTCCGAAGAACTGCTGATACTTCCATAATAGGTTTTTCCGTTCTTCACACTGTTTGCAGTAGCAGCAGAATCATTCGACTCCACCTCTCTGTCACCAGCCGTTTTTGCTTTGATGCATACGTCATAGTTTACCGGATAACTGGTACCGCTTAATAATGTTCCTGCTGAATTTCCGGTTCCTGCAATTTTGACATAATACTCACCTTTTGGCAGTCCGAGATTCGGTGTGGAAACACTGGTATCCCCGCCGCGGATGTTTGTAGTGTAAACTTCTGTATACTGATCTTTATCTACCTTTCGGATCACACTGAACACAAACATATTTGTGGTCTCCTGACCACTTACAACCGGATGTGTCAGTTTCACATTGATGTAACCATTTGCAGAAAGTGTTGTCTTAAAATAATCCACATCACTGTAGGTACGGATGTCGCCGCTGTACGTGATACCGGAAACAGCCGTATTGGCAGTATCGTAAGTATCGTTGCTCTCGCTCTCCCAGTTGTCTGCGTTTGTCCAGGAGGCATTCAGCTTGTAGGTTTCTCCGTTTGTCCCATAGATTGCAAAAGATCCAGACGCATTCAGATATGTCATGCCCGACACTTTCAGATAATAAGTTCCTGCCGCAAGTCCGAAATTGACAGACTCTGTTTTCTCCTCATCCGTCCTGCTCGTCATTGTATAGATCGTATTTCCAGAAGCATCGCAGACTGCTACACTGTAAATATCTGTTGCGAGCTTACTGCTCACTTTATCATGCTGTAACTGAAATGAAAGATATCCTTTTGCAGCCGATGTAATCTTGTAATAATCGGTATCAGAAGTAGAAGAAATACTTCCTGTAATCGTCTGTCCAAGTTTCGTATAATTGTCTGCTGTGGAAATGGAGTCATTTTGTTCCGTTTCACAGTAAATATCTTCATACTGTACACTAAAGCTGTAATCGCTTGATCCTATCGTAAGCACTCCAAGTCCGGTAACCTGCACATAATAGGTACCGGCTTCCAGTCCTATCTTCGCCGTCTGATTCTGTGTATCCTGAAGACCGCTGTTCACAGAAACCATTCCGCCAAACTGATCTGCAATAAAATCAATTTTCCAGGCTGGGCTGTTGCTCGTACTCGATAAATTTGCATGTGCAAATTTCAACTGCACCATACCTGCCTTGCTCATCGTAAATTTATACCAGTGTGTAACTGATTTTCTCGATGTCGTTGCTTTGTAAGTTGTATTTAATCCGATAGATGCCGCCGTTGCATAAGTACTTCCCGGTGTCACGTTCCCGTCTTTCCTTACAACTTCCTCGCTCTCTTCTGTTTCCGTGTCCTCAGATTTCGTATCCCCGATAACCGATTCTGTATTTTCCGTTTCGGTCATCTCAGAATTTTCCACTTCCTGCGTACTTTCGGTTGTCTCGGAAATTTCCGTCACTTCGGTACTTTCTGTTGCCTCAGTATCCTTCACACTTTCCGTATTTTCGGTTGTCTCGGACTCGTTTTCGGTACTGTCAGTTTCCACCGCCTCAGAAGTGTTCTCTTCCCCGTTATCCTCTGTGTCTTCGCTCTCTGCTGTTTCAGAATCATCCATCGCTTCGGTGTTCTCTGCTGTTTCCGGATTCTCTGTCAGTTCCGTCACTTCTGTTTCATTCTGTCCGCCGGCTGCATATACCACCTGCTCTGCCGGGACCGCCATCATACACAGGCTCAATGCCATAAGCCATGCGGCAATTTTCTTTCCTGCCTGATGTCTTTTTTTCATCTGGGTCTTCCTCCTTGTTTTCTTTGTGCATTTCATTTTCTATTCTCTAAAATATACTGTATAATCATCTGTCTGCCCATAATATGTGTATCCAGCCTCCTGCATTTTTTTCTGATCATCATAGGATTTTTCCAAAACAATACAGTTGCTGCCATATTTTTCCGCAACTTCCAACTGATGTTCTACCGCATCAGGAACTGCCACAATTGTTTTACATTCTTCAATAAATTCTTTTTCTTCTTCCTCTTCAAATGTATAATCATCCTGTATCATATGATTGATCAGATCCTCACCGTATAACAACTGCACCGATTCATTTATTTCACGAATCCAGCTGCATACTTCCCTGGGGGCGATCATATTTTTAATATCATGATTTTCTTCGCGTAATAAAGAATCCAGCTCAACCACCTTATCCGGCACTTTATATTGATTTTCTATTACCTGTATTTTAGGCTGTGTAAATAAAAAATACATACTTAAAATTACAAATCCCGCACATCCGGTCAGGCACAATGCTTTTGCCCATATATGCTGATATCCTGATGTCAATTCTACAACAAATGCCGCCACTATAACCGCTGGAACAAGAATCATAAACATCTTTCTATATTCATTCTGCATCCAAAAACTGTTGATACATGTATAACCAAACGGATTTGCAATCAGAAGGAAACATAATATTTCGTATTTTACCAGCTTATTCTTATTTTCATTGATGCGATTTTTTTCAGCTATAAAAAAAAGAATGGCAAACCCTACCAGAGCCAGACTGATTCCCTCCGCTCCCGCACTGCGGAATTCACTTCTGAGCGCCTCAAATGCTGCTATCATTTTTCCACCTCATAATACCCGCCATAATCACTACGGACACCCACACAAACGTTACGATAAAAAATCCCTTTCGATACATCAACTGACCTGAAAGCGCCACTGCTGCATAGGTCAGGATCATAAATATCTGACCAAATTCATTGAAACACCGTGTTTCTTTTTCTTCTCCCAAAAGCTGCAGCACCGTCCATGGCAGCACTCCAAGGAAAAATAAAGTCTGACCATTCCATCCATGTTGAAAAATACCATAATAAAATGCCTTATCCATAAATAAAGGAGTAATATAAAGCAGCCATATCACCGTCATAAACAGGTATTTTTTCTTTGTATCCTTTTGAAACAAACAATCTGCCCATGCTGCATAAATGCAAAAGTAAATTGGAAATACAAAAAACGGAATCACCAGATGAATAAACTTTGCCGGGTTGATCCTGCATATTTCAACACATACCGCATAATACGCATCGACCGGTGATCCTGCCATCTCATCAAGAAGTTCTTTTTCCACAGAGAGCATCTGTGTCCTTCCCGATGTCGGACTGTATACATACAGTGTATCTGTTGTATACATTGTAAGAACAGACTGTACTGTATAATCGTCCGTATCTGCAGGGACGCACACCACACTAAATGCGCTCAGTACCAATATCGCAATCACAGCCAAAATAATGTTTTTCATTTCCGATGTATCCGGCAGTAATCTGATCTTTTTTCGATTCCGGATCATCATTACTATAGCAATGAGCAATACAAGTGCCACGACAATCATCCATATCCGCGTAAGTACAGATAATGTCAGTTTATAAAAAATTGCTATTTGGGTTATTAAAAAAAAGAGGGCAAATAAAATCATGTTTCCCATTAAATATCTATGCAGATTGCGTTTTCTTTTTTCTTTCAATAACTGTTCTGCAATATATCCCGCTGCAACAGGCGCGATGTACCACATCAATGCCATTGCCAGAAATTTTAAAATTAAAAGCAACTTCTTTTGTCCCCTTTCAATTACTGATACAGCGATACAACTCATATCCATCTACAGAATCAACATAACTTAGATTTAAATAACTCAGATAAAAATCAGAATAGTACTCCTTATTACAAACCACAAAATCTATCTCTTTATCCTCAAAGATTTTATTTGCAATATCAACATCGATTTCTACACCATGCATAAACATTGAAACCGCATTTTTCCAGCTTTTTTTCTCTTCTGCCAGATCAATCTTATCCGGCGACTGAAATTGATAAAGATCCATTATTTTATTGGTCACTGGTATAACCAGTTTGGGGTCATACTGGCGTATCCAGTAATACATCTCCGCATCACATAATATTACCGGATTCTCCTTATCCGTATTGTTCTCTATCATCTCTGCAACTGCCACTACAGAGTTATCTACTTTGTATATATTATCATCCGCTGACAATTCAGACATGCTTCCCCCGCATAGAAAAATAAAACACGTCAGAAAAAGCAGCAATATATTGCGTTCTGCCCCCTTTTTTTGTTCTGCAATAAGTTTAGTCGCAAAAAAAGAACACAAGAAACCAACTGGTAAGATCCAGTAAAACCGGATGTACCGATCTTTCCATCCTATCTTATCAAGCAACGGTTCCATAATAAGCGGATTAAATATCGTTATCAGTGCTGCCAGAAACATCCCCACAAATATCTGCAGCATAACTTTGTCTTTCTTACGTGCAATATAAAACAGACATCCAATATACACTACTATATAAAGAACATTCCACCAGCATTGATAAAATCTCCCCACAAAATAATCTAAATCAAGATATCCAAACATTCTCTTCCTCTTTTACTGTAGTATACGAATCATTCCAATCATCATTCCCGGCATCATACACAACATTGTATTTATCATATATTTCCATTTTTTCTGCACAGTCATGATGACAACCACTCCGATTCCTACCATAGCCGCTATAATAAAAATACCACTGACCGACATTGCCATTCCTGCAGTCACGATCATGCCTAAGATCAACCAGTTACATTTATTATCTATTTCTTTTGCCAATAATACCAAAGCTAATAAAACAAACGGCAGATATACATTACAAAGCATGGATTTTGACTCTGCTGTTCTCTGCCATAAATAATATTCTGCTGTGTCTACAAATTCATAGCTCAAAATACTTAATGCACCGTGAATCCCCACCGTCCAGTTTGCAATATCTTTCCTGCCGCCTGCAAGACGTCTGGCAGTCTCATAGACGATCAATGTCGTAAATAAAATTTCCAGACAGGCTAAGACCCTGTTTACGATTACGAGCGTATGCATGGAAAAAAGCTTTGCCAGTGTGGCGATCAGCATCGGATAACAATCATGCACATAGCTTTCTTTTCCTATATAAAGTCCTGTTCTTGCATCATACTGATACATAGTATCCGTATACAGTGCAGTGGCCGCATGTCCATTATAATAGGATGTATCATATCCATGTACGCTTACCCCATTGTTCATCCCATACAAAATCAGGAGAAAAATTATTACAAGTAATATCTTAAAATGCCTGTCCGGTTTTTTCCACAATAACCTATCATTCCTACGGCACTGATAAGCACAATATAAAACACTTACTACAAATAATACCGCAAAAACTGTGCCTTCTGTATATGCTAACACATGGAATGGCAGACCACTCATCTCAATTGGCAGTTCAATCACCCCAAAAACTGCCAGAAATAACACAAAGCCTGTCAGCCACTCAAATTCTATTGTTTCCTCTCTCTTGAACAGGCAGAAAAATGATTTGCCGGTCACAAGAAACAGGATGTTAAGCACGATCAGAACGACCACAACTCCCATGATTGAATTCATATTCAAATTTCTCCTATTTTTCGATATTATAACATAGACCGTCGTTTCATACAAGAATACCGGTTTTACAGGTGTTTTCCACGGCTTTTAATTTTTTTGACCAGTTTTTCCACAATTTCATTGTGCAAAAGCAGCAATACCGCAAAATATACGATTCCTGCTGCCACAATAATCAAAAGTACCATCCACGGACTTTTGCCAAGCAGCCGTTCCATACCAAAAACCACTGCAAGCATTACCAAAAGTGCCATCACAAGTGAAAGTATATAGTGTCTGCTAAACTTTAATACATAATATTTTTTTGCATGCACTAACAATATGGTTGTAACAACCACTTCCGAGAGTACCGACGCAATCGCTGCCCCGTCCTGCTTTAATACAGGGATCAGGGCAAAATTCGCACATACATTTACCACCGCTCCTGTAACGGTAGCACGCAAAATCATCTTTTCCATCCCGGTTGCTGTTAAGATAATATGTCCCAGAAAATATGCAATCGAAAAAATCAGGATCAGAATACTTAAAATCCTTAATGTTGAAATTGCCGGATCAAATGCCTTTCCAAATAAAAGAGGTACCACATATCCAGATGTTGCCATCAATCCCGCAACACAAGGCAATGCCAAAAGCAGTAGAATCTGTGTTCCCCTGTTAATCAGTGCATTTCCGGTCTCATAATCTTTCTGTTTATAGCACATACTGATCCTTGGATAAAAAACCGCCACAAGTGCAATGACTACCGTATATGTCATACGGACAATTTTTACAGCATTCGAATAATATCCTACATTGGTTTCCCCGTAATAATATTCCAGCATTACCGAATCAAGCATTGTATAAATATCCGTTGCGATCGATGATGCAAGAAGAATCATGACAGGGCGCATATGTCTTCCTATATGGAGTCCTGTGTCCACTGCTATTCCGTGTTTACTGCGGCGGATTCCGTCCAGTGAAATATACTTTCTTAAATTCCATGCATTCCAAAGATTATTTCCTGCCGTGGCAATACATAAGATCAGTGCATAGATCAGATAATCGCTCTCATCTTTTACAAAGAGAAGCATCAGTCCAAACGAGGCAATTTTTACAATAAAACTGCGCACAGAAATATAAACATATTCTTCCATTCCCTGATAAAACCAGTCAATGTTAAAGATATTCAAAATAAGCATCAGTCCCATGACATTAAAGAGGGGACTCCGGTCTGCAAAATGTGGAAAATGATTGACAAATAAATAATATGCGATCGTACAAAGGACAGTGGCCACAAAATTAATAAAAAACAGTTCTAAAAAAGTCCTGCTTCTCTGTTCTTTATTGACATTACTCTGTGCAATCGCCTTGACTCCATAGCTTGGCAGTCCTAAAGAAGCGATCAGCACAAAATATGCCGCGATCGTATTTGCATAAGATACACGCCCCACGCCGGCAGGCAGCAGAACATGTGATACATACGAAGTCGTTATCAGTGGAAAAAGGGCTGTAAAGCCCTTATATGCCATATTGAATATTGAATTTTTAGCAAGAGATTTTTTTTCCATTTTCAGTACCTGTTCAATCGAATCAAGATCTCACGTTTCCAGTAAAACAACAGCCTGTGTAAAAGATCTGTCTGACTGCTTCCACACACCGTGCGAAGCCATTTCAAAGATGTTGTTCCTTCCCCTTCATTTTCTCCGGCATATCGTTTTGCCACCCGGTAAAATCCTTTATTGTATGCCCTGCTGATTGTGCCCGTGGATGTGTGGATCAATGGAATATCACATACATATACTTTGTTTCCTTTTGCACGGGTATACATACATCTTTCCACACCATATAAATGCCAGTTGTCACATAATTTTTCATCAAACGGATGATGTAAAAAGAAATCGGTATGACCGCCAAAAAAACACTCATCCACTGTTTCACAGCCTGCCATGCCACTATACTCTCTCTCCCCTGCCACAGCCTGTTTCCTGCCATGACGGACTTTTGACAACACACAGGTATGTTCTCTGGCCTGTTTTGAGTCATCCTCCACAGCACCCGCCACGCCAAGAATATCTTCTTCCTGCGTCATGAAAAGATAATCTACAAAATTTCCCAGCATATCTGCATCCGGCAGTTCTATATCCTGATGGGAATAAATCACATATTCCGTTTTTACCTGTACCGTTGCCGCATTCAGTGCTTTTGCGCAGGAACTGTACTGCTGTCTGCAGTTATCGATTCCTATCAGCGTATAATCATAATGCTGCCGCGCCAGATCCTCCACCAGCTTTTTATACTGCTTTGGATCATTATAGCAGCATACAACTGTCACATCTGCTCTGTCCATATTCTCTGTCACTCTTTCATCAACTTCAAAAATACCCGGTACGACTTCGTGATATTCCCGAAATAAAAAATCTTCGCATCACAAAAATCCTGCATCACAAAATTTGTGGACACTGCCTCCTTGTGCATACAGCCAATCTCCGGTGCATACAGTAATGTCATGCCGTATTTTCCGGCAAGGTAATAAAGGATCTCCTCCTCCGCATAGAGAAATGTCCCATCATAAAATCCGTCCATCTGTTTGAAAAAATCTTTCGAAAATACCAGACAGCAGCCATGTAAGAGAACATCCTTCATCCGCTCGTCCACGCGGCTGTCCGCCGATACGGACTTTCCGTCCTCCTCACGCGTGGTAAGATTCTTACTGCCATCTTTGACATCGCGCCCCGTTTCATCCGACACGACACCATAATGGCCTGCAATGGCTTTCTTTAAATGAAACAGTTTGATCAGCTGGAACATCTTACATTTCGCCCAGGAAACCAGGATCTGTTTCCGCATATAATTTAACGTGTACTGCCTGTTTCTCGCCACCGGATTAAAATGTCTGGTGCGGCTTGCATCCACAATATCCCCGCCTAAAATATCAAAGCGCTCTTCCTTATAGATTTCCCACAGCTTCTCACAGTAATCTTCCTGTTCAAAAATAATATCGCTGTTTGCCGCCACGATAAAATCCGGCTCAAAATGAGACCTTGCATACCGGATGCCAAGATTGTTGCCGCGTGCAAATCCAAGGTTTTTCTCACTTGCGATCACATGCACTCTTTTCTCCCCGGCAAATTCTTCCCGAAGCGACTCCTCACTGCCATTGCCGGAACCGTTGTCCACTAAAACAATGCGGATATCCTGCCCCTGCTGCGTCTTTAGAATGGACTCCGCACATGCGGCCGCCTCACGCCAGGTCTTATAATTTAAAATCACAAAACAGATCGTTCCCATATAAATCCTCATTCAAATATTGCGATGATCATGCCGGCTTTCTACGCGCCGGAGTATCTCGTCTTTGTTCCAAGTATAATACGGATATACGGTGTAATGGAACGCACAATGGCCGTTCCAAGTCCGAAGTTTTTATGCAGAAAATGGAACCAGTCGCGGAATGGAAGTCCCTTGCGGCTCTCCTTTAGACGGATCCGTTCCATGCGCGGCAGCGTCTCATCCTGCCAGGTTTTCTGCAGTGTATTATCATTGCACTCGCCGACAAACTTTGGATAAATATGAATTTTATATCCAAGTTTACTGATCTGTAACCCGTAATCAAAATCACCGATACTGTGCTGATAAAACGGATCGATCCCGACTTTTTCAAAGATTTCACGCGGAATGATGGCACAGTTTGCATTGAAGGTATCACAGTTTACCTCCGGCGCATCCGGTCCTAATTTTTTGTATTTGATCCCTTTGGTGTATTTGATACCGCCGTAACTCAAACCGCCGTTTTCGCCACAGATCGCACCGACTGTAACCTCATCCTTTTTCAGATGTGGTGCCATCTCATCAAAAATGCCCGGGAAGAACTTTGTATCATCATTCATCAGCATATAGTAGTCGTAATCCATATGCGTATTTTTGATGTGTTCGATCGCCTTGTGCATGCCGCCATTCCAGAAATTGCTTCCGTCTCCCTCGATCAGGTCGATCTGATATGTGCCGTCATCGCGCATCTGCTTTAACATCTCACGCGTTCCGTCAGAACTATTGTCGTCTAAGATCACATAGTCAAACGTGACGTCTCTATTTTCTGAGAGTGTTGCCATGCCCCGCTTTGTCAGTTCTTTTCTGTTAAAACAGGTAAAAATTGCAAGTATCTTCATAATTTATTTCATCCTCATTTCCAGACAGCCTGTTTTGTCTGCCATTCAAATGTTCTATGCCTGTCCGATATAGTTTTTCCGGAATACCACATGGTAGATCCGTTTGATCAGATTCGGCTGTGACTCATGGATCAGTGCTTTTTTCATCGCCTTATGGAGCTCCGGTTTTTCACAGATCTCCTGTGGGAACTCTGTGATCCTGTGATCTGTCATCAGTTTATGGTCGAATACCGGTCCCTTTTCATTGCCGCAGTGGATCCCGGTGCCATCCCAGCCTTCATTGCTGACTAAAGACTTTGTCGGGGATAAGATCAGTCCCTGTTTCCGGAAATTCGTCCAGTACCAGCGGATCGCCCAGGAGTTGGTCTTTTCATCGGTTTTCTGCATTTTCATGATCTTGTAAAAATCATAGGTATTGTCATAATTAAATGCTTTGCGCAGTTTTTTATCGGAAACCATATCCGTCCAGTCGTCGCAGTCCGCATCGAAATACTTCCAGCGGTCGCTCCAGGTCGCCCACGACCAGCTTGTGCCTGAGAGCGTGTTAAAATAGGACTCACACGGGTAGGAAAAAGTATCCCCGAAATGGGAGAACCCTGTGATTCCGGTCACTTTCTGTTCGTTCTGGTAACGGTCTAATCCGTCATTCATAAACAAAAGAAAATAGCGGTTTGTGACAAGGTCATCCTCTAAAACGATCACTTTTCCATATTTATTTACGATCGCAGTCACACCCTCGATCACATTTTTTGCAAGACCGTAGTTCTGTTCCCTTGCGGTCAGTTCCACCTGACGGAATCCCTGCACGGACTTTACATAATCACGGATTTCCTGCACTTTTCCTTTATCTGCATCTTTTTTTGCCGCATCGGAAAATACATACAGATCTGTTTCTGCTGCAAGTTCGTTTGCTGCAAGTGCCTCGATGGTGCGCTTTGTATGTTCCGGCCGGTTGTAGGTAAACAAAATTACCGGAGCCAGACTTCTCGTCTCTTCCATTCTTTTTCGCCCTTTCTATGCCTGCTGTTTTACCCAGCCTACATATTCGCGGATTCCTTCGGTAAGATCCATCTTTTTCTCGTAGCCGATTTTTTTGAGCAGGGAAATATCCGCACGCCAGTTCTGTGGATCGCCGACTTTCGTCTCCCCGTTAAACCGCACGATGTCAGTGTTTTCTCCAAGCTGCTTTGCATAGATTTCAGCCAGCTCACGGATCGATACTTCCTCACCGTTTGCCACGTTAAAGATCTCCTCC
>OLGE01001710.1_pt1 | contig 21518 bp, 16 predicted proteins | sample 1605151 | NCBI WGS metagenome assembly OLGE01 (sample SAMEA3888912, study PRJEB22519) | human gut metagenome | biome: human gut; feature: human-associated habitat; material: faeces | place: Denmark | collected 2010
GCTGAAAAAAGCGGCAATGGCATCCGGATTTTTTCAAGATATTTAAAAGATGCCGGATATGTAAAAGAAAGGCAATATTATCTGACCACGAAAGCGGGGGAAACACTGGTAACATTTTTGGATGATGCTGGAAGCTGTATGCGTGTGGATATGGGATATGCGGTCTTTGAGGCAGAACAGATCCCGGCACTTGGATTTGAGGGAGAAGTTGTGGGAGAATCGATATTTTTCTGCGACAATTTTTATAATGCGACCTGTGTATCCATGGGAAATCCAAATTGTGTTATTATGCTTGAGAGGGTAGATCGTGAGAAAGCACTGCATTTAGGACCATATGTGGAAAATGCAAAATATTTTCCAAACCGTATCAATATGCAGCTTTGTCAGATCGTAGATGAAAAAAATATACAGGTTGAAATTTATGAACGCGGGGCGGGGTATACATTTGCTTCCGGCACCGGAGCCTGTGCGGCAGCAGCGGCTTCTCACCGTCTGGGATTAGTCGAAGATGCAGTGACCGTACATATGCACGGTGGAGATCTTTTTATCGAATTTGAAAAGGATGGAAGAATTTTCATGACAGGACCGGTCGTATATATAGGAAAGATTACTGTGGCAGAACAGTTTTTTGCCTGACAGAAAACGAAAGTGGCGAAAAGAGGGGAAATAAGTTACAATGAAAGAAAGGTATCAATTACGCCAGGCAGCGGGGGTATACTGGCTTTTGGATATGGAGCAGGGGGAACAATATAAAAAACCATTCATGTTGAACGAGTGCGGTGCATATATATATCGTGCGTATATTTCAGGAATGTCTGAGGATGAGATCATGCAGGCATTTGCAAAAGAATATGGATTGTCATTCTCCTGCGCACAAAGCGACGTAGGGCAGTTTATGATGGAGTTAAGACAACAGGGAATTATTTGAGAATGGAGCAGGTATGAATATATTGCTAGTTGGGAATGCCGGCAATTTTATGCGGCTTATGATCAACAGACTGAATAAGGAAGGACACAGGGTCTTTGTGCTGACAGAAGAACCAAAGAAGGGATACAGCCTGAAGAAAGTATTTGAAGTGTATCATTTTTCGTATGAGGATGCCTGTGTGCGGGAGGTATTAGAGAGTATTATGCCACAGGTAGTAGTTTTTCTGGGGGCATATGACCATAATTTTTCCTGGAACAGGGTGGAAAACACAGCGGCGTCCTATGCAGCGGGACTTACGAATATACTGATGAATTATACCGCTTTAAAGAAAGGCAGGTTTGTCTATCTTTCTTCGGAGAGTGTTTTTGGCGGTGGAAGCGCACAGTTTATGACAGAGGATGATCCTACCGGGGCATACAGCAAGAAAGGCCAGGCGATCGCTATCGGAGAAGATATCTGTAAAAATTATGCAAGGATGGGGAATGATGTTGTGATTCTCCGCCTCGATCATTTGTATGGGGAAATACGAAAGAAAGAGGATACAGATACGATCTGTGCGGATATGTGCCTCGAAGCAGTCCAGACCGGAGAGATCATTGCGTCGCAGAATGAAAAAATAATGCTTCTGCATGAGGCGGATGCGGTGGAGTTTATCTACCAGATAATGGTGGCAAAAGACCATAAACATACCCTCTATCAGTTATCTTCCGGGGAGAAAATGTCACGGTATGAGCTTGCCCAGGCTGTTGCCGCAGGAATGGAGAATGAGGTCAGTATCGTAGAAGAGGAAAACAAAAAATACCGGGAAGTTATGCTTTCCGGTAAAAGATACGATGAAGAATTTGGAAGCCGTGTGCTTCATCATGCAGGAACAGATGTGGAAAAGATTGCGGCTTATTTCAGCAGACATGTATCTGAATTTACAGATGCAGGGCAGAAAAAGGGACATCTGTTTCGAAGATTAGGCAGCAGGACAAAGGAAATCATAACGAATCTGATTCCTTTTATGGAAAACCTGATTTGTTTTATTCCGTTTTTCATGTTGAATAACCGTGCAGTCGGAAGTGAATACTTTCAGAATATTGATTTTTATCTTCTGTATGTGCTGTTGTTTGCACTTGTATACGGGCAGCAGCAGGCAACATTTTCTGCATTGCTTGCCGTGGCAGGGTACTGTTTCCGGCAGATGTACCACAGAAGCGGATTTGATGTTATGCTTGACTATAATACCTATGTCTGGATCGCACAGCTTTTGATCTTAGGTCTGGCAGTGGGATATCTGAGAGACCAGCTTCGTGCAATGAGGGAGGAACAGCGGCATGAAGTATCATACTTAACCAAGCAGTTAGATGATATTTCGGATATCAATGTCAGCAATGTCAGGGTAAAAGAAATTCTCGCAAACCAGATCGTAAACCAGAATGACAGTTTTGGAAAATTATATGAGATCACATCCAGTTTAGAGCAGTATGAACCCTGTGAGGTACTTTTTTATGCGGCGGAAGTACTTGCAAAACTGATGGGAAGCAAAGATGTGGCAATCTATACGGTGGCAAACCGTTCCTATGCACGTCTTTTTTCTGCAACATCGGAGAAAGCACGCAGCCTCGGTAATTCAATCAATTACAGCGAAATGGATGCCATGTATACGGTGCTTGCCGGGAAGAAAGTTTATATTAATAAAAATATGGATGAAAGATATCCGCTTATGGCAAATGCCATTTATTCGGAAGATGAGATGCAGCTGATTCTGATGATCTGGGGAATTCCGTGGGAGCGGATGACGTTAGGACAGGCGAATATGCTGACGGTTATCGGTTATCTGATTCAGAATGCGGTGGTGCGTGCAAACCGTTATATTTCTGCCTTAGAGCAGCAGCGTTACATAAAAGGAACGAATATATTAGAACCGGAAGCCTTTTTAGCACTTGTAAAGGCATATTTAAATGCGCGTGATAAAGGATTGACACAGTGTGCACTGCTTTCCGTGGATACAAAGGAAAATGACCGTGATGAGGTCGGGAAAAGGCTTATTAAACTCCTTAGACAAAGCGATTATGTCGGTGAACTTGAAGGTGGAAAAATGTATGCGCTTCTTGCAAATACCAGTACAAAAGATGCAACCATGGTAAGAGAAAGATTTGAAAAAGAGGGTGTGTCCTGCCAGATACAGGAGGATGTATTTGTATGACGGTTGTGGAAAAGAGATTTTGTATCGTTCTTCTGATCAATACGGCTGTTGCTGTTTTATATGTGATAGGAAACAGCAGGATCAGGCAGAAAGAAAAAAATACAGATATTCTGATGAAGGGGATCATGATGTTTCTCTGCCCGGTAGTGGGACCGTTGTTTTTTTTGGCGGGACTGGTGTTTAACAAGGTTTTTTTCCGGCAGAACGTGGATCTTGAGGATGTTATTTTCAGCAAGGAGCGTGTAAAGACACATCTTCGGGCAGATGAGGAAAGGGAAGGAAATTTAGTACCGATTGAGGAGGCACTTGCGATCAGCGACAAAGACAGTTTAAGAACGCTGGTCATGAATGTGGTCCGTGGGGATGTACAGAATTCTCTGGCATCCATCTCGCTTGCGTTAAACAGTGAGGACACGGAAACATCACATTATGCCGCTACAGTATTAAGGGATGCATTGAATGATTTCAGAAAGCGTGCACAGGAACTTTACCTTCAGATGAAACAGGAGGGAGTTGATGCGGCAGAAGCAGCCTGTATCCTGATTGAGTATATGCATGGGGTATTGATCCAGGAGGTGTTTCATGAAAAGGAACAGCAGACCTACATCGATATGATGGAGGAGGCATGTAATTTTCTGGATGAAAAATACCAGGAGAAACTGCAGGCTTCCTATATTGAGGGACTTTGCGTTCTGCTTCTTAAGATAAAGGATTTTAAGCGCATGAAATACTGGTGCGATAAGAGCAGGGAACTCTATCCGGCAGAATTATCTACCTATACCTGTTATTTAAAACTTTATTTTACAGAGGGAAACAAAAAACATTTTTTTGATGAATTGGAAAAATTAAAAAATTCAGATATTGTGATTGGAATTAATTCGTATTTTTAGCTAAAGGAGGTGATGGCAGTGTCGATGAAAGTCCTGACTGTGTTACAGTTTATCAGCATTTTCACAATTTATACGGGACTTTTTATCACAGTTCCGGCACTGCTTCTGCACCGCAGGTTAAAAGATGAAATATTTAGTGTACGGTTTTTCTTTTATATCGTATTAGGTCATTTCTATCTGATCAATCTGGTATTATTTCTTCAGCTGCTTCATATTTCAGGCAGATTTACGCTGATTTTGGGCAGTGCACTTCCAGTCGTTATATCCTTGGTACATACGAAAAGAGTTTCACCTAAAAAAATCGGACATATCATAGGAAACAGAACATCCCATGTGATCCGGGAGACGCTTGGCATTAAATTACTTCTTCTGGAGATTGTACAGTGGATTGGCAGAAAAATTAAGAAACTGTGTGGCAGAATGTGTGGGCTGATCATCAGGCATTTTGCAGATGGAGTGCTGTTTGTTGTATTTACTGCAACGGTTCTGGTAATGTATGGAACCAATATGATAAATACATACGGTTATTGTGCATCCGATATACCGGTACACAATTACTGGATCAATGCGATGGGGCAGAATGATGTGTTTGTAGCTGGAATTTATCCATTTGGATTCCACTGCGTAATTTATTATATCCATACGGTAACAGGGATTGAAACGTATGTGCTGCTCCGGCTTTTTTATGTGGTGCAGGTCTTATATATCCATTATGCACTTCTGGCATTTTTGAAAGCGTGCTGCAGGACATCGTATTGCGCATGGGGAGCTGTATTTGTCTATGTACTTGCTGCATTTTTTAACAGGAATACTTACTCGCGTTATTACAGTTCGCTGCCTCAGGAATTTGGCATGATATTTATCCTGCCCGGCATTTATTTTATGTATGCCTTTTTAAAACAGCGGATGATAGAAGTGAATCAATGCAAAAAGGAAAGAAACGCTGCCGGATTAAAAACCTGGAAATGCAAAAGTACCCGTTATCTTATGGGATTTATTGCAGGATTTGGACTTACGCTGATCGTACATTTTTATGATACTATGGTAGCAGGGTTGTTCTGTATCGGTATTGCAGGAGGATACCTGTTGCGTATTTTCAAAAAGGAGTATTTTTTCAGGGTTCTTGCGACTGGTCTTTTAAGTATCTTCTTGGCAGTGTTTCCGATGGGAATTGCCTTTTTACAGGGTACGCCGTTACAGGGATCGCTGGGCTGGGGACTCAATGTAATTAATGGCAGCAATAATACGGGTGCTGAGGAGGAAGATGAAGCAGATATCCCTGGCAGTGAAAAGGAAGAAATAAATACAAATACACAGAGTGTGACGGATCAGAGCATGACGGATAGTACGGATACTGCCGGAAGCATGACGGATCAGACAATGTCAGAAAATGGTGTGGAAAATGCACAGATGACAGAAGGGACGCAGGTAAAAACAACAAGGTTTGGTATGCTGGTGGAAAAGATACGTTTCCGGATTACGGATATTACCCAAAACGGATTGGATTATCTGTGGACAGGAGTGCACAATGTTGTAATGCTTCAGGCAAGCGTGCCATGGATGTTGTTTATTTTTGGGTGCGAGGGATTCTGCCTGATCGGTGGACTATTGTTTACGCTCATTGGAAAACATGATTATGGATCAATGCTGATGTCCGCAGGATTTGGTCTGCTGCTTTTGATGATGTTTCTTTCTGCATGGCGTTTTGGACTGCCACATATCATGGATGCAAGCCGGTGCAGTATCTACGTCGCTTATATGATACCGGTAGCGATCGGACTTGGAATGGACGGTATGGTAACATTGGTCTTTGGATTTTTTAAGCGGAATATCTGGATGAATCTTGTTTCACTGATGACGTCAGCGGCACTTGTTACGACACTTGCCAATGGAAATCAGATCCGTACACCGTCAATATTGACGGCACTGCAGTCGAATGCGGCGATTACCTGTCTGGCAAATATAAAGCGGGAGAACGAAAAGTATAAATATACAATCTGTTCTGCGAATGATGAACTGCGAATGATGGAAGATTATGCACGTCATGAGGAAACAATTACATTTTTACGGAGTATGGAAGGAGATGCGGTCAATGGAAATCTGACGCTGCCGACAGACCGCGTATATTTCTTTATTGAGAAGATACCACTTGATTATACCGTGGCATATGAGGGAAGCGGACAGCGGATTTCAGAAGAAGGAGCAAAAAAACCGCTGCCAACAGCAGGAGATATTTCGGTTTATGAAGGTGAAAACCGATGGATCGTAATGTCAAGAATGTATTACTGGGCACAGGCATTTATGGAACTGTATGGAAAAGAAATACAGGTGTATTATGAAACAGATGATTTTATCTGCTATGTGGTAGAACAGAATACCTACAGTTTATATGATTTTTCAATCGATTATGGATATAATTGACGGAAAAATAATGGCTGCAGGATGAGATGGATTTGGAAAGGAAAATGTGATGGTATCCCGAAGAAATTTTGCTGCAATCACGATCATGTTAATGATTTTACTGTTTATGTTTCAATTTACGGGTGTGATGAAGGATAAATTAAGTAAATATGGGATCAATGAATACAAGGAAAGTGCCACAACGGAACTGACAAAACAGGATATGTATCTGGCATCTGGGCAGAATATACAGAAAACAGCAGGTGTGCTGTATATTGGAAACAGTGAGGCAGTAAAGAATACCGTAAAATGGTGGTGTACATATAGCAAACGTGAATTTCAGACAGAGGACTCTTTTGATGGTATCGTGTCGGAAGACAGCAGGCTGCCGGATATTTTGGTTTTAGATGGAACCTGTCTGAATACCAGGGATAATATAAAGGCGGTCAGTGATGCAGCCGAAAAGGGAGTAAATGTTATAGTTTCAGGACTGCCGGATGCAGAGGAAATTGAGAAGAACGACCGTTTGAGAAAGCTGCTTGGAATCCGATATGTGGAACAGAATGAAGTGACCCTTGACGGCATACACTTGTTTGAAGGATTTCTGCTCGGCGGGGAAGTGATCTATCAGGCAAAAGATGAGGAAGAAGAGAAAAATCAGGATATGGATCTTAAAATTCCATGGTATGTGACGGGGGAGGGCACAAAAAGTTATATGGTCGGAATACTCTCAGATGTTCGGCCGGACAGCGGAAGACAGCCTGCCATTATATGGAGAAACGGACTGGAAAATGCCTGTGTGTTTTGCATTAATGGAAATTATTTAAAGGATAATTCCGGTATTGGCATTCTGGATGCAATGATGGCAGAATCGTATTCGTTTGAGATTTATCCGGTGATCAATGCACAGAATCTTGTGATTGCAAATTATCCTGGATTTGCGTCGGAAAATGAAAATAAAATGGAAAAAATATACAGTCAGTCACAAAAGGCATTATTTCGAGAAATCATCTGGCCGTCGCTGGTCGCAATTGAACGAAAGATCGATGCAAAACTGACCTGTATGATGACACCGCAGTTTGATTATGGAGATGAAAATGAGCCACGGGAGGGAGAAGTGGCATATTATCTGAAATTATTGAAAGAAGAATACGGGGAGGCAGGACTTTCATCCGGCAATGTATCTGGAACCGGGCTGTCGGAAAAAATGGAGAAAGATGAAACGTTTTGGAAAAAAGAGGCACCAGATTATTGCTTTCAGTCATTATACCTGCAAAATGAAGACGAACTGGGGGATGCTTTGGAATGCGAGGAACTTGATGGAATAAGGACGATTGTAACCAGGGAATCACAGACCAGCGACGAACCGATCGTTTCCTTTGCAGGGGAAGAGGTGACACTGCAGCGTGCTACCGGAGATGGTGTGAATCATACATTTATGGATGATTTCAGACAGAGATGTATCCAGACCGCATTGGGGTATTCGAATACGGTATGGGATCTGCTTGCAGCAGCATATCCGGAGAAAAAGGATGATGCGTGGGAGATCCTTTCGAAGGAAGCAGCGTCTAATATCTGTACTTATCAGAAACCGTTTACGGCATTTGATGAGACAACGATCTCAAAGAGCGATCAGAGGATAAGGAGATTTCTGGCACTTTCTTATTCAGCAGAATCTGAAGATAATATGATTTCCCTGCATGTTGACGGATTAGAAGAGGAAGCATGGTTTTTACTGCATACGGGAACACGCGAAGCAGAGGATATACAGGGAGGAAGTTTTTCTGTAGTGGAGGATGGTGTTTACCTGATCTGTGCAGAAGAGGATGAGGTAAAAATCCGGTTGAGTGAGGAAGAAGAAAAGCAATTGTTTTATTACGAGGATTGAAAATGAAAGTATGTATTGTAGCAGAGGGATGTTATCCTTATGTGGTGGGCGGCGTTTCCAGTTGGATCAACAGTATGATAAAAGCTTTTCCCGACATAGAATTCGTGGTGCTTGCGATTGTGGCAAACCGTTCATACAGAGGAAAATTTGTTTATGAACTGCCGGAAAATGTGTCGGAAGTTTATGAGCTTTATCTGGAAGATTATGACTGGGTAGAGCAGGAAAAAAATAAAAAACTGCATCTGCGTCAGAATGAATATGAGGCACTGCGGTCATTACTTTTAAACCGGGATGTTGAGTGGGATACGTTGTTTACGTTGTTTGAAAAGAAAAATTTTTCATTGAACGCGCTTTTGATGGGAGAAGATTTTTTAAATGCTGTGCGGGAATGTTATCAGCTCAGATATCCACAGGTTGTTTTTTCTGATTTCCTCTGGACCATGCGTTCCATTTATCTGCCACTGTTTCTGACCTTGAAAATGGAACTGCCCGAGGCGGATCTTTATCACTGTGTTGCGACCGGATATGCGGGAGTGATCGGAAGCATGGCAAAAAAAAGATATGGATGCGGACTAATGGTTTCGGAGCATGGAATTTATACCAGGGAGCGGGAGGAGGAGCTGATCCGTGCAAAGTGGGTAGGCGGTATCTATAAAAATATCTGGATCGAACAGTTTAAAAAAATGTCCCTGCTCGCATACCGGTATGCAGATCAGGTAACCTGTCTTTACAAGCATGCCATGGAACTTCAGATCGAACTCGGATGTCCGGCAGAAAAAATAAAGATCACACCGAACGGTATTGATGATCAGAGATTTGTCAGATGCCTTGAAGAAGAGAGAAAAGAAGATGACACCATCAATATCGGAGCGGTGTTAAGAATTGCGCCGATCAAGGATGTCAAAACGATGATAAGAGCCTTTGCTTATGCCAAGAAAGAGGCACCAAAACTCGCATTGTGGATCATGGGACCATCCGATGAGGAAAAAGAATATGCCAAAGAATGTTTTGAACTGGTGGATCTTCTTGGCGTGGAGGATGTCATCTTTACCGGAAAAGTCGATGTGACAGAATATCTTGGGAAGATGGATATGACCATACTCACAAGCATCAGTGAGGGACAGCCATTGACGATCTTAGAGAGTTTTGCGGCAAAAAAACCGGTGATTGCAACGGATGTAGGCAACTGCAGGGGGCTGATCTACGGGGAAGGCGATTCATTTGGGGAAGCAGGGATCATTACACATATCATGAATGTGGAGGAGATTGCGGCAGCGATGGTAGATCTGGCATGCCACAGAGAAAAGAGGATTGGCATGGGAAAAAACGGATACCGGAGACTAAAGAGCCGGTATCTTGTGGAGGATATGAAAGAAACATACCGGCAGATTTACCGGCAATTTGGGGATGAAGGCAGAGTGCAGGGAAAGAAAGGGGATGTGTGATCTATGGCAGGAATAGGCGTAAAACTTCAGAAAATTTATGACAGGCGCACGATCCTTGCAAATCTGGCAGGATTCGGTTACAGTACCATGGTCACGATCGCCCCCATGTTTGTCGTGATCGGAAATGTGATGTTAATGAGCCATTTTCTTGGATACGAGACAGTAGGGTATGCGAGAAGAGGATTATTTTCAGGCACGGTACTTTATATTTTTATATTTTCCCTGCTGGTTGCGGCACCGTTTAATGCTGTATTATCGAGATATATGTCCGATATTATTTATGAGGAAAAGTACGAAGATATCCTGCCATGTTATGATGTCGGATTATTTTTAAATATTTGTTTCGGGTGTCTGTTTGCAATCCCGTTCTGTATCAGGGAGTATCTGAAGGGGCAGGTGGATCTGGTGTTTGTGTTTACCGGGTTTTGCGGCTTTATATCGCTTCTTCTGGTATTTTATTCCATGCTGTATCTGTCGATCTGCAAGGACTATCAGAAAATATCATTATTTTTCCTGATGGGTATGGCAGCGGCATTTGGGCTTGCGTGGCTGCTCGTGAAAGTGTTTCACAGGGACATCATATACAGCATGCTTCTTTCACTTACGATCGGATTTTTCCTGACGGCGGCGATATCAGCGGCAACGATTAAGAGTTATTTTAAAAGGAACAGCCGCCAGTACCGCAAGGTGCTTCATTATTTCAAAATTTACTGGCACCTTATTGCGACAAACCTATTGTATACGTTAGGATTGTATATACATAATTTTATATTCTGGACGACGGACTTAAAGATGACGGTGGCACATACGTTTGTCTATGCGCCTGCATATGATATGGCGACCTGTCTGGCAATGTTTACGAATCTTTCGTCGACCATCATTTTTATCAGCCGCGTGGAAATGCATTTTCATGAGAGGTACAAGGCATATTCGGAGGCTGTTATCGGTGGCAGATGGGAAGATATCAATAATGCAAAAAACAGAATGTTCCGCCAGCTTGCATCTGAACTTATGAATCTTGTGAGAATCCAGTTTATTGTCTCGGTCGTGCTTTATCTGCTCTGTGTGATATTTTTGCCGGGAATGGGCTTTTCAGGACTTGTGATGCAGATTTATCCGTGTCTTGCAGCCGGTTACTTTATTCTTTTTTTGCTGTATGCGGAACTGATTTTTCTGTATTATTTTAATGATATGACAGGAGCACTTTTAACGGCGGTCTGCTTTTGTCTGGGTACGTTTTTTGGAACGCTGTTTTCAAAACAGCTTCCTGATATCTGGTATGGTGCAGGACTTGTCATGGGAAGTTTCTTTGGCTTTACCGTCGGATATTTCAGGCTTCGCTGGGTGGAACGCCATATGGATGTACATATTTTCTGCCAGGGTGAATTGTTTAAGATAAAGCGGGGAAGAAAACCTTCCGCAAAAAGTTATGACAGAAAAGAGGGGATAAAAGCATGATATTGAAAATGATGTTGATTGTTTTTGGAATTTTTCTGCTCATTTTGGATCTTTTTATGTATGCAAGGCAGAAACTGACGGATGGGATCGGACTTGGCTGGGCGATTGTTTCTGCGACATTTCTTGTATCTGGCATTGCGGTAAGTACGGATGCAGCCACATACCTGTGGAATGGAGCAAAAAGTGTGGTACTGTTTGCATTTGCTGTGTTTGTTGTTATAATCCTGTTTTTATTTAAAATCAGTATGGCAGTGTCTGTTGTGGTGGTAAAAAACCAGGAACTGGCGATGCAGGTATCACTGCTCAATCAGGAAAATGAAAGAATATTGCAGGAACTGAAGGGGCTTGTGGATGAAAAAGAAAATATTGTTCGTGATTAATACATTAGGCGGAGCCGGTGCGGAGATGGCACTTTTAGAACTGCTTGAAAAACTGGAAAAGGAAAATGAAAAGACAAAAGATGTGCAGTATGAGATCTCTCTTTATGTTCTGATGGGGCAGGGGGAACTGGTGAAAAAACTGCCCAAAGAGGTCCTGCTGAAAAATAAATCTTATCAGCCTCTGTCGGTTTTGCAGAAAGAGGGAAGACATTTTATGTATAGGACGATTTTAAAGACCATGTTCGTCCGGGGTACCGTATTCTGTCTGCTGCCATATCTTTTGTCATCACTTGCGGATATGTTAAAACGGCGGAAGGTGCTGCCGGATAAGCTGCTCTGGCGTGTGCTCTCCGATGGAGGAGAACGTTTTGCGGAAGAATATGATCTTGCAGTTGCCTATTTAGAGGGTGGATCTGCATATTACGTTGCAGATCATGTCCGTGCAAAGAAAAAGGCGGCATTCATACATATTGATTACACAAAGGCAGGCTATACCAGAAAGTTAGACCGTGACTGCTATCTGAAATACGACGCCATTTTCCCAATCGGGGAGGATGTAAAGCAGCAGTTTTTAAAAGTCTACCCGGAATGTGCCGGCCGGACAAAGGTTTTTCATAATATTATCGATACAGAGAAAATAAAAACAAAAGCATCGCTGCCCGGCGGATTTTCTGATGATTTTGATGGCATCAGGCTTCTTACAGTCGGCCGGCTGACGGAACAGAAATCTTACCCGACAGCAATCAGGGCGATGAAAAAAATCAAGGAGAAACATAAAAATGTCCGCTGGTATGTTCTCGGAGAAGGACCGGAACGAAAGAGACTCGAACATCTGATCGATTCTTTGGGATTACAGGAGGATTTTATTCTGTCAGGTTCTGTGGAAAATCCGTATCCGTATTACAAAAGTGCAGATATCTATGTACATGCGACCGGATTTGAAGGAAAAAGTATTGCAATACAGGAGGCACAGACGCTTGGACTTCCAATCATTGCATCGGAGAGTAACCGGGAACAGATCGAAAATGGCGTGGATGGTATTTTATGCAGATTAGAACCGGAAGCGGTTAGTGAAGCTGTATGCAGGATGATGGAAGATGAGAAACTGAGAAACCGGTATCGGGAGGCATCTCTTAAGAAAAATGTTGTCTATGAGAAAGATATGGAGCTGCTTACCGGTTTACTGTTTCGCTGACAGAAAAAATACATACAGCAAAAAAGAGGAGTGGGATGGAAATGAAAAAGCAAAAAGAGTTATTGATTATTATGCCTGCTTATAATGAGGAAAAGAATATTGAAGCGGTGCTTTATGAGCTGGAAAAGCCGGAAATTTCATCCATTGCGGATATTCTTGTTATGAACGATGCATCTTCTGATTCAACAAACTGGGTGGTGAAGGCACATGGCCATACATTAGTTACGCATGTGTTTAACCTTGGTTATGGCAGTGCACTGCAGCTTGGATATAAATATGCAATACGAAGAAAATACAAATATGTGATACAGATGGATGCGGATGGGCAGCATGATGTCTGCAATATTCCAAAGATTTATGAGAGACTCCGGCAGAAGGATGCAGATGGAAGATATCCGGATATCGTGCTTGGATCGAGGTTTATGGAGGGGAGTTCTGATTTTCCGGTTTCCGTGACCAAAAAACTGGCATATGCGCTGTTCCGCCAGATGATCAAAATGATGACGGGACGTCATATCTGTGATCCGACGACAGGACTCCAGGGACTTAGCCGGAAGGCATTTTTGTACTATTCTAAATATAAGCATTTTGATGATAAGTATCCGGATGCAAATATGATCATTCAGATGCTGCTGCTTGGATTTAAAGTGGAAGAGATACCGGCAGTCATGCACAACAGGCAGACGGGAGTCAGTATGCATTCCGGACTGAAACCGGTTATTTATATGTTTCGCATGGTGTTTTCGATTATCGGGGTGGTATTCCGTGTAAAAGTATTAAAAATTGATGCGGGGGCGGGGAACGAAGATGTTTTTCTGGAAGAACAGAAATAAAAAACATTTTACAGTCAGATTTCCGGAGGAGAGCAGGGAAGTATGTACAAATCCGGGCAGAGGATGGTACCATATTTATACATTTACACTGGATAAAAGAGAGAAAGATGGACTTTTATATCAGCCTTACTGGGATGATGAAACATTAGTGCTGGTACGGTTTGATATCGGGGCATTTCGTGGAATGAGCCTTTCAGAAGAGGCACTGGAATATGCAGATGAAATTTTAAAATGTTTTCACAGCCGGGGAAAAGAAATCATTCTGCGCGTTTTGTATGATACACAGGGGAAAGGAATGGAACGGGAACCGACATTGTTCTCCATTGTTTTAACTCATATGAGGCAGCTTGGAGCTGTTGTGCGTGCATATGAGAGCGATATCCTTATCACGCAGGGGTTATTTATCGGTAACTGGGGAGAAATGCATGGATCAAAGTTTTTAGATCAGGAATACATCCGGAAACTCTATGCTGCATGGAGGAAGGCAATTGGACCCGACATCAGAATCGCGCTCAGGAAACCGTCTTTTTGCCGTATGGCAGTGACAAATGAGAATGACAAAGCAGTACCAGGGGTATTTGATGATGCGATTTTTGGCTCAGAAAATCACATGGGAACTTTTGGAGTGAAACGTCGTGCGGACAGTGCATGGACAGAGGACTGGTGCATTGCAGATGAAATCGGTTATATGCAGGAAACCTGTGGTCAGATCCCGTTTGGAGGCGAGGTGCTTTCCGGTCAGAATCCTGCTGCAAAGGAAATGCTGCGGGCATTGTGTGATTTGCGGGTTTCATATTTGAACAGTATCCATGAAGAGCAGGTTCTGAACCGGTGGAAGCAGATGGAATATGGGGAATGGGGCAGTTTCTACCAGTATATCGGTGCACATCTGGGGTATCGTTTTGTGGCAGGGAGTGCAGTATTTTATACGGACAGGATTGAGGTGGAGATAGCCAATACAGGATTTTCAAATATCTGTGATAAAACAGAACTTGCACTTGTAAGAGAGAATGAGGATGGAACGGAAGAAGTGTATCAGGCAGATTATGATCTTCGGATGCTGGCAGGACAGGAGACGGTAAAAATCGTATTTCTGCTGTCAGGACTGCAGGATGAGAAGAAGGACAGATATTTTCTGAAACTGACAAGATGCAGAGGAAACGTGGCAATCCGTTTTGCAAATGAAGGGGGAGAAGAACGGTTGTATCTCAGATAAAAAGGGAGCATGGAAAAACATGACGAAAGAAACAGATAAGATCAGTGTGATCGTGCCGGTATATAATGTGAAAAACTATTTAGAAGACTGCGTGCAAAGTATTACACACCAGACGTATCCGGATCTGGAGATCCTTCTGATCGATGATGGTTCCGATGATGGTTCCGGGGAGATCTGTGACAGACTTCAGATGACGGATGCACGGATCAGGGTATTTCACGAAAAACATAAGGGTGTATCCGGTGCAAGAAATAAAGGACTGAAAGAGGCGGCTGGCGCATATATCGCATTTGTTGATTCGGATGATGTATTAGAACCGGATATGTATACCTATCTGATCCGGCTTTTAAAAACACATGAAGCACAGATTGCTGCATGCTCCGGTTGGTATAAATATGATGCCGGTGTGGGGAAAAAATTTGAAAGTCCGGCAGATGTGGTCTGCATGAACGGAAGAGAAGCGCTTGGTGTTTTGCATGAGAGAAGCTACCTGCGTGCCTATGTCTGGAACAAATTGTTTCAGCGGGAGGTCCTTGACGGAATTCGTTTTTCAACGGAATTGTCGTTTGCGGAAGATTACGAGATGTTCTGCCGGGTATTAGAACAGTGTGACACGATTGTGTGCGGAACAAAAGCGGAGTATTACTATATGCAGAGAAAATCCGGCATATGTAATCGTGGATACGACGGGATATACCAGAAGGCAATGATGATGTTTGAGGATTACTGCAATGTGTATTCCCGCAGATATCCCCAATATAAAAAAATATTTGAGAACCATTATCTGTTTGACCTGATGGGGATGGCTGCCGCAATGAGCCGGAATGGCAATTATGTTGCTGCAGACTGCAGAAAAATAAAAAAATACGTCAGGCAGAAACTGCCACAATATCTTACAGATAAAAAGGTTTCTCTTTACTTAAAGGGAAGTGCCTGTGTGGTCAGTGTCAGTGTGAGAGCGTTTGGTGCGGTCTATCGGATGCTGCACTGCGCAGAATTTGAATAATCTGATAGAAACTCTGAGAAAAATGAAAGAAAGGTGAGAACACATATGGAGAAGAGCAGAACAGAATATTCGACCATGAATACCGTGGTTGCCATGATCTCAAGGATTGCTGCGATTCTGATGGGGTTTGTGACACGTGTGGTATTTACACACACACTCAGTGAGAGTTATGTCGGAATCAATGGACTTTTCACGGATATCTTAAATGTACTCTCACTGACAGAGCTTGGTGTGGAAACGGCGATCAGTTATGCACTCTATCGTCCAATCGCACAGGGAGATATCAGAAAACAGCAGATCCTGATGCGGATGTTTAGGACATTTTATCGTATCACGGCAGGCTGTGTGGTAGTGTTAGGATTGTCGATCATTCCTTTTTTTGATGTTCTCATGAAAAACCGGCCGGATGTTGATCATCTGATGCTGATTTATTTTTTATATCTGGCAAATTCAGTCGTTTCTTATCTGCTGGTATATAAACGTACCCTGATCGAAGTGCATCAGTTAAACTATATTGTTCTTTTATACCAGACGGCATTTCTGATCTTACAGGATATCTGTCAGATCGTCATTTTATTTACGACACACAACTTTATTTTTTTCCTGAGTATTTATATTGTATGTACACTGCTCTCTAATATCTGCATTTCCCGAAAGGCGGATCGTATGTATCCGTACCTGAAAGAGAAAACGAAAGAGCAGCTGCCGGAGGATGAAAGAAAAGATATATTCCGCAATATAAAAGCCATGCTGATGCATAAACTTGGAAATGTGGTGGTCAATAATACCGATAATCTGCTGATTTCTTCTTTTGTGGGCGTCATCAGTGTTGGCATTTATTCTAATTATTTCCTTCTGATCGGCTCAGTCAGACAGGTGTTAGACCAGATTTTTCAGGGTATCACCGCAAGTGTTGGTAATCTGGGAGCTACAGAAGATGAGGGCAGGGTAAAAAGCATTTTTGAGACTGCTTTTTTTATCGGAAACTGGCTTTACGGGGCGGCGGCGATCTGCTTGTATGAACTTTTAAATCCGTTTGTGGAGCTCGCTTTCGGAAAGCAGTATCTGTTTGATATGCCGGTGGTCTTAATCTTATGTATTAACTTTTATATCAATGGAACGAGAAAAGCGGTGCTGACATTCCGGGACTCGCTTGGATTGTTCTGGTTTGACCGGTATAAAGCACTGGTGGAAGCGGTTAAACCTTGCTATTTCACTGATTCTGGTATGGAAATTTGGAACATTCGGAGTGTTTGCCGGAACATTTCTCTCTACCATGCTCACCTCTGTATGGGTGGAACCATATGTGCTGTACAGACACAGACTGCATGCGAAGGTGGCTCCGTTTTTTGTCCGCTATGTGATCTATACAGCGGTAACCGGTGTGATCTGGTATGGAACAGACCGGCTTTGCTTATTTGCGGATGGTGGAAGGGTGATCGTATTTTTAAAGAGATTTTTCATATGTGCTGTGGTGCCGAGCCTTGTGATGCTTCTTTGCTTTTGCCACACAAAAGAATTTGGAATTGTAAAGAGAAAAGCACTTGCTATATGGAAAAAGAGGTGGACAGATGGAAGAAAAAAATAAAGAGAAAGAACTTATATTGTGCAGTCTTTTGGATGCAGCACTGCATGTAGAAAATCAGGCAGCTTTAAAGCAGAAATGGGAACGATTAAAACAACAGGAAACGGACTGGGAAAGTATTCTTTCCATAGCGGATTGTCATCGTGTGCTGCCGCTTTTGTATGACGTATTGGAAAATATTCTGCCAGAGGACGGGGCAGACTGGAAAAGAGTGCAGGAGAGAAGTACGCAGACTGTATGGCAGTCCTACCGTCTGCTTTTTATGAGCCGGTATGTGACAGGTCTTTTGAAAGATGCGGGAATTGATACGATATTATTAAAGGGAAGCGGCGTAGCAGGACTTTATCCGGTGCCGGAACTGCGCAAGTCGGGGGATGTTGATCTTTTAGTTGAGAACGGAAAGATGGCGCAGGAGGCTGGCAGATGTCTGCAGGTGCATGGATTTGTGGCAGAGAGCGGACATCAGGAAAATCACCATCTTACTTATATGAGCCCGGAAGGAATCCGTTTAGAGCTGCACAGTGCATTAGTGGAGCCGTTTGATTCAACGGAAGTGAACATTTTTTTGGAAAAATGTCAGAAAGATTTTTTTGAAAACAGGGTTACTGAAAATGCCATGGGAGTGGATTTTTTCCTGGCCTCGCCATCATATCAGGCATTTTATCTGTTATTACATATGCTGCAGCATTTTTTGCGTTCCGGATTTGGCTTAAAACTTCTTTGCGACTGGGTTGTATTCTGGGAACATGGATGTACGGCAGAGGAGGAAGCAAAATTTTTAACACTGGTCAGAGAATGCGGCATCTTAAATTTTACATGCGTGGTTACGTTATTTTGTGTCAGATATCTGGGATTATCAGAAAACAAGGTGCAGTTTCTGGAAAAGGCAGGAGAAGCCGGGGCAATGAAAGAGGAGGCTTACCTGGAAGAGTTTTTTACAGAGATCATGGAAGCCGAGGAATTTGGTGAGGCAGATTCAAAACGCATGGTAGCCATGAGGGGAACAGGATGGATTGATTATATCAGGGAGTTTCATCATCAGATGCACCTAAGCCATCCGAAAGCCGGGCAGTATAAAATACTTTATCCCATTCTGTGGGTAAGGACATTTTTCGGTTTTGTATACCGCAACCGGAAACTTCGTGGAATATCAAGTATTGCCATCTTAAAAAATGCAAAGAAACGAAGCCGGCTGGTAACGAAGATGAAGCTGTTTCAAAAGAATAAATACGAGGAATAAGATGAGAAAAAAATTACTGTTTTTCATTTTGTTTGTGTTAATGATCACCGGAATTGCTGTGGGGATACATGATTATTTTCACTGGCAGGTAATGCTTACCACGGAGACTTTTACGGAATCTACGGAGAAAATCTGGAATCCGAATCGTGGATTTTATCATATTTATGGTTTTCTGATTTCGGATGAACCGGCGGATATGAGTGAGCAGTTAGACAGGCAGATGCAAAAAGATACAGATCATGCCCTTGCCATGGCGCAGATCAATTTAAGGGAATACCGGGACAAAGAAATATCAAAGGAAGGTCTGCAGAATATCGAAAGACTTTTTCAGGCGATGTCTGTGACAAAAGAGCACTGGATCGTACGGTTTTTGTATGACTGGAATGGGGAAAATGAGAAGTATGAACCGGAGAGTATCGATTTTGTGATAAAACATATGCAGCAGGTTGGAGGAATATTAACAGAATACAGTGACTCTGTTTTTACATTACAGGGGCTCTTTGTCGGCAACTGGGGGGAACTCAATGGGACAAAGTATGCAGATCAGCAGTCTTTACAGCAGCTTGCAAAACAGCTTGTAAAATCGACGGATAGCCAGATGTATCTTGCAGTGCGGACACCGGTACAGTGGCGGAAGATCCTGGAAAGTGCAGATGCAGACTTGCAGGAAGATCGTAAAAATCCGCTGTATGACAGGCTTGGACTGTTCAATGACGGAATGTTAGGAAGCGGCAATGACTGTGGTACTTATGGTGAAAAAAGTGCTGCAGAGGCAGGTACAGATCAGGCGTGGAACCGCATGGAAGAACTTGCTTTTCAGGAAAAATTGTGTTCCCGTGTGCCAAATGGCGGGGAGGTCATCATAGACAATGAATATAATGATTTAGAGTGCGCTATTGCGGATTTAAAAACCATGCATGTGACTTATCTGAATCAGGACTATGATGCGGCAGTATTAGAAAAGTGGGCATCATCTGCGGTACAGACATCGGACTGCTTTGACGGGATGGAAGGACTTTCGTATATAGAGAGGCATTTAGGTTACCGTCTGGTGTTGTCGGATGTTTTTATGCAGCATGATTTCTGGGAAGATACGGCAGAGATAAAAGTGTCACTTAAGAATGTCGGATTTGCACCGGTCTATAAGGAGTGTGAACCGGTATTCCTTGTGAAAGATGAAACCGGTCAGACGATTTATGAGGGAATCCCCTCAGGGGATATTGCGTCACTTGCCGGGGGAAATGAAGCAGAAAAAAAGGAGAACTTTTTAACAAATATACCGCTTCGGGGTGTAAAGGCTGGATGTTACAGTGTATATTTTGCGGTGCGGGATACGGCGACCGGCAGTTTTATCACATTCGCAAATGATCAGAAAATAGAACAGGAAGGATATAAGATCGGAACCATTTTACTGGAATCGTAAAATGATTCCGATTTTGTTTAGAAATAATTTCGAAAATATTTAAGAAAAGCTGTCCGTTCTCTTAAGAGTTTTCCCGTAAGATTATCTGTGAAAGGAAAGGGAGGGAAGCTTAGGATGGAGAACAGAGAAAAATATCTGAGTTTTGTGGTTCCATGTTACAACTCTGAAAGTTATATGGCGAGGTGTATCGAATCGCTTCTGCCGGGCGGAGAAGATGTGGAGATCATTATTATAGATGACGGTTCAAAGGATAAGACAGTGGAGATCGCGGATGCATATCAAAAACGGATCTTGTGAAAGTGATACATAAGGAGAACGGTGGACACGGTTCCGGTGTCAATGCGGGACTTGCCTGCGCAAGGGGTGTTTATTTTAAGGTGGTGGACTCCGATGACTGGCTGGACGGAACTGCCTATCAGAAACTTTTAGAAAAAATCAGATATTACTGCAAAGAGGCGGGAGGGGGCGAAGAAAAGCCGGATCTGTTTGTCTGCAACTATGTATACAATCATCTGGAGCAGCAGATAACGCGCAGTATGGGATACGGGAATGTGTTTCCTGCAGAAAAAATCTGCCACTGGAGTGAGACCGGGCATTTCCTGCCGTCCCAGTATCTGGTCATGCATGCCTTGGTTTACCGCACGGAAATATTGCGGCAGTCGGGAATTGTTCTGCCGGAGCATACGTTTTATGTGGACAATCTGTTTGCCTACTGCCCGCTGCCGTATGTCAGAAATATTTTTTATATGGATATTGATCTGTACCAGTATTATCTTGGCAGGGATGACCAGTCTGTCAACGAGCAGATGTTAAAAAAGCGGATCGACCAGCAGATGAAAGTGACCAGAATGGTGATCGCGGGGGCAGATCTTACAAAAATAAAAGAGAAGGAACCAAAACTGGCATCGTATATGTACCGCAATATCTCGATCATGATGGCGATCTCATCGATTCACCTGCTTTTGATCGGAAATGAGGAAGCACTGGAAAAGCGAAAGAATCTGTGGGGAGAGATCAAAACATCCAATCCGAAACTGTACTATAAATTGAAATACGCAAGTCTGAGCGGATGGACGGATCTGCCCGGAGCAGTTGGAAGGCGGCTGACCATTGGCGGTTACCGTCTTGCGAATGCAGTTTACAGATTTCAGTAAAATGCAAAAATAGAAAAAACAGGAAGGAACCAAAGAATATGGCACACATATATATTGCATTAGTGGACACACCAGGGTTTTTTGCATCTCTGATCAGACATTATCTGGGACAGAAATACGTTCATGTGGTACTGTCACTTGATGAACAGTTGTCGGAAGCTTACAGTTTTGGAAGAAGAAATCCGTATATCCCGTTGATTGCAGGATTTGAGCGCGAGTGGAGCAGACAGATCGCGGGGGCGTTTCCGACGGCTGAGTACCGGATCTGTGAACTGGACTGCACCGG
>OLGE01001724.1_pt1 | contig 21376 bp, 19 predicted proteins | sample 1605151 | NCBI WGS metagenome assembly OLGE01 (sample SAMEA3888912, study PRJEB22519) | human gut metagenome | biome: human gut; feature: human-associated habitat; material: faeces | place: Denmark | collected 2010
CCGTGCCGCAGCCGCCGGAGCGGTGCTTAAGCCGTAAGGCGGGAATTGTGCGGTGTGGCCATAAGGAAAAGAGGGTATTATTTGTATGCAGCAAACTTTTAAACACTGGCAGATCGCACCCGACACCTATGCCATTCAGTGCCCGGGCTACCTGCCCGGCCCCGGCCGCCTGCCGGGCTGGGGCTATGTGATCTGCTATCTGATCGTGGGCCGGGAAAAAGCCATTTTGCTGGACACCGGCTATGGCAATGCCGATTTGAAGGCCGAGGTAGAAAGCCTGACCGACAAACCGGTGCTGTGCCTGAATTCTCATGTTCACCCCGACCATTCGGGCGGAAACCAGCAGTTCGGCACCGTGTATATTCTGGAGGGAGAGCGCGAAACCATCGCGCCCATGTATTTTCCGCAGCCGCCCGAGCGTGAGCGCTGCGACATGGTAAGGGCCCTGCCGGATTATCGCTTTGCCTTTTTGCAGGAGGGCTCTGTGCTGGATCTGGGCGGGCGCAGCGTAGAGGTGCTGCGGCTGGAAGGCCACACCCCCGGCAGCATGGTGCTGATCGACAGCCAGACCCGGTTTTTATTCAGCGGCGATGCCATTTTAAAGCGCGTGCTTTTGATGGCCGGGCAGCCGCTGAGCCAATACCGCGCCGCACTGGAGCGCACCAAAGCACACGGCGGCTTTGTGGATATTTACGGTGCGCACTGGTATGAGCCGCTGGGCGCCGATTACATTGACAAGGTGCTGGCCCTGCTCGATGATTTTTCTCCCGAGGGCTGTGAATCGGCCCCTTGGATGGAGGCCAACAACATGATGATGTTTTGCCATGGCAATGCTTTTGAAGAAAAAGACTTTGCTGCCATTGGCTTTGGCGAAAAGGATATGGCGCTTATGCTGCGCTGAGGCTTATGCAAAAAGCTGCTGCACGAAAATTCGTGCAGCAGCTTTTTGATTTGATCAGTTCTTGGTGTTGTAGCCGTCGGGGTTGTTTTTCTGCCAGTTCCAGCTGTCACGGCACATTTCATCAATACCGTACTGTGCTTCCCAGCCAAGCTCTTTTTTGGCCTTGGCGGGATCGGCCCAGCACTCGGCAATGTCGCCGGGGCGGCGCGGGTCGATCTGATAAGGCAGCTCTTTGCCGCAGGCCTTGCTGAATGCTTTGATCACATCCAGCACGCTGTAGCCGTGGCCGGTGCCCAGGTTGCAGATGAACAGGCCGCAGCCGGTCTGCAGCTTTTTGATGGCAGCCACATGGCCGCGGGCCAGATCGACCACATGGATATAATCACGCACACCGGTGCCGTCGGGCGTGGGATAATCGTTGCCGTACACATGCACCACGGGCAGCTTGCCCACGGCCACCTTGGCAATGTAGGGGCACAGGTTGTTGGGAATGCCGTTGGGGTCCTCGCCGATCAGGCCGGATTCGTGCGCACCGATGGGATTGAAGTAACGCAGAAGAGCTACATTCAGCGTGGGGTCGGCCTTGCACACATCTTCCAGAATACGCTCGGTGAAAGCCTTGGTGGTGCCATAGGGATTGGTGGTGCCGCCCACGGGGAAATCCTCACGGATGGGCACACTGGCAGGATCGCCATACACCGTTGCGCTGGAGGAGAACACAAAGTTTTTGCAGTTATAATGGCGCATCACATCCAGAATGTTCAGGGTGCAGTTGAGGTTGTTGGAATAATATTCAATGGGCTTGGAAACGCTTTCGCCCACAGCCTTATAGGCCGCAAACTGGATCACCGAATCAATATCGGGGTTTTCGGCAAAGATCTTTTCCACCTGTGCCTTATCCGTCATGTCGGCTTCCACAAAACGGAAGTCCTTGCCTGCGATCTGCTTTACACGGCGCACAGCCTCGGGGCAGGAATTGTAAAAGTTATCCGCCACCACAATGTCATACCCGGCTGCGAGCAGCTCAATGCAGGTGTGGCTGCCAATATAGCCGGCACCGCCGCTTACCAAAATTGCCATAATGCACACTCCCATCTAAAATTTGTATAATCGTTGCAGAAAAGCTATTACGCTTTTTGTTTTCTGACCATATACTAACACTTAAACCGTATTCAGTAAATGGAAAATTAAACCATAAGGCTCACCATTTGTGCCTTTTGAAGCTTTACAGATCCATTATACACCCATTTGGCATTTCTGAAAAGGGCGTTTAGAGTTGGCATTTGCCGCCGGATTGGGGTATAATCAAAAAAACATCTTTCATTAAAGGAGAACGCTTTTATGCTGTATGATCGACTGGACAATCTGGAGCAATACACCGGTTTGTTTGAAAATCTGGATACCTGCATTGAATGGATCATGGAAAACGGGCTGGACGATCTGCCCATGGGCCGCACTGAAATCCAGGGCGAGGATATTTATGTGAATGTGATGGAATGCCCCGCCGCCGAGGATTCCGCCGTGGATTTTGAGACCCACAGCAAATATATGGACCTGCAGATCGTTTTGGAGGGCAGCCAGCTGTTTCAGGTAGCGCTGGAGGATGTGGAAGAAACCGAGGCCTACAACGAAGAAAAAGACTATGCGCTGTACAAGGGCACCCCCAGCTGCGCCGGTGTGCTTGACCCTGAGCGTTTTGCCGTGTTTATGGTGGAGGAAGCGCACAAAAGCAACATTCGCACGGCAGACTGCGAGGGCAGCATCAAAGCCGTGTTTAAAATTGCAAGGTAAGCATTTGCCGCCCACATAAAAAGCAACCGGCGAAGGCAGTTTTGGCTGCCTTCGCCGGTTTTTTGCGCCGGGCGCAGCAGGCTTCTCCGGCACGCAGCATTTTTGGGGAAAGCCGCTTCAGCTGCTGCAGCAGCCCCGGTTTTTCCATGATCAGCTGCCCCTTCACCCCAGCGCGCGAAGCCTCGGCCAGCTTGTTGACCAGCATATTGCGGAAAAACGCCGCTGTGTCCTCACCGATCGCATGATCGGCCGTCATAAAGCTAAGGTCGGTATACATGGCGTTGGTTTTTTCGTTGCAGCTGCCGGTGCCGACCTGCGTGATATACCCGGTTTTGTTATGGCTGCGCAGCGTAAAACAAAAGTAAAATTTCACGTTATCTCTGCAAATTTCTATTTCAGTGGGGGCACTGCTTTTGGCATAAAAAAATCCCGGCATACCAAACGGTATACCGGGAATGCGTGATGGTGTTGTTTTGTTATTTTTAATCGTGGCGAATGGCTTCCAGCGAGCTGATCTTCACCGCGCGGCCTGCCGGGGCAATGCCCGAAACAAGGCCCACCAGCGTGGCAAATATCAACGCCAGCAGGATCAGCCATGGCGGAATGATGGAAATTTTGCCGCCCATGCCGTCCATGCCGCCAAAGCCGCCAAAGGCGCTGCTGAGGCCCGAAAGGTCGATACTGCCGCCCAAAAGGCCCATGATTGCTGTTAAATTGTTCAGCACGGCACTGATGGCAAGGCTGATGGCCACGCCCACCACGCCGCCCAAAAGGCCAATGGCGCCGCTTTCGGCCAGAAACATGGAGCGAATGTACCACAGCTTGCAGCCCAGCACCTTCATAACGCCGATCTCACGCGTGCGCTCGTAGATGGCCATGGTCATGGTGTTCATAATGTTCAGCGCCGCCACCAGCAGGCTGATGGCCGCCAAACTGCCCAGAATCATCTGGCTTTGCGCCACATTCTTTTGCATTTCCTCGCGGATCTGCGTCATCGAGTTGGTGTCGTAGCCTTCATCCTGCAGGCCCTTTTCCACCTCGGCCACATTGTCCACCTCGTCCACCTTGATATTGATCTGTTGATAGGTGACTTCTTTTTTATTGGTGCGCTTGGCAAGGCGGTCGGCTGCGGCGGTCAGCTTGCGGGCATCCTGCAGCCGCATTAAAAGGCCGCCCACCGTCATGTAATCCTTGCTGTAATCCCCCACCAGCGTGCCCATTACCACCAGCTCGTAGGTTTCCTTCACATTGCCCTGATCGTCCTTCAGCTGCAGGGTCATGCGGGTGTTCTGCGGGTCCACAAAGGGGGGCAGCGGATTGCCGTTTTTATCGGTTTGGCCGGAATAGCGATAGCGGGCGTTGCTGTTTTGGCTGCGCTTGGTATCCTCAAAGTTATAGCCGAACTCCTCTCCCACCAGCACAGGAATCTTGTTTTTGCCAAGGTTGCCCACATCGGTAAGCCATGTGCCGCTTTGCAGCGCAAAGCCCATGGGCTCCATGCTGGCTTCGTCCAGACCGTAAATGTTATACGGATTGGTTTCATATCGGCCGTTCGCGCCTGCCTTGATGCAGCCGTTCAGGTTTTCCGGCTGGTAATAGGGGGTCACCGCCGTAACATGGGGCGTGCTGCGAATGCGCTCTACCAGAGCATCGTCCAGCGCATTTTCGGTGCTGCTGGAATAGTTATACATCTGGATCATGGTCAGATCGCCCCATGACTGCAGCATTTCTTCGTTTTGCGCATTCACGGCAATGCCAAGGCTGATCATAACCACGATGGCGCAGGTGCCCACCACAACGCCGATCACCGTCAGCGCTGTGCGCCCCTTGCGCCGTCTGAGATTATCCAACGAAAGGCGGAGCAAATCAGAAATCCGCATCGTTTTCCTCCTGCGATTTAGCGGCTTTGCGCTTTTTGGCCACTTTAAAGCCCGCAAAGCCCAGTGCTGCCACGGCTGCGGCGATCAGCGCCCAGCCCCAAACGGGCAGGCCCGGCTTGGTTTCTTCGGGCACATCCTGCATACCGGGGTCAACCATACCGGGGTCGTCCCAAGTGGGGGCATCCTCTACTGCAGCGCTGAAATTGCGCGCCACCGACACTTCCTGCCCGGAAGTATCCTCGTATACAATGGTGATGGTGCCTTCCACCGTGCCTGCCTGCAGCGCGCACAGATTGATATCCACGCTCTGCTCGGTGCCTGCGGCCAGATTGCCCACATAGTTGCTTTGCTCGGGCTCCTGCAGGTTGCTGCCGGCAATGGTAACGGTCATGTTGGAAAGCTCGTTTTTGCCCTTGTTCACAAAGGTGATGCTGCCGTAGTTTTCTTCCCCTACTACCATGGTTTCGGGAATTTCCATATTGGAAATTTCAAAGCGCTCAGGCTGAATGATGGGCACCGTAACGGTGGTGCCGGTAGCCTGTGCGCCGCCGCCGGTGGTTTTGCCGTTGGCCGAAAGGCTCACGCTCACCGAGCTTGTGCCGCCCGTAAAGCTGTTTTGTGCGTGCATGGGGTATGTAACGGTTTGGCTGGTGCCGGGGGCCATATCGCCAATGTATTTGGTGGTGCTGCCGTTGGAAAGGGTCACACCGTCGGCCGTGCTGATGGAAACCAGCACATCGCACAGAGCCTCGGTGCCGCTGGAGGTGGCATAAATTTCAAGGCTGAGTTTAAAGTCATCGCCTGCATCCACGCTGGAGCCGCCAATGGAGGTGGAGCGCACGATCAGGCTGGGGGTACGGTAAGTGGGGTCCGGTGTGGGGGTAGGCTCCGGCGTGGGGGTAGGCTCGGGAGTGGGGTCGGGTGCCGGAGGTGTGGTTTCGGTTTGGGTGACAAATTGAGAAAGCTTTTGCTCGATGGTAACAAGCGGAAGCATTTTTCTTGTTTCGTCTTCTTTTAGATTTTTGTCATAACTCACATCCAGCCGCAGCGTATTATCATCCGTTGCTTTGTCGCCGCTGCCATGGTACTTGAGGTTTTGAATGGTGATCAGATAGGCTTTATCCTGCCCATTGATATGGGTAACCGAAATATCCTCCTCGTGATCAACAGAAAAATTTCGGCCATTGATCTGAACATTCACAGTTTTTGTATCTACGACTTTAATCTTGTTATCCTTATCTTTTTCTTCTGTGGTCGGGATTCCGCGCGTATCCACCACTTTAAGGGTTACGGTTTTGGCAACTGCCTGATTTTTCAGTTCTCCATCTTTGAATTTTAAGATCGGGCTCACATTGGGATCTTCATAAGCCACATTGTAGCTGCTGATATAAATCGTGCCGCTGTTGTCCAGTTCGGTCGCAGCAGTGCTTCCGCTTTGCGCGGTGCTGCTGGCAGTGCTGTTGTTTGCAGCACCCTTGTTTGCGTTTTCCTCTCCGTTTGCTGCCCATGCGGGCACGGCTGCGGTGGCAGCCATAGTGACGGCCAGCACCAGTGCTGCCAGTTTTTTCAGCTGTTTCATCGTTTATTCCTCCCCGGGCAGTTGCCTGCCGAATAACTTTTGATATCCCTCGCGCTTTTGCTGTTCGCTGCGCACCACATCGCTTTGCACCTTGCCGTCCAGTACGGTGATCACCCGGTCTGCACACAGGGCAAGGTCCTGCTCGTGCGTTACCATAATATAGGTAATGCCCTTTTGCTTGCTCATGCTCAGCATTTGATACAGCACCTGCCGTGTGGTGGCGCTGTCCAGGTTGCCGGTGGGCTCATCGGCAAAAATCACCTTGGGGCTGCCCACAAACGCGCGTGCAATGCCCACGCGCTGCTGCTGGCCGCCGCTCATTTCGGTGGGGCGGTGGTTTTCGCGCCCGGTCAGCCCCATCAGCTTTAACTGTTCGTGCGCCTGTTTTAAGCGCTCTTTGCGGGGCACTCCCTTAAACATAAGCGGCAGCGCCACATTTTCGGCGGCTGTCATGCTGGGCAGCAGGTTGTAGCTTTGAAAAATAAAGCCAAGGTATTTTTGCCGAAACACCGCCAGCTCGCCCTCGCTCATGGCGCTGATTTCGCGCTTGCCGATAAACACCTGCCCCGATGTAGGCTTTTCCAGCCCGGCCAGCTGGTTGAGCAGCGTGGATTTGCCGCTGCCGGACTGGCCCACGATGCAGCACACCTCGCCGGGCTCGATGGCAATGCTTACATCGTTTAAAGCCGCCACTCGCTCCTGCCCCACGCGGTAGATCTTTTTTAAATGGATGGTTTGTATGATCGGTGCCATAAACTCCCCTTTTTCACTTCACCACAAGGGTTACAAATGTGCTTTGGTTGCTACTATTTACTATACGGATGCCGCCGGTTTTGTCAATACGCTGCGCTGCCAAAAAATTCCATGAAAATTCGGCAGATTTTACCCAAAAAAGCTCACCTGACTGGTTTCGGGCAAATCCCCCAGCGCGCCCACCCGGCGCAGGCTTTCCATAATGGCCCCCGACACGCCGCTGGCCTGCTGCAGTTCTTCGATGGAAATGTACTGCTGGCCGTGGGCAGTGGCCTGTTCCAGTGCAATGGCCGCCGTTTCGCCCACGCCCTTCAGTGCGCTGAAGGGCAGGCGCACCTTGCCATCCTCCACCAGATATTTGCTGGCACGGCTTTTGCCCAGCTGAATGGGCAAAAACTCATAGCCGCGCTGCAGCATTTCGTTTTCGATCTGCAGCGAAACCAGCATATCGTCGGTTTTGGCATTTCGTTCCTCTTTGGGCAGGCGCTCGATATCCTTGATGTGCTGCTGCGCCACCCGCGTTCCGCCAATGGCGGCCTCGTAGTCGATATCTGCGCCGCGCACCGTAAAATACACCGCATAGAACACCTGCGGGTGATACACCTTAAACCACATCAGGCGAATGGCTGCGATCAGATAGGCCACGGCGTGGGCCTTGGGGAACATATATTTGATGCGGCGGCAGGATTCGATATACCAGTCCGGCACATCGTGCTCACGCATGGCTTCCTCCCAGCCGGGCTGAAAGCCGTTTTTGGCCACCTTGCCCTTACGCACGGCCTCCATGATATCAAAGCTCATTTTCGGCTCCAGCCCCTTGCGCAGCAGATACAGCATAATGCTGTCGCGGCAGCCGATCACCTCGGCGATGGTGCAGGTGCCTGAGCGGATCAGCTCATCGGCGTTGTTCGTCCACACATCCGTGCCGTGCGAAAGGCCCGAGATCTGGATCAGCTCGGAAAAATTCTTGGGCTGTGCCTCCAGCAGCATCTGGCGCACAAAGTTTGTGCCCATTTCGGGAATGCCGAAGGTGCCCGTTTGGCTGCCGATCTGCTCCGGCGTTACGCCCAGCGCTTCCGGGCTGGTGAGCAGGCTGTAGATCTTGGGGTCGTTCATGGGCACGCTGTCCACCGAAATGCCGGAATACTCCTCGAAATACTTATAGAATGTGGGCACATCGTGGCCCAGCTCGTCCAGCTTGAGCAATGTATCGTGCAGATATTTAAATTCAAAGTGGGTGGTCAGCAAACCGCCCTTCACATCATCGGCCGGGTGCTGAATGGGGCAGAAATCGTAAATTTCGTTGCAGTCCGGCACAACCACCATGCCGCCGGGGTGCTGGCCCGTGGTGCGCTTTACCCCCGTGCAGCCCATCGTAAGGCGGTTTTCCTCGGCGTGGTTCACGGTTTTGCCGCGTTCTTCCAAATATTTTTTCACATAGCCATAGGCCGTTTTATCCTGCACACCCGAAACCGTGCCCGCCTTGAACACATTTTCCTTGCCGAACAGGCGCTCGGTGTAGCGGTGCACCTCGCTTTGGTATTCGCCCGAGAAGTTCAGGTCGATATCCGGCTCTTTATCGCCGTAGAAGCCCAGAAAGGTTTCAAAGGGGATATCGTGGCCGTCCACCAGCATATGGGTGCCGCAGTTGGGGCAGTCTTTATCCGGCAGGTCAAAGCCGTCGCCCACGCTGCCATCGGTGATAAATTCACTGTGCTTGCAGTTGGGGCAGCGGTAATGCGGCGGCAGGCTGTTCACCTCGGAAATGCCGGAAAAGTGCGCCACAGCGCTGGAGCCAACCGAGCCTCGGCTGCCCACCTGATAGCCGCCCTCGTTGGAATAGGCCACCAGCTTGACCGCGATCACATACAGCACGGCATAGCCATGGCCGCAAATGGAATCCAGCTCCTTCTGCAGGCGCTTTTCCACAATTTCGGGCAATGGATCGCCATAATCCTCTTTGGCGCGTTTCCATGTGGCATCGCGCAGCTGCTGCTCGGCGCCCTCGATGCTGGGCGGGTAGGTGCCCCGGGGAATGGCGCGCAGGTTGTTGTCGATGGTCATGGCGATCTTGTTGGGATTGGTGATGCAGATCTCAAAGGCTTTCTTCTTGGGCAGATAGTCAAACTGCTCCAGCATATCCTCGGTGGTGCGGAAATACAAAGGCGCCTGATTGTCGGCATCCTTAAAGCCGCTGCCCGCCTGCAATATGGCGCGGTAGGCGGCGTCCTCGGGGTCCTGAAAATGCACATCGCCCGTGGCGATCACAGGCTTGTGCAGCTCTTCGCCCAAGCGAATGACCGTGCGGTTGAAATCCTTCAGCTTTTCCACCGAATCCACCGTGCCGTTGCGCAGCATGAATTCGTTGTTGCCCAGAGGCTGCACCTCAAGATAATCATAATAGGCGGCAATGCGGCACAGCTCGTCCCAGCTGCGGCCCTCCACAATGGCCCGGAACAATTCGCCCTGCTCACACGCCGAGCCCACAATAAGGCCCTCGCGGTATTTGTTCAGCAGGCTGCGGGGCACACGCGGCTTTTTAAAGAAATACTGGGTATGCGCCGCGCTGACAATGCGGTACAGGTTTTTTAAGCCGATCTGGTTTTTCACCAGCAGGATCATGTGATAGTACTTTTTCTTCAGCACTTCCTTGTTGCCGCCCAGCCCGGTGTTGATCTGGCGCACGGTCTGCACCTCGCGTTCTTCCAGATCTTCCAGCATTTTGCAGAAGATCTTGGCCAGCGCCAGCGCATCGTCCACCGCACGGTGGTGGTTGAAGGGCTCAATTTCCAAGTGCTTGTTCACGGTGTCCAGCTTGTAGTTGCGCAGGCCCGGATACAGCACCTGTGCCATGGGCAGCGTGTCGATATTGGTGTTGGTAAAGCGGAAGCCTGCACGGGCCGCGCCGTGGTTCAGCATTTCCATATCAAAGCCGTGGCCGTTGTGCGCCACCAGAATGCTGCTGCCGCACCACTGGTGAAACTCCTTCAGCGCCTGCTCGGGCGTGGGGGCGTCGGCCACCATGGCATCGTTGATGCCCGTAAGCTCCACGATTTTGGGCGGAATGGGAATGCCGGGATTCACAAAGGTGGAAAAGCGATCCGTGATCTGGCCGTTTTCCACCACCACCGCACCAATTTCGGTGAGGCGGTCATGCTCAAAATCCAAGCCGGTGGTTTCCACATCAAACACCACGAACCGGCCGTTCATGGGTTCATCGTCCTCGCCGTAAACCACGGGCACCATATCGTCTACAAAATAGGCTTCGCAGCCGTAGATCACCTTAAAATAGGGGTCTTTTTTATGAATGCTGTCGGCGGCAGCCATGGCCTCTGGGTAGCCCTGACACACGCCGTGGTCGGTAACGGCAATGGCGCGGTGGCCCATGCGGTATGCCAGCTGCACAATGCCGTTGGGATCACAAAAGCCGTCCATGCTGGAAAGCTTGGTGTGCAGGTGCAGCTCCACGCGCTTTTCGGGCGCATTGTCGCGCCGGGGGGTGCGCTGCACCACCAGCACATCATAGGGATACACCACATAATCGTGCTCGTATTTATCATAGGTGCAGCTGCCGCGCACCACCAGCGTGGTGCCGGGCTTGAGCCCTTCCCACTTGCTGGGCTTGTTGGGATCATCGTTATCGCCGCTGCGCATTTTCAAATTGATCGAGCCATGGTAGTCGGTGATGGAAACCATATAGCTTTTGCGGAAGTTGCCCTTGGTTTCGGTGGCAAACACATCGCCCCAGATCACCACCTTGCCATTGTCGGCCCCCAGCTCGGCCAGCGGGGTAAGCTCGGCCGGGCGGAACATTTCGCCATGGAACACCTCGGCGGGGGTGTCCTCCAAGGCAAGGCCGGGCACCTTGATGGCCGTGCCCTTCTTTTTCTGGGCGGCAAAGGCCACTGCGGGCACTTTTTCCTGAATGTGCTTCTGCCACTCGTCCTCGTTCATTTTAGCGCCGTCCTTCAGTTGAACAGCAGGGCGGGTTCCCGTGCGCTCTAAAAGCCGGTCTGCCAGCTTATCGGGGAATTTCACGCTTTCCAGAATGTTGCGCCCGGCGTCCACCTGAATTTGAATGCTTTGCCCCTGCAGGGTGATGGGTGCGCCGTCCAAAAAGCCGTTGATGGGCACGCCCTCTTCTTTCAGCTCGTCCAATATCTGGCGTAAGGCGGGCTCGGTGAGCTGCTCGTAGCCAAAATAGTTTTCGGTTTTGATCTCGTAGCCCTCAAATTGGGGCGACAGGCTCACGCACAGCCGCGCACACAGAGCAGGGTCCAGCGGGGCGGCGCTGCGCAGGCCCAAGATCACCCGGCGGCTTTGGCGGCGCTGTTCCACTTTTTCCAGCAAAACGCTGCCGAAGGCGGCAGCAAACTGAGGGTCGGCCCCAAATTCGGGCCAGACCTGCGTTACCAGCAGATTCAATGCGGTGTCCTTTCTTTTACTATTCGTAATATATCTGTTAATATATCTGTTTGTATAAATTATTTTCGCTTTTGGGGGCGTTTTTTCGCCTTGGTAGCCTGAAAGCTCATATCCACCAGCATCGCAAGGGTTTCATCGGGCACGGTTTCATTCAATAGAACCGTGATCCAGCTGGCCTTGTTCATGTGATACGCCGGGAAAAACCCTGCTTCACACCGCAAAGAGCCAATAAGAAGCGGATCGCATTTCAGGTTGACCACGCTGCACATTTCCTCGCCCGGCAGCCCCAGCCTTGCCTGTGGGATGTCCATGATCACGGCAAACCATTTTTGGTTGTCCGCATGGCGAAACACAGCATAGGTAGGCGATCTCATCCAGGGATGGTCTGCCTGCACACCGTAATGTGCGCCGATCCATGTTTCCAGTGCTGCTCGGTTCATAGCGGGTCGCTCCCTTGATGGTGTTCTATGCCTGCCGTATATACACCCCGGCAGGCCGTTTTGTGGCAGGCTTTGCAAAATTTTTTCAAAAAATCACAGCAGGCAGCGTGCCGCCCCGTGGGGCATTTGCCAAAAACGGCTCACCGCCCTGCCTTTCTATCCCTAATTTTATCATACTCTTGGAATGTTTCCAAATGGTATCCAAAATAAAAATCAGAAACGATGAAAAGCCGTTCTCCCGTAGGAAACAATTGATTTTTTGTTCGATTTTTCGCCAGATACATAAAAAGCTGCTTTGGCAGCATTACAGCCAAAGCAGACTTTTTCTTGCAAATAGGCAGGTTTATGCGAGTCCTATCTGTATTTTATATTCTACAATTTACAACTTGTAAATCTCTTCCATGAACTGTTCCAGAATATTGCCGGTCAGCTTGCGCACAGGCTTGCCGTGAATGATCAGCATGGCCTCATTCTTGCCGCCTGCAATGCCAATGTCGGCCTCACGCGCTTCGCCCGGGCCGTTCACAATGCAGCCCATCACGGCCACCTTGATGGGCTTTTTATAGCCCTTCAGGCGCTTTTCCACTTCTTTGGCAATTTCAATGCACGGATACTGTGTGCGGCCGCAGGTGGGGCAGCTGATCACCTCGGGGCCTGCCACCGGAAAGCCGGCGGCGCGCAGGATATCGTATCCGGCCTCCACCTCACGCTCGGGGTCATCGGCCAGCGAAACACGCAGCGTATCGCCAATGCCCTCCAGCAGCATACCGCCGATGCCCATGCCGGATTTGATCAGGCCCATGCGATAGGTTCCGGCTTCGGTAACGCCCACATGCAGCGGATAATCGCACTTTTGGCTCAGCAGCCGGTAAGATTCCATCATGCGGGGCACATTGCTGCTTTTGATGGAGATCACGATCTGATCAAAATCGTGTTTTTCCAAAAGCGCCACATGATACATGGCGCTTTCCACCAGCGCTTCGGGCACGGGTGCGCCGTATTTTTCCAGAATATGCTTTTCCAGACTGCCCGCATTCACACCAATGCGAATGGGCACGCCGTGCAGGCGGCAGGCATCGGCCACGGCCTTTACACGGTCGTCACTGCCAATGTTGCCGGGATTGATGCGGATCTTATCCACGCCCGCTTCCACACAGGCCAGCGCCGCCTTATAGTCAAAATGGATATCCGCCACAATGGGAATATCCACGGCGTTTTTCAGCGCCGTGATCAGGCGGGCATCCTCGGGGGTGGGCACGGTAACGCGCAGGATCTGGCAGCCTGCCGCCGCCACACGCTTTGCCTGCTCCACATTGCCCTGCACATCCTCTACCGGCACATTCAGCATGGTCTGCACTGCAATGGGATGGTTGCCGCCAATGGTCAGATTGCCGATCTTCACTTCCCGTTTCGGAATACGCATAGTTTTTCCCTCACATTTTCAAAATTAAAAGATCCTTAAAATATCCTGCCATGTGGCAAAGATCATAAGAGCAAACAGCATGGCCATGCCTGCTGCATTGATGGCCATCTGCCATTTGGTGGGCACCGGGCGGTGAAGAATGGCCTCCGCCAGCACCAGCAGCGCCTTGCCGCCATCCAGCGCAGGCAGGGGCAGCAGGTTCACAATGCCCAGATTGATGGTGATGAACGCCAGAATATTGATCACATCCTGCCAGCCGTAGCTGACTGCCTCGCCGATGGTGCTTACAATGCCCACCGGGCCCGAAAGATCGTTGATGCTGGCCCGGCCCCGGAAAAGATCCAGAATGCCGGTGTAGATAATGCGCCCGTAATACACTGTGCTGCGGGCCGCTTCCACCGTGACGGTGATAAAATTTTTATGCACGGAATACACACGGAAGCCCAGCTGCATATGCTGGTTGCCCTGGTCATCGGTGGTGGTGCCGAACTGCACGGCAGGCAGCTGCACGGTTTCGCCGTTTCGGCGCACCACAAAGCTGGCCTGATGATTTTCGGTGCGGGAAAGCTCGTAAAAAATATCCCCGGCTACAATGCACCGATGGCCATTGACCTTTACAATGGTATCCCCCACCTGCAGGCCGCTTTGGGCGCTGAGCGAGGTTTCATCCACTTCGCCGATCTGACGGCTGGCGATCACGCTGTCCGGGCTGGAAAGCAGCACAAACAGCGCCAGAAAGCCCAGCAGAAAATTCATGCAGGCCCCGGCCAGCAGCACCGCAATGCGCTTTTTGGGGCGGGCCAGCGGAAACGGGATATTCTGCTCCACACTGCCGTAGCTTTGTTCTGACGCCTTTTCCTTCTCGGGCTGCCGCACACAGTCCTCCAGCAGTTCGCCGTCCTCGTCTTCGCCTTCCATGCTCACAAAGCCGCCCACCGGCAAAAGACGCAGGCTGTAGTTTGTGCCGTTTTTCTCGGTCTGCCAGATGGCAGGGCCCATGCCAATGGAAAATTCCAGCACCCGAATGCCGTTGTGTTTGGCCACCAGATAGTGGCCAAGCTCATGCACCAGGATCACGATCCCAAACACCAAAGCCGAAACCACAAGGGTTAGAATATTCATATACCGTTATTTCCTCCCTGTGCAGGTTTCATAAAACAGGCTGTATTCTATGTTTATGGCAGTGCCGCCTTATAAATGGCTGCGCACATATTCGCGGGCCATACGGTCACATTCATACACATCGCTGAGGGTGTAGCTGCCGCCGAAGGAATCGCTGTCCACCACGCCTTCCACCAGACGCCCGATATCCAGAAATCCGATCTTATCCTGCAAAAACAGGGCAACGGCTTCCTCGTTGGCGCCGTTGGCTGCGCAGGGGCCCAGGCCGCCCTTGCCGATGGCCTTTTTGCAGGCTGCCAGACAGCGGAAGGTGTCCTCGTCGGCCACATCAAAAGTGATTTGCTTCAGCGTGGTAAAATCCAGCTCGGGCACCGGGCTGGGCGCACGGTTCGGCCAGGTGAGCGCATACTGAATGGGAATGCGCATATCCGGCACACCCATTTGCGCAATAATCGAATTATCGCAGAATTGCACTGCCGAATGGATAATGCTCTGGCGCTGCACCACAATTTGGATCTTCTCAGGCGGAAGATCAAACAGCCACACTGCCTCGATCAGTTCCAGGCCCTTGTTCATCAAAGTGGCGCTGTCGATGGTGATCTTGGCGCCCATATGCCAGTTGGGGTGCTTCAGCGCATCCGCACGGGTTTTGCCGCGCAGCTGTTCGGTGGTCATGCCAAAGAAAGGCCCGCCCGAGGCCGTGAGCAGGATCTTGGTCAGCGTTTTGGCGCTGTGGGCATCCTGCAGGCACTGGAAAATGGCGGAATGCTCGCTGTCGACCGGCAGCAGCTTTACGCCATGGGCAGCCACGGCATCCGTGACCAGCTTGCCGCCCGTGACAAGGCTTTCTTTGTTGGCCAGCGCCAGATCGTGCCCGCTTTCAATGGCGGCCAAGCTTGCGCCAAGGCCCGCAATGCCCACCACCGAGTTGAGCACCACATCGGGGCCCTGCATGGCGGCCAGCTCGCGCAGTCCCTGTGCCCCGCGCAGCACACGCGGTGCGCCGGTTTGCCCGGCCAGCGCTGCGGCCAGCCGGTCGGCTGCGGCTTCGTTAGCCATGCAAACATATTTGGGGTGAAACTCAGCGATCTGCTGCAAAACCATATCCACCTGCGTGTTGGCGGAAAGGCCAAACACCTCGTACCCCTGCATGCGCACCACATCCAGGCTTTGGGTTCCGATGGAGCCGGTGGAGCCCAGCAGCGTAATTTTCTTGCTCATTTTTCACACTCTCCCTTTGGGGGCCTGCCGATCAGGCCGCAAAATAAAAGGCGTAGCGCACCGTCATGCACACAAACAGCGAAACGAACAGCACACTGTCGAAACGATCCAGAATGCCGCCGTGGCCGGGGAAGATGGTGCCGTAGTCTTTAATGCCATGCTGGCGCTTGACCACCGAGGCAAACAGATCGCCCAAAATGCCCAGCACTGCGGCGATCACGCCCAAAACGGCCACCACCAGATAAAATGCCGGGGCTACACCATGGAAAAAGATATCCGATTTATCGGCAATGTTCTGGTATACATAGGTGCAGATCTCCCCCAGCAGCACACAGCCCAAAATGCCGCCGATCGCGCCCTCCACGGTTTTTTTGGGGCTCACGATGGGGGCCAGCTTGTGCTTGCCGAAAAAGCGGCCTGCAAAATAGGCAAAGGTATCGCCGCCCCATGCATAGCACAGGATCAGCACGATAAAATAAATGGCTTCGGCGCTGTATTCTGCGCGGGGCAGGCGGTATTTCAGATACACAAACGAATAAAAGCTCAAAAGGATCACGCAGCTGAACAGCGCAAAGCTGCTCAGGCGGCCAAAATCCAGCGTGGTACTGCGCAGCACCAGACACACAGCGTAAAAGATCGCCGTGCAGGTGAGCACCGGCAGAATCAAAAGCTGCACGGCATGATAATGGCACAGCAGCACCATAAACACCGTGGGAACAGCGGCGGCATAGATATACCAGTCTTTTTTCTGAAAGCCCACCGCCTGCCATGCCTCGTGCATGGCCAAAAGCGTGAGCGCCGCGATCACCAGATCAAACAGGAGCGTATCGAAAAGACACATAACTGCGATCAGCACCGCAATGCCAACCACGGCTGTGATGATTCTTGTTTTCATATTTCGGGCTTCCTCCTGCTTTACACCCCGCCGAATCGGCGCGAACGGCGGTTGAATTCTTCAATGGCGGCATCCAGATCGGCGCGCGTGAAATCCGGCCACAGCACATCCATTTCTACCAGCTCAGAATATGCAGCCTGCCACAGCATAAAGTTGGAAAGGCGCTTTTCACCGCTGGGGCGAAGAATAAAATCGGGGTCCTTCTGGCCGCGGGTAAACATATAGTCCGACATCATATCCTCGGTGATATCCGCCGGGTTCAATGTGCCCTCGGCAGCTTTTTGGGCCAGCTGCTGCGCTGCGCGAACGATTTCCTGCCGGCCGCCGTAGTTGATGGCCACATTCAGCACCATGCCGGTATTCTGGGCGGTTTTGGCCTCGATCTCGTTCATTTCTTCCTGATATTTTTCGCTCAGTGCCGTGCGGTCGCCCAGAAACACCACGCGGTTGTTCTCTTTTTTGTAATCATACGCCTTGAGCAGATATTCGCCGAACAGGCGCATGATCGCGCTGACTTCTTCCTCGGGGCGCTTCCAGTTTTCGGTGGAAAACGCATAAAAATATACACTGCTCACCCCAAGCTCGTTGCAGTAGCGCGTAATATCCTGAAAAACCTCTGCGCCCTTTTTGTGGCCCGCCGTGCGGGGCAGGCCGCGCTTTTTTGCCCAGCGGCCGTTGCCGTCCATAATAATGCCAATGCTCAGGCCCTTTGCAAAATCAGCAGAATGTGCCATAGTTGTTTTTTCCTCTCCAAAAATTGTGCCGTGCAAGTAGATCATGCACGGCACAGGTTGTTGTTTTTATGATGAAGCAAACAGCCGCAGTTACAGCTCCATGATCTCCTTGTTTTTGCTTTCGCAGATCTTCTCGATCTCTTTCACAAACTTATCGGTGATCTTCTGCATTTCGTCTTCCAGATTTGCCAGCTCATCCTCGGAAATTTCGCTCTTCTTTTTGGCTGCCTTAAATTTATCCAGCGCATCGCGGCGCACATTGCGCACGGCCACCTTGGATTCTTCGCCCAGCTTGGAAACATCCTTGGTCAGCTGCTTGCGGCGCTCCTCGGTGGGTGCGGGGAAGTTCAGGCGGATCACGCGGCCGTCATCAATGGGATTGATGCCGATATCGCTGCTCATAATGGCCTTGCTGATCTCTTTTACCAGCTTGGTATCCCAGGGGCTGATGGTCAGCACACGGGCCTCGGGCACGGCAACTGCAGCCAGCTGGGCCACAGGGGTAGGCGTGCCATAGTATTCCACAGCAACCTTATCCAGAACGGCAGGGTTTGCACGGCCTGCACGAATGGCCTGCAGTTCTTTTTCCAGATGCTTGCAGGCACTGGACATTTTTTCCTCATAGGGCTTGGTTTTTGCGCTCATAATATTTATCCTCTTTTCTACCCCGTGGGGCATAATTTCTTTTTATATGGTTTTGTGCAGGGGGTTATTCCTCAGTCACCAATGTGCCCACGCTTTCGCCGCGGGCGGCACGGGCAATGTTGGCAGGGTCGCTCAGATCGAACACCATGATATCCAGCTTGTTTTCGCGGCACAGGGTGGCGGCTGTGCCGTCCATCACCTGCAGGCGGTCTGCCAGAACCTTGGTGAAGCTGAGCTTATCATAGCGCACAGCGTCGGGGTACTTTTTGGGGTCCTTATCATACACGCCGTCCACCATGGTCGCCTTAAACATGGCATCCACGCCGATCTCAAGCCCGCGCAGAGCGCTGGCCGTATCGGTGGAGAAGAACGGGCAGCCCGTGCCGCCGCCAAAGATCACCACCTGGCCGGCCTGCAGTGCAGCCACAGCCTCATCCCGTGTGAACACACCGGCCACCTGAGGCATTGCCACACTGGTCATCACCTTGGCGGGCACACCCACATTCTGCAGGCAGTCAGCCAGTGCCAAAGCGTTCATCACAGTGGCCAGCATACCAATTTTATCGGCACAGGTGCGCTCCATTTTGCCGCTGCTGCGGCCGCGCCAGAAGTTTCCGCCGCCAACCACAACACCGATCTGCACGCCTTCATCATAGGCAGCCTTAATGCCCATGCAGATCGATTCCATGGTAGGTTCGTCAAAGCCGGTGCCTTTTTCACCGGCCAAAGCCTCGCCGCTCACTTTCAGCAAAATGCGGTTGAATCTTTTTTCCATTTCAAAAACTTCCTCTCCGTACAACTGATATCACAAAGCCCCGCCCGCCGGGCACAGCTTGTTATATATATTTCTATCCACGCTATTATATTACAATAAATCTTGGCCGTTGTAAACAGCCATCGTCAGAAAAAATCCCCCTGCGCTGCCATAAGGGGCGCAGGGGGATCGACAGAGAGTGGTATCCCGGTATCCTACAAAATCATGCGGCTGTGCAAAAGTCACCGTATATACAACCGGCTGTGCATTGGACTTTTTGGGGGCTCAGCCTGCCGTTTGGCCGCATGCCTTTCCGCCGAAAACCAGCAGAAGCCTGCGGTGCAGCCTTTCGTGCATTGCCTTTTCCTCAAAAGGCACCTGCTGCGAATACAGCCGTGTATCCGCTGCTGCCGCGCTGGGCATGCACAGCAATATTTCTGCACCGCTTTGCCTGTCGGCAAGGCTCAAATGCCAGTTCATTGCATCGCAATATGCCTGCGTGAGACGCAGCGCTCCCGAAAGCTCGGCAAAGATCGTGTCTGCAGGCTCATTTGCCGACTGCAGCGCTTTCCTTGAAAAACACGCTTCCTTTGCAAAAAGCCTTAATTCTGCCTGCTTTTTGTTGGTTCTCAGCTCCACGGAAAGGCAGCCGCTGCCGTTTTCCAGCTTCAGCATTCCCAAAATCAGGTTTACCAGCACGGCTTCCATAAAAACGGGGTCACCCATCACGCAAATATCCTGACTTTCCGTGAAATACATTGTTTTGCCCGTATATCCGAGATCCTTCATTTCCCAGTTTATGCGCTCACAGAACAGCCTGAGCCTCTCTGCAAACGGCAGCGGCCTTGTACGGGCGTATAACTCGTCAACACGGCCCTGCAGCACAGCCGCCATGCTGCTTGCTGCATCTTCCAATGCACGCAGTCTCTGGCTGATGTCCTGCAGCATTTCACTGTCTATAGAATAGGTAGGCGTTTCCGGATTTTGGCGAATATGTTTTTCCAACAGCTCCAACTCTGTTTGCACTGTACAGAACGAATTGGCCAGATATTCCTCGATATTTTCTCTCAGCTGTCTTTTCTTTTCCAGCCTTTTTTCATTAACAGAATACATAAGTTTACAGTTCCCATTCCAGCGCGATCTGCTGCGTCATCCGCCCTAAAAAATCACGGTTGCTCACCGGCTTTTCCGCACTGAGCTTTAAAAATTTCTGCATTTCACGATAAGCGGGCGGAGAAACATAGTGTATGCGCTCAATGGCACGGCGGATACCGCTTTCGATGGCCTTCGGGCTCACGCCAAAGCGTGCGCCGCAGTGCTCATACACTTCCTTGCAAAGGCCGCACAGGGCCGGATGCTGCAGCATTTGCTTTACGGCATCGCTCAAATACCAGTAGCCTGCATCCCCCACCGTCAGGTGCATTTGCTCCAGATACAGCCGGATCAGATAATCCAGGCGCACTTCCACGCTTTCCGGTGCGTTCAGGCACAGGTCGATGGCCTGATTGAGCAGCTCTTCCATTTTATAAGGCTTCACCACCAGGCTTTTGGCTCCGGCCTCTATATACCTTTTACGTACGCCATCGTCCGTGGTACAGGTGGTCATCAGGATCTGCGGCATTCTTTTTAGCCGCAGCGAACGCATTTTATGCAAAACGCGTATGCCGCTGATCCGGCGCAGGTCGGAATCCAGGATCAAAACATCCGGTTCAAGCCCTTGGTCCAGCAGTTCCAAAAGGGCTTCGCCGTCACAGGCAGCTCCGCACAGCTCTGTATCCGGCCTTTCCTTGATATATTCCTGCAAAACAAACAGCTGGCGGCCGCTTTCGGCCAGCATCACCTTAAATTTTCGGATCTCCTTTGGGTTCATTCTCCTTTTACCCCGCAATGTTCGTTTTCAGATTTTATACATATTCCATGCAATCCTGCAGAATATCGATCCAGTTTTCACGGGAAACCGCATTTTCAAACAGAAACCGCAGCAAAAGCTCTCCCTTAGAGCCTGTGCATTTTGCCCGCTAGCGCTCCAGCTTGCAGCCGTCCCAAAGCGAAAATTCGCAGCCGCTTTCATCCGATTCACAGCAATAGCGAATCGTGTGTGCCGATTGCAATGCGCCGAGTTCGGAAAAATCCCGTTCCAACACAAGCTTTCCTCGCTCCAATTTCCTTCCTCCTTTGACAATATATGAATCTGTGATTTCATCATAGTCTATGAAGAGCGCAATTTCAATCTGCATTTTTCGTCATATGCGTACTACATTGGTTTTATTTTCGATTTTGCGTTGTTTTCTGTGAAAATAATTTTATAACAGAACATCTCGCAAATCCTGTCTCATTGTTTGCATCATCGCGATATATGTCGGTTTTCGCGGCATTCGCACAGCCGTTGTTTCTTGCGCCAGGCTGCGGGCCGCCCGTGAAAAAGCCGCGGCGATTTTTGAAGGTTTTCGCTTGCTTTCTTTTTTGCTGCGATTTTATTATTTAAACATTTTTCCATTTTTAATTATGTAAGTTTTGTGAATTTCTAAAAGTGCAAAATAAAATCCGTTTAATGTGAGTTTTTCTTTATTTTGCAATTTTTCCAATATTGGTAAAAATCTTTTATACAAAAAATCTTTAAAATCTTGTATATTATTTTGTTTTCCAAGTGGAAGGCATACCAAACCTTTATACTGTGCTGGTTCCTTAATTTTAGTTCCATTCACTATTTGTGTTCTGTTATATTTTCTTGAAATTGGCAACATGTATTTTGTTTCTTTATCAATTTCGTTTCCAACATTTTCTATGGCTTCGCCATTTTTACTAGAAACCAC
>OLGE01001728.1_pt1 | contig 21352 bp, 13 predicted proteins | sample 1605151 | NCBI WGS metagenome assembly OLGE01 (sample SAMEA3888912, study PRJEB22519) | human gut metagenome | biome: human gut; feature: human-associated habitat; material: faeces | place: Denmark | collected 2010
ATTTGCAGATATAAAGATTTTCACCTCTTTATTTTTCCAAGTGCAAATATAATAGTAAGGGCAAAAGCTTCAAAGAACCGGGCAATTTGTAAAGCTGTTGCCCTTACAGGGCGCCTTGCTGATTGCGACTACACCCAGGGCGTATTTGAACCACTTTGCGGAATTAGAGTTACTTAGTGATGGTGAAAAAATAAATTAGTATGATTTGAGATCATTACCTTATTGAGATGGTGCATTTTTCACCCAATTCGTACCAAGTTATTTTTTCCGTCCACTAAAGTACCTATAGATGTACCTAAGGCAAATATCATGCAAACGTTTGCACAACAAGAATGCTGTTTTTAACTCTAAAAAAAGTACAAGTAAGCGCAAAAGGAGTTACATTTGCATACAGAAAGTTAAAATGGTACAAAAAATACCATTCCTACCTTATAATAATGTAGAGACCTAACGACCGACTGGATATAGAAAGTTAATAGCTAACAACACTAACTAAAAGCCAAAACTTATCCAGAACGTCACAAAAGGTTATAACTTTATTTTAAGTGCAGGATATAACTGAGCAAGATTATTCATATAAACTTAAAGATCAAACAAAATGATGAGATGAGCTATACCACCTTATAATATTTTTTAACCGCGCGGACTAATAACTAACGGCTAAAGGGAAATAAGCGTGGAATAAAAACCGACTAACAACAACATGCATATATTAACTAAAAATTAAACAGAATGATGAAGCAGGTAAAAATTAAATTGCCTCTTAGGATGTTGACCCTCGCAAGTGGTCTTCTCCTGACAGCAAGTTCCTTTGCGCAGTCACACGCTGTCAAGGGACAAGTGAAAGATGCTTCTGGTGAGCCTGTCATGGGTGCTACCATTACAGTCAACGGTAAGGCAGTAGGCATTACCGACATGGATGGTAACTTCTCTGTTGATGCAGCTCCCGGTACTAAGCTAACCTTTACTTATTTGGGTATGACCCCAAAGACAGTACAAGCAAGCAAGAACATGATCATCACGATGATCGACGACTCCAAGTCATTGAACGAGGTCGTTGTCATCGGTTATGGTCGTGCTAAGAAAAACGACTTGACGGGTTCTGTCACAGCCATCAAGCCTGACGAGATGTCAAAGGGTATCACAAGCAGTGCCTCAGATATGTTGGTAGGTAAGATTGCCGGTGTGGACGTACAGACTGCTGGTGGTCAGCCAGGTTCTGGAGCACAGATTCGTATCCGTGGTGGTGCCTCTCTGAATGCTTCTAACGACCCTCTCTATGTAATAGATGGTTTGGCTATTGACAACAATACCAATAAGGGTATGAGTAATGTCTTGGCGATGATTAACCCTAACGATATCGAGAGCTTCACAGTATTGAAGGATGCTTCGGCAACAGCCATCTATGGTTCTCGTGCTTCTAATGGTGTCATCATCATCACCACCAAGAAGGGACGTGCAGGCCAGAGACCTACGGTTACCTACAATGGCGATATCACAATATCTACCATCCAGAAGAAATATGAGGTGATGAATGCCAGCGAGTACAAGCAGGCTCTTACCTCTTTAGGAAAAGATATAAGCAGTTTGGGGTTGGGTGATGCCGACACAGACTGGCAGGACGAGATTTTCCGCACTTCTGTCTCTACCAATCACAGCCTCAGCATTCAGGGTGGTTTGAAAGATATGCCTTATCGTATTGGTTTAGGCTTCGAAGACAACAACGGTATCGTTAAAACCAGCTGGATGAAGCGTTTTAACACTTCTGTCAATTTGGCTCCTTCCTTCCTCGACAAGCACTTGAACTTCAACTTCACAGCGAAGTATATGTTCGAAAAGGATCGCTACGCACAAGCAGGTGAAGCCATCTTTAACGCACTCCGAATGGACCCTACACAGCCCGTTCGCGTAAACGATGAGAAGTACGACTGCGTAGGCGGATATTTCAATTACCTGCAGGGAAAGAGTGATAAGATCACCGATCCTAATTGGAAATACATGCCTGCTTCTCAGCATCCTCAGAATCCAGTGTCTCTCCTTGACAATTACAAGTGTATAGCCAAAACTCATGACATATCTTCAAATTTGGAAGTAGACTATAAGATTCATGGCTTTGAAGACTTGCATTTGCATGCAGCCATAGGAGCACAATACACTGATGGTAGACAAAATGAGGATTTCTCTAAGTATACTGTCTATAAGCCTGACTATAACTATTTTGGTTATTATGGCACTGATCATCAATACAAATACAGTATTGAAGGAAAAGCTTTTGCTGAATATGCACACAAGTTTGGTGTGCACGACATCGACATCATGGCAGGTGCAGAGCAGAGCCACTACCACAGAACAGGATATAGCTTTGGAAGCGGTATCGATGAGTACCTGAGAGATACCAATCCTCAGTATGAAGCTACAGAAGGCAAATGGAATTACGAGCATGATCCAAAGCTCCAATCTGACGAGTTCTGGAAAACCCATAACTCTTTGGTATCTTACTTCGGACGTTTCAACTATAACTTATTAGACCGCTATTTGCTTACAGCAACCTTCCGTGCCGATGGTTCTTCTCGCTTCAGAAAGGGCAAAAAGTGGGGTTACTTCCCAGCAGCAGCCTTTGCCTGGAAGATTAACAACGAGCCATTCATGAAGAATGTAAAGTGGATTGACGAGTTGAAGCTCCGCTTGGGCTGGGGTATGACTGGTCAGCAGAATGGTATTGACGACTTCTACTATACTACTCTGTACAGAGTCAGCAACAGTTATGCACAATATCCATTCGGTGACAATTATTATCCTACTTTACGTCCATCTGCAAGCAATTCTGACCTGACTTGGGAAAAGACTACAACCTACAATGCAGGTCTTGATTTCACCGCTCTCAATGGCCGCTTCGGCTTCAATGTCGATGGTTACTATCGCAAGACTACCGATCTGTTGTCTTCTGTTGCTGTTGCCGCAGGTACTAACTTAAGCGACCAGCTCTTGAAGAACGTTGGTTCTTTGGAAAACTATGGTGTGGAATTGGCATTCAATGTGAAGCCTATCGTCACCAAGGACTTCGTATGGGATGTAACCTACAACGTAGGATGGAACCACAATGAAATCACCGAGTTGGAAGCAGGTAAATCAGACTGGGTTAAGACTGGCGATAAGATATCTCGTGAAAACAACACAACGGTACAGGTAAACAAGGTTGGCGAACCTATTAATTCTTTCTTTGTATGGCAGCAGGTTTACGACGAGAATGGCAAACCAATTGAGGGACTTTATGTTGACCGTGATGGTAACGGAATCATTGATGATGGTGACCGTTATTGCTACAAGAGCCCTGCACCTGATGTCATCATGGGTCTCACCACCAAGTTCATCTATAAGAACTGGGACTTCAGTGCAGCCTTCCATGCATCTATCGGCAACTATGTGTACTACGATTTCCTGAGCTCAAAAGCTAATTTGGCAGAAATTACAGACTACGGTAATAATAACACGACAGCAGAAGCTATCAATCTTGGCTTTACGGGTTCAACTTTGAAAGCGAATGTTTACAGCGACTATTTCGTACGCAATGCTTCTTACTTGAAGTGTAGCAACATGACATTGGGTTATAGCTTCCCAGCATTGATCAAGGCTGGTGCCGAGAAGATTTGTAGCGGACGTATCTACTTCACCGTACAGAACCCATTCATCATTACCAAGTATAAGGGTCTTGACCCTGAGGTAAGCAGTGGTATCGACAGAAATCTTTACCCACGTCCAATAAGTTTCCAGCTTGGTTTGAATCTTAACTTCTAAAATTTAAAAAGGAGACAATTATGAAAAAAATATTTATAAAGACTGCAATGGCAAGTATGTTGTGCATGGGCTTTGTCTCTTGCGCAGACGAACTGAACATCAAGTCGGTTGACCCACTTAATCACCAAACATATACGGTAGAGGGGCTCTTGGCCAAGCAGTATGCAACCCTTGGTCTTACAGGTCAGAAAGGTCCTGCTGGTTTACAAGATATAAGTGGCGACGAGGGTGAAAGCGGATTTATCCGTACAGTATTCAACCTGGAAGAGTTGATGACAGACGAAACTTTGTGGGCTTATCAGTCAAATGATGGTATTGCTCAAATCACCAGCATGAATTGGGATAAGGATAATCCACGTGTTAACTGGGCATACCAGCGCCTCAGTTTTAACATCAACCAGTACAACTTCTTTATTTCTGAGCAGACAGGTAAGATGAGCGAAGATAAGATCGCTGAAGTTCGCTTCCTCCGTGCATTGAACTACTATTATTTCCTTGACCTTTATCGCAAGGCTCCTTTCAAGGATACCTTCGACAACAATCTCCCTACCGAGAAAAGTGGCAAGGAACTCTACGAGTGGTTGGATAATGAGCTGACCACCATCGAGCCTCTGATGGCTGAGGTGGGCGCTTATAACACAGCCAAGGATTTTGGACGTGCCGACCGTGGTGCAGCATACGCACTCCATGCTCGCTTAGCTCTTAACTCTGCCGTTTATACCGATGGTCAGGTGAAGGACTACCAGAAGGCTATTCATTATTGCGACGAGATTATCAATAGCGGCAAATACGATCTCTCTCGTGTAGCAAAGAGTGGTTATAGCGGTTACCAGCAGCTGTTTATGGGCGACAATGACTGCAACCCAGATGCCAGGAAGGAAATCATCTTCCCTATCCGTCAGGATGGTGTGAAGACTCGCTCTTATGCAGGAACTTCATACCTCGTAAATGCTTCTACCATAACTGGCATGCCTTATGCAAGCACAAGTGACCCATGGAAGTGTCTGTTTGCACGTGTAGACTTGGTAAAGAAGTTCTTCCCTAACGGGGATATTCCTAAGGCTACCGATGAGGATCTTTTGTCCAATCCATCAAAAGATCAGGTGATTGCAAAGGATAATGAGAAGGGTATCAGTACAGCCGATGTCGTAGCACAGGCTAAAGACGACCGCGCCCTGTTCTATATGGGTATCGGTGGATGCAGTGAAAAGGTACGTACTCTAACACCAGGTGATGCTATTACAGGCCCTCTGAATGGTGCGTCTTTCGTTAAGTGGACCAACCTCCATGCAGATGGTACAGCACAACACCATCAGAATTTTTCAGATACCGATTTCCCTATGTTCCGCTTGGCAGAAATCTATCTGACCCGTGCAGAGGCTAAGTACCGCCTCAATGGCAGTCAGGATGGTTTGGCTGACATCCAGTATGTTCAGGAACGTGCCAATCGTCAGATAAAAGCTTCATCAGTAGATGAGCAGACTCTTATCGATGAATGGTGCCGTGAGTTCTATTTGGAAGGCCGCCGTCGTTCCGACTTGGTGCGCTTTGGCTTGTTCACTGGTTCCAAGTATCTCTGGAGTTTCAAAGGTGGTTCAGAAAATGGTCAGGGTATTCCTACAAAATTCGATATCTATCCTATCCCAGGCGATGAGATGAAGAACAACCCTAACATGACACAGAACCCAAAATACTAATTGTTAGGAAACAAGATTTAATTTAAAAGAAATCAATTATGAAAAAGATATTCAAATTCATGTTGCTGCCAGCATTGGTACTCCCTTTGCTCTTTACATCCTGCGATGAAGACAGAGACAGCAACCCTACATTGGACCTGAGTCATCTTGCGGATGGATTTGTATTGAACACTCCTGCTCTTGCAGAAAACAATACCTACGACCTCTCCAGTGCAAAAAGCTTGGTATTGACATGCTCTCAGCCAAATTATGGTGGAGTGCCTTACTCTGTGACGTACTATGCACAGGTATCTATCGACCCTGCATTTGTCAGCGATGCTACAGCCTCTCATGTTGAGTTGGCAACACCATCCTCAGATGCAAGCAGATTGGAATACATAGCTTCCGAAGTAAACGATGCTGTGGTATCACTCTTCAAGGCTGCCAATCCTGATGCAAGTGTTCCCGCAGATATGCCAATTTATATTCGTCTTCGTGCGGTGATTCCCGTTACATCATCGTCCTATTTAGGAGAAACTTTCTCAAATGTTATTACCCTGCCTTCTGTCAAGGCTGTCTATCAGGCTCCTGATGCGAAGTTCACCGATAATCTCTACTTGATAGGTAGCTCTATCCAGACTCCATGGCAGAGTTGGAAGCCTATTCCACAGGTACAAGGTGTAGCTGGCAACTACTATGGTATCGTCTACTTGCCTGCAGGTGGTGAGTTCAAGTGGGGTACAGAAAACAATGATTATCGCGGCATCAACCGTCTTAAGGAAATCAACGATGAAGCCGGTGCAAAAATCTCTGCAGGTGAGGAACAAAACATCAAGGTAGCCAACGCTGGTTGGTACACTCTTCTCTTCAAGGGTAAGATTACCGAAGACAAGAAGAACATCGACTGGACACTGACTGTTTACAAAGCTCAGGTTTGCCTGATTGGTGCTTGTATTGGTCAAAGCGATTGGTGCTTTGCTGATGAAAATGCTCTGACACCTCCAGACGATCCAAATGGCGAATGGGTTTCTCCTGCATTCGCTGCCAGCACAGAGCTTCGTGTATCTGTCAAGGTCGGTAGCCTCGACTGGTATAGTACAGAGTTCACTGTTCACAATGGCGAAGTGTTCTGGCGTAAATATGATATGCCAAACAACTGGGCTGAGACTATGGGTGCAGATTACTCTGTAACTACCGCCCCTGGCAAGAAGTTGTATGTCAACTTTGATACAAATAAAGCAGAAGTTAGATAATTTAAGATGAAAGCAAAATGAAAAAGACATTTTTATATAGCTTAGCAGTCTTGGCAAGTGTATCACTTGCCAGCTGCAACGGCGACTACGACGATTGGGCTAATCCTCAGACCAATCCACAGGAAGCCTCAGCTGCCAAATATGGTATCACCTTTACAGCGGGTCCTGAAGCAGAATGTAATATGCCTGACGAAGATGGAGTCATCAACCTCGTAACAGTCAACTCGACAGATGCCAATGTTTCAGGTTACACACTGATAGACTTGAAAGTAAATGGTGAGGCTATTGAAAGCGGCGAAATCATTGGCAACAACATTCAGGTAAATGCAACCGAATTGGAGAAGATTCTCTGCAAACAGAATAAAACTCGCGCCAGCGTTGCAAGTAACATCAAAGTTGAGTCAAAGGTTTCTGTCAATTTGGCTTCAGGCGATGCTGTTGCCATCAACACTGTAGGTGAAACTACAGGTAAGATTACAACATCCCCAACTCCTGCTATCGATGCGAAGGGCTACTACATGCTTGGCGAGGTAAACGGAAATAACTGGACTGCTACAAGTCCTGTATGGATGACCCAAGTATCTGATGGTGTTTACCAGCTCAAGGTCACCACAGAGAAAGACAAGAACTACTTCAAGTTCTACGAAGGCAGCAAGTGGGATGAAAGCGGCAACTGGGATGTTATCAACAAAGGTGTCATGGGTTGCGAGAAGGATGGTTGCGATGATGCTTCTGGTACAATCTATTATACTGGCGACAGCTGGGGTACTCCACAGTCCATGGTTATTGCAGGTGCTGGTACATGGATTGTAACTCTCGACATGAACAACCTGTCTTACTCTGTAGGCAAGCCTATCCTCTATATGGCAGGTGATGCTAATGGATGGGACCATAGTGACGTCCTCAATAGTGATGATGGTGTTCACTTTACAGGTTATATGTACCTGAACCAGAATGGCTTCAAGTTCAGTACTCAGCCAAACTGGGATGGTACCAACTATGGTGCTGACTTTGATACAGCTCCTGATGCAGGAAACATCGTGATAACAGAAGATGCAGGTTTCTATCAGGTAGATGTTAACTTGTCTGCGAAGACTTACACACTGACTCCATTTACTATTGGTATCATTGGTAACGCAACTCCTAAAGGTTGGGATGGCGATACGGACATGACATACAATCCGGAAGAGCGCTGCTGGGAACTTAAGAACGTCGAATTGACTGATGGCGAAATGAAGTTCCGCTCTAACCACAGTTGGGATGATCCAAACCCTAATTGGGGAGGTACTCTTGATGCGCTCGTACAGAAAGGTGATAACATCAAAGTGGCCGAAGCTGGTACTTACGACATTAAACTTAAGGTTAATTGGGCAGAAGGAACAGCAAAGTGTGAGATGACAAAGAAGTAATATCTCTCAAAAAATTACAATTAAAGGCGGTTTCTATTCAGAGACCGCCTTTTTGTATGCCCTTCATTCCTACATTTTTCCCTAAAACTTTGGAAGTTACGAGGGAAAAACGTATCTTTGCGGCAAATTAGAAATAACATTAAAGTAAAGCAATATGGATGTAGCTATAAATAAAATAACAACAACAATAACTGTTCCGCAAGTTGATTTCAAGTTATTAAAGGAACTGGCAAAGAAGTTTGGATGGGTTATTCAAGCCGAAAAGAAAAGTGGCATTGAAGAAGCCATGGAAGATGTTAAAGCAGGCAGAGTATATCATGCAAAAGATGCTCACGATTTAATCAAACAGTGCTTGGAATGAAATACTCTATTGACTTTACAAACAGATTTAAAAAGTCTCTGCGAAAAGGAGTGAAACGTGGGTTAGATCCTACTTTAATTGAAAAAGCTGTAGAGAAATTAGCTAATGATGGTAAACTACCTCCATCATATAAATCGCATAAACTTCATGGAAACCTGGAGGGCATTTGGGAATGCCACATAACTCCAGATTGGTTGATGCTATGGGAACAAAACGATGAAAAACTAACTTTGCTGTTTCTCAACAATGGAACTCATAGCGATTTGTTTTGACTATGATATACTGAACTTTCGCATGTGGTTCAAGTACGGGCTGAAGGCCCAAAAGCTCCTAGCCCAGGGCATCGCCCTGGGTATAATGGCAATCAGCAATGCGCCCTGTAAGGGCAACAGCTTTATATATTGCCTGGAGTTTTAAAGCTTTTGCCCTTACAGGGCGACAGGTTACCGCCCCAAACAACCCAGGGCGATGCCCTGGGCTAAGAGCTTCTGCCCCTTCAGGGCGTGTGAGGCAAAATTTGCGAAACTTCAACTACGAGTCCACTTTAAAAAGTAGTTTTTGGTTCTTTTCCCTACAACATGCCATTTGATTATCAGATGGTTTCATATGAAGAAATTATCAAAAATGACTTTTTTAAGTGGGCTCTATACTGAACTTTCGCAAATGTGGAAGTTAAGGGAAGTTGATTTCCTTATGATCATTTGGTTGTTTAGAGATTTTTTTGTACTTTTGCTTTATTGTGCAAACGTTTGCATGTAATTTTCTTGATTTAAGTCAAGCAAAAGGCGCTACTTTGGCAAGATTTGCATAATTTTGCACACAACACTAACAACCTATGAATGAGAAAACAATCATAACAATGAAAGATATTGCTCGCGAGCTGGGCGTTTCTATCGCAACGGTGAGCAGAGCTTTGAAGGACAGCCCTCGTATCAGTACTGCCCAGAAGGAACGTATACAGGCGTTTGCCAGGGCGCATAATTTCTGTCCCAATGTAATTGGTGAGGCTCTCAGATACAGTAGGACACAGCCCATGAAGGTCATCGGTGTTATCATTCCTGAGTTTGCCCATTATTTCTTTTCTTCTGTGCTTTCGGGTATCGAGGAGGAAGCAAGTGCGCGTGGCTATCGAGTGATGGTGGCGCAGAGCAATGAGCGATATGACAAGGAAGTGGCAATCTGCGAGGACTTCTATAAGAATAAAGTGTGCGGCATTATCGTTTCACAGGCGAAGGATACCATGCGCTATGCGCATTTCCAAAGATTGATGGACAATGGCGTGCCATTGGTGTTCTATGACAGAATCTGTACTGGTGTGAACTGTTCGCGCGTAGTGGTGGACGACTACATGGGTGCCTTTACGGCTGTAACCCATCTCATCGACTCAGGCTGCAAGAGGATAGCTTTCTATGGCTCGCCCATGAACCTTGAAATATCCAAGAACAGATATAATGGTTATCATGATGCCTTGGTGAAGCATGGCTTGGAAGAAATACCCCCCCACGTACAAATCTGTGACAACAGGGGACAGGCAGAGGCGATTACGCCTGCACTCTTGGAGATGAAAAACAGACCGGATGCTTTCTTTGCGGTGAATGATGATACAGCCATCGGTATTCTCTATACCGCGAAACGTATGGGATTCCGAGTGCCAGAGGAAGTCAGCGTCTGTGGATTCACCAACGGCCAGCGAGCCGTGGCTTGCGATCCTATGTTGACCACTGTCGACCAGCGAGGAGTGGCAGTAGGAGAGGAGGCTGTCAACATCCTTATCGGACAGGTGGAAGGTTCTATCCCGATGAATGAGGTGGAGAAGAGAGTGATAAGAACCAAACTCGTGGTTCGTGGTACGACAAGATAAAAGAAATCAATAAAACAATAAAAAATATGATGACAAAACCTAATCTGAGTTTCTGGAAACTCTGGAACTTGAGTTTCGGATTCTTCGGGGTACAGATAGCCTACGCTCTTCAGAGCGCCAACATCTCCCGAATCTTTGCAACGTTGGGTGCTGACCCACACAATCTGAGTTATTTCTGGATTCTCCCTCCACTGATGGGAATCCTGGTGCAACCCATTGTCGGAACCTTGAGCGACAAGACATGGTGCCGTTTCGGCCGACGAATTCCTTATCTCTTTGTGGGAGCTACGCTGGCTGTCTTGGTGATGTGTCTTTTGCCTAATGCCGGTTCGTTTGGCCTGACGGTTGGCGGTGCGATGATTTTTGGATTGATAGCCCTGATGTTTCTTGATACGAGCATCAATATGGCGATGCAGCCTTTCAAGATGTTGGTGGGCGACATGGTGAATGAAGAACAGAAGACGAAGGCTTACTCCATTCAGAGTTTCCTCTGCAATGCGGGTTCGATAGCCGGTTATATATTCCCCTTCCTTTTTGCCTTCTTGGGCATCAAAAACTATGCCGAGAAAGGTGTTGTGCCCGACTCTGTAATCTGGTCGTTCTATGTGGGCGCAGCCATCCTTATCCTCTGTGTCATCTATACCACGATGAAGGTGAAGGAGTGGAATCCGCAGGAATACGCCAAGTATAATGGAGTTACCGAAGATGCCGAGAAGAAGGAAGAAGGCAAGGCCGACTGGATAAGCCTTCTGAAGAACGCTCCCTCTACCTTCTGGAAGGTGGGACTGGTGCAGTTCTTCTGCTGGGCAGGCTTCCTCTATCTGTGGAACTATTCTACGGGTGCCATTGCCGAGACCGTATGGAATACTACCGATGCCAGCACCAAGGCATTCCAGGATGCCGGCGACTGGGTGGGCATTCTCTTTGCCGTTCAGGCTGTGGGCAGTGTGCTGTGGGTGGTAGTGCTTCCCCAGTTCAAGAGTTCCAAGATGGCTTATGCGGTCAGCCTGATTATCGGTGGTGTGGGCTTTGCCCTTATCCCATTCCTGCACGACAAGTACCTGCAGTTCATTCCGTTCCTGATGATTGGTGCTGGCTGGGCAGCTATGTTGGCGATGCCTTTCACCTTTGTCACCAATGCTTTGCAGGGTTATGGACACATGGGTGCTTACCTCGGACTCTTCAACGGCACTATCTGTATTCCTCAGATTGTGGCAGCTCTTTGTGGCGGACACGTCTTGTGGGTGGTAGGCTCTCACCAGAGTGACATGATGATAGTGGCAGGTGTGCTGCTGATATGTGGAGCTTTGGCTGTTTCCCTCATCAAGGAAAGGCATGTGACGCAAAAAGCATAATAAGCGCAACCGATTGCGCAACATTTTGGCATCTTTTGTGCAAGAAATTAATTGTATGTAGTAAAGAAATGACTAATTTTGTACCATAAATAACAATCTTATAATTTCTTATGGTGTTTCGTTTTAATATAGAATACAAAACGGTTTATGGCGAGAATCTCGTCTTGAACCTGAACATGGACAACGAAGAGGTTCATTACAGCTTGGGAACTACAGACGGGCTTCACTGGTCGTGCGATCTGGATGTGACTCCCAAGACTAAAAACATTACCTATTATTATAGTGTAGAACGTGATGGCGTTTGTATCAAGAAGGAATGGCAGGTGGTGAAGCATCAGCTGAATGTGACAGCCGAGCGTGCCAATGATTATACTATCTATGATCACTGGCGTGACATTCCTGAGGATTCTTACCTCTACAGCAGCGCCTTCACCGACTGTATCAACCATCAGCAGCTTGCAGAGGTGAAGGATAACACCTTTGCCAAGACCATCAGACTGATAGTCCGTGCTCCACAGTTGAGAGAAGGTGAGCGCCTGGTACTGATAGGTTCTGATCCTCTTGTAGGAGCCTGGGACGTAAAGCGTGCTGTGCCTATGGTGGAACAGGCGTACAATGAATGGACGGTGGATATCAATGCCGAGGCTTTGGCTGTCAATTACTTGGAGTTTAAGTTTGTAGCACTGAACGACAAGAAGAGCACCGAAGCATGGGAAACAGGTTACAACCGTAGTGTGGAAATCCCTGAGATGAAGGCCGGTTCGGTTGTATCTTACGAGTTGAGCCAGTCGTTCTTGGAGCGCTGGAATCGTAAGTTTGCCGGAACATTGGTTTCTGTTTTCTCACTTCGCAGCAAGAAGAGTGCGGGTATAGGCGACTTCGGAGACCTGAAGAGTATGATCGACCTGGTGGCAAAGACTGGACAGAAGGTGCTTCAGTTGTTGCCTATCAACGATACGACCATCACTCACACCTGGACAGACTCTTATCCCTACAGCTGTATCAGCGTGTTTGCCATTCATCCACAGTATGCCGATCTGCAGGCTCTGCCCGAGCTTGAGGATGCCAAGGCTCGTGCTGAGGCTGAGAAGACACGAGCAGAGCTCAATGCCCTGCCCCAGATAGATTATGAGAAGGTAAATGATTTCAAGATAACGTACCTGCACCAAATCTTCAATCAGGAAGGTGAAAAGATGATGAAGAGTGCCGAATATCAGGCATTCTTCCAGGAAACAGAACAGTGGCTGGTGCCTTATGCACAATATTCTTGTCTGCGCGACAAGTATGGCACTGCTGATTTCTCGAAGTGGCCCGACCACAATGCTTGGGATGAGAAAGACCGCAAGGCACTGACCAACCCAAGAACAAAGGCCTACAAGGAGGTGGAGTTCTTCTACTTCGTACAGTTTGTGCTGAACACACAGATGAAGGCTGCTCACGAGCATGCCATGGCCAAGGGAGTCATCCTGAAGGGTGATATTCCTATCGGTGTGAACCGTTTTGGATGTGATGTGTGGACAGAGCCTAAGTACTTCAACCTCGACGGACAGGCAGGAGCTCCACCTGACGATTTCTCTGTGAATGGTCAGAACTGGGGATTCCCTACCTACAACTGGTATGAGATGCTGAAAGACGACTGTCAGTGGTGGACACGTCGATTCCAGAATATGTCGAAGTTCTTTGATGCTTATCGTATCGACCACGTGCTGGGCTTCTTCCGTATATGGGAGATTCCTATTGACTCGGTTCATGGTCTGCTCGGACAGTTTGCTCCTGCACTCGGCATGACAGCTGACGAGATTCGCTCGTATGGTCTTAACTTCCAGCAGGACAGATTCACCCGTCCATTTATCACCGACTGGGTGCTCGACCGTGTGTTCCATGAGCGTGCTGACGAGGTGAAGCAAAAGTATCTGGACCGTTTGGATGATGAGCGTTATCAGTTGAAGGCAGAGGTGGATACCCAGATAAAGGTGGAGGCTCTCTTTGAGGGAGTGACCGATGAGAAGGAAATATGGCTTCGCGACGGACTCTATGCTCTGATCAGCGATGTACTCTTTGTTCGCGACCATCGTAATCCGGGATTGTATCACCCGCGTATCTCTGCTCAGTTCGACTTTATCTTCGAATCACTTTATGACAATGACAAGGCTGCGTTCAATCGTCTTTATAACGATTACTTCTATCGTCGCAACAACCAGTTCTGGTACGAGGAGGCGATGAAGAAGTTGCCTAAGTTGGTTCAGGCTACTCGTATGTTGGTTTGTGCCGAAGACCTTGGTATGGTGCCAGATTGTGTGCCATGGGTGATGAACGAATTGAAGATGTTGGGACTTGAGTTGCAGAGTATGCCTAAGGATCCAAGTGTGAAGTTTGGGCATCTGAGCCGCAATCCTTATCGTTCGGTTTGTACCATCTCAAGTCACGATATGCCTACGCTTCGCCAGTGGTGGGACGAGGACATTCAGCGCACGCAAGAGTATTATAATACGATGCTCTATCGCCAAGGACCAGCACCTCATCCGCTGCCAGGATGGCTCGCGCAGGATATCATCTCGCGCCATCTCACATCGCCCTCTATGCTCTGTATTCTGAGCATTCAGGACTGGCTTGCCATCAACGAGCATCTTCGTTTGCCCGATGCCAATGCCGAGCGTATCAATATCCCGGCCAATCCTAAGCATTACTGGCGCTATCGCATGCACCTCAGCATAGAGGACCTGGCGGCTAACAAGGAATTTATGGACAGTGTGACAGAGCTTGTTGCGCAGTCAGGAAGAAACTAATGCAAACGTTTGCACGTTATGCAAAAAAGAAATACCCTCCAAATTTTAGGAGGGTATTTCTCTTTTTTGTATATTTGCAATGTCTAACCAAAAGACTTACTTTTACTAACAAACAATAGCAGAACAAAGCAAACTGCAGAACCAGGCAAGCAACAACTGAAAAAGACAAAATAACACTGGACAATATGAAGAAATTGAATGTTTTAGTAGTTGGTCTGCTGCTGCCACTCTTGGCGGCAGCGCAGACCGTTAAATCGCCCAATGGCAATGTATCGGTAACATTCTCTCTGACTGGTAATGGACAGCCTACCTACGAGATGAGTTATAAGGGCAAGACAGTATGTAAACCCTCACACCTCGGACTGGAGCTTGCCAAGGACAAGCATGCCAGCAAAGGTATGACGGAAACCAATCTGATGGACGGATTCACCGAAACAGGAAGCAAGACCTCTTCTTTTGATGAGACATGGAAGCCTGTATGGGGTGAGACTGCTACCATTCGCAACAATTATAACGAAATGGAGGTAAACCTGAATCAGGCTTCTTCCAACCGTAACATCACCATTCGCTTCCGCGTATATGATTATGGTATGGGTCTGCGCTATGAGTTCCCACAGCAGGAATCGCTCAACTATTTCGTCATTCAGGAAGAGCACACCCAGTTTGCCATGACAGGCGACCATACTGCCTATTGGATTCCAGGCGACTACGACACTCAAGAGTATGAATATCAGATTACTCCTCTGACAGGCATCCGTCCTGTTATCGCCAAGAACCGCGAATCATACAAAAGCAACTCTTCCACCACCGTCTTCTCTGACACAGGTGTGCAGACCTCTCTCCAGATGAAGACCAAGGACGGACTTTATATCAATATCCATGAGGCTGCCTGTCTGGATTATCCTACGATGCACCTCAATCTGGATGAAAAGACACTGACCTTTGAGTCATGGTTGACACCTGATGCGGTAGGCAGAAAGGGATTCATCCAGACTCCTTTCAACACACCATGGCGTACCGTGCTGGTGAGTGATGATGCGCGCGATATGCTTTCCTGCAAACTGACACTCAACCTCAACGAGCCTTGCAAGATAGAGGATACTTCATGGATTCATCCTACTAAGTACTGCGGTGTGTGGTGGAACATGATTGTTGGCACTAAAACATGGAGCTACACCAACGACCTGCCTTCTGTTCGCCTTGGTGTGACCGACTATAGCAAGTGCAAGCCTAATGGAACACATGGGGCTACCAATGAAGAAGTGAAGCGCTATATCGACTTTGCTGCAAAGAATGGTTTGCAGGAAGTGTTGGTAGAAGGATGGAACGAAGGTTGGGAAGACTGGTTTGGTCATCAGAAACTTGATGTCTTCGACTTTGTGACTCCTTATCCTGATTTCGATATCAAGATGCTCAACGAATATGCTCATTCCAAGGGCGTGAAACTGATGATGCATCATGAGACTTCTGCTGCAGCTCTTAACTATGAGCGTCACTTGGAGAATGCCTTCCAGCTGATGAACAAGTATGGTTATGATGCCGTGAAGACCGGTTATGTGGGCGATATCATCCCAAGAGGCGAATATCACTACAGCCAGTTGATGAACAATCACTATCAGCGTGTCGTTGAGACGGCTGCCAAACATCACATCATGGTGAATGCTCACGAGGCTACACGTCCTACAGGTATCTGCCGTACATGGCCAAACCTGGTGGGCAACGAGAGCGCAAGAGGTACTGAGTATGAGGCTTTTGGTGGAAGTGTAAGCTATCACACAGTGATGCTGCCATTCACCCGTCTGCAGGGAGGACCTATGGACTATACTCCAGGTATCTTCGAGACCAAACTGTCGGAGTGGAGCAACAACCAAAGTTATGTGCACACCACTCTCTGTGGTCAGCTCTCACTCTATCTTGTGATGTACAGTCCTTTGCAGATGGCAGCCGACCTGCCTGAGCACTATGAGAAGTACGACGATGCCTTCCAGTTTATCCGCGATGTGGCTTGCGACTGGGATGACTCCAAGTATATAGAGGCAGAACCTGCCAAGTATATCACCGTAGCCCGCAAGGCAAAAGGAACCGACAACTGGTTTGTTGGTGGCAAGACTGACGCAGCCCGTACATCGGTAGTGAAGCTCGACTTCCTCGACAAGGGTAAGAAGTATGCCTGCGTCATCTATCAGGACGGCAAGAATGCCGACTATGAGAAGAACCCTAAATCTTACCAGATTATTCACAAGACTGTGAAGAAGGGTGATGTCTTGAAGATCAAAGAGGCACGTGGTGGTGGCTTTGCCATCTCATTGCTTGCTAAATAAGACTTATATAGATGGAGATAAAGAGGCTGATACTTCTGTATTTCCGTCCAATCGTCAAGGTGGAATTAAATACGCGAAAAATGAGCGTGTTTAATTCTGCCTATTTCTGCATAAAACCAATAAAAATCACATTGCGTATGCAGAAAACGAGGTAAATAACTACTAAATGGAGTGTAATTGCTATATTTATACATTTAAAATGAATAAAATTCTGCGGAGTTTTGTCGCCAACTAACAATTATTTAACCATATGAGGATAGAAAAACTAATATTTACAGCATTGACGGCTACTATTTTACCTACAGCATTGAAGGCGCAGACTGTTTTCAATGAGATGACGTATTCGAAAGGACAGACGGTGTTTCAACTGAATGCGCCTACTGCAGCCAAAATCCGTATTTATAAATCAGGACAGGGGGGAAAGGCCATCAAGACAGTGAAGATGAAAGCCAATGGCAAAGACCGTTGGGAGGCTACTGTGAAGGGCGACCTGGCTGGAAAATTCTATACATTTGACATGGGAAAGGGCGAATGTCCTGGTACTTTTGCCAAGGCTGTCGGTGTGAATGGCAATCGGGGTGCCATCATCGACATGGCTTCTACCAATCCTGAGGGATGGAAGGATGACAAGCGACCAGAACTGAAGTCGCCTGCCGACTTGGTGATTTATGAGCTCCACGTGCGCGATTTCTCGGTGTCACCTACCTCTGGACTGAAGTATAAAGGCAAGTATCTGGCACTGACAGAACCTAAGGCGATAGAATATCTCAAGCGCCTCGGTGTCAATGCGATACACTTCCAGCCTTTGTTCGATTTTGCTTCGGTAGATGAGACACGCCTCGATACGCCACAGTTCAACTGGGGGTATGATCCTAAGAACTATAATGTGCCTGATGGCAGCTATAGTACCGATCCTTTTTCGCCTGCAGTCAGAGTGAGAGAGTTCAAACAGATGGTGCAGGCGCTGCATCAAGCAGGCATCCGTGTCATCTTCGATGCTGTCTACAATCATACTTTCAATATTGACGGAAGCAATTTTCAGCGTACTTATCCTGATTATTATTATCGCAAGACAGCCGATGGTAAGTATTCCGACGGTTCGGGCTGTGGCAACGAGACGGCCTCAGAGAAGCCTTTGATGCGCGACTATATGATAGAGAGTGTGCTTTACTGGGTGAATGAATACCATATCGACGGATTCCGTTTCGACCTGATGGGAGTGCACGATATTGAGACGATGAAGCTCATCAGAGCTGCTGTTGACAAGATAGATCCTTCTATTTATATATATGGTGAGGGTTGGAGCGCAGGAAGTTGCGCTTATCCAAACGACCAGTTGGCGATAAAGGCCAACACCTTCAAACTCAATGGTATCGGAGCCTTCAGCGATGATATGCGAGATGCCCTTCGTGGTCCTTTCTCTGACAATACCAAAGGCGCTTTCCTGGCTGGCATTCCCGGCGAGGAAGAGAGTCTGAAGTTTGGTATAGTGGGAGGCATTGCCCATCCGCAGGTAGATATGAATTTGGTCAACTATGACAAGAAGCCTTGGGCAGCAGAGCCTACCCAGCAGATCAGCTATGTGAGCTGTCACGACGATATGTGTCTTGTTGACCGACTGAAGGCAACCGTGCCAGGCATCAAAGATGCTTCCAGAACGGAGAGCGAACGTATAGCAGAGTTGATTCGCCTCGACTTGTTGGCTCAGACTGCTGTGTTCACATCGCAGGGTGTGCCTTTCTTCTTGGCAGGAGAGGAAATGTTGCGTGACAAGAAGGGTGTGCACAACAGTTATTGCTCGCCCGACAGTATCAATGAGTTTAACTGGGAGAATCTGAAGAAATATCCACAGGTGTTTGAATATTATCGCAACCTGATTCAGCTTCGAAAGAATCATCCGGCTTTCCGTCTTGCCAAGGCTGAGGCTGTGAGAGAACATTTGGAGTTCTTGTCAACAGCCCCTGTTGCAGAGCAGAAGAAAGATGGCGCTCAGGTGGAGAAGAATGGTTGCCTGCTTGCCTTCAGACTCAAGAACCTGGAAGGCATAGACAGCTGGAAGAACATTATTGTCATCTTCAATGCCAACAAGGAAGCCCGCACCGTAGCGATACCTCAGGGCGAGTATCATGTGGCTTGCTGCAATGGGGTTATCAATGAAGACGGAATCGGGATGCCATTGGTGGGTAACGAAACCATCATAGATGGTCAGTCGGCATTGATACTGTATCAGAAATAAGTTTCGAAAGTCAATACAATAACTTAAACATAGATCTATAATGAAGAAGAAATTTGTTTCATTCATGTTGCTTATGAGTAGCGTAATGAGTATGACGGCGGCAGTCAACGTGAGCCGCATAGAACCTACCGACTGGTTTGTAGGTATGAAAGACGCTTCGTTGCAGTTGATGGTGTATGGTAAGGACATCAAGAATGCTGAGGTGACAGTCAATTATCCTGGCGTGAAAATCGATAGCGTTGCCCGTCTCGAATCGCCCAATTATCTCTTGGTTTATCTTAATCTGAAGGATGCCAAGGCTGGCGAGATGGTTCTCAATTTTAAGCAGGGAAAGCAGAGCAAGAAGGTGAAGTATCAGTTGAAAGACCGAGAGATGGCTGGCGAAAAGCGCATGGGCTTCACCAACGAAGACGTGCTCTATATGTTGATGCCAGATCGCTTTGCCAATGGAAATCCTAAGAATGATGTTCTCAAGACGATGCGCGACAAGAATTGCGACCGTCATGCTCCAAGTCTGCGTCATGGTGGAGACCTGGAAGGAATCCGTCAGCACTTGGATTACTTCACCCAGTTGGGTGTCACGGCCCTTTGGTTTACTCCCGTTTTAGAGAATGACAGTCCAGGCGACGGCAAGAGCAGTAGCTATCATGGTTATGCCACAACCGATTATTACAAGGTTGACCCTCGTTTCGGAACCAATGCTGAGTACAAGCGACTCATTGACGAGGCACATCAGAAAGGCTTGAAGATTGTGATGGATATGATTTTCAATCACTGTGGTTTCGAGCATCCCTGGATTGCCGACATGCCTTCAAAAGACTGGTTCAACTGTCCAGAATGGCTTCTTCCTGAGTATCAGACTCCTGAGCATGTGAAGAAGATTGGTACTGTGGACGGAGCAAGAACTGTGAACGATATGTATCGACAGACCAGTTATAAGTTGACTCCTGTCCTCGACCCATACGCCAGCAAGGTGGATATGGAAGAGACGGTAGACGGATGGTTTGTACCTTCTATGCCCGACCTCAATCAGCGCAACCCTCATGTCATCAAGTACCTTATCCAGAACAGCGAATGGTGGATAGAGACCGTGGGAATTGATGGCATCCGTATGGACACTTATCCTTATGCCGACCGTGATGCGATGGCTTTGTGGATGAAGACGCTCAACAACGAATATCCTAACTTCAATACCGTAGGCGAGACATGGGTTACTGAGCCAGCCTATACTGCTGCATGGCAGAAAGACAGCAAGCTCTCAGAGAAGAACAGCTATCTGAAAACAGTGATGGACTTTGCCTTCTTCGACCGTATCAACAGTGCCAAGAACGAGGAAACCGATGACTGGTGGAACGGAATGAACCGTCTCTATAATGTGTTCTGCTACGATTATCTCTATCCTAACCCAAAGAGCGTGATGGCATTCATTGAGAATCACGATACCGACAGATTCCTCGGTGAGGGCAAGGATACCGTGGCATTGAAGCAGGCTTTGGCGCTCTTGCTTACCATCAACCGTACACCGCAGCTCTATTACGGTACAGAAGTGTTGATGAATGGCACCAAGAGTGTAACCGACGGCAACGTGCGTAAAGACTTCCCTGGTGGATGGGCTGGCGACAAGCATAATGCCTTCACCGAAGAAGGAAGGACACAGGATGAGAACCAGATGTTCAAGTGGCTCAGCAACTTGCTGCATTGGCGCCAGGGTAACAAGGTGGTTACCAAAGGCAAGCAGACTCAGTTCTGTCCTTATAAGGGTGTGTATGTCATCGCACGCCAGTATCAGGGGAAAACAGTCATGACCATCATCAATGGCAAGAAGGAAGCCAATGAGCTGGATGTGACACGTTATGCAGAGATTATCGGTTCGCATGAAAAGGCTACTGATGTGACGAATGGCTGCACTGTTCTTATCAACAAGAACGTAAAGCTTCGTCCTCGTCAGACAATGATACTTGAATTCTGATAAATTGAACATTGCAAGTTCAGAAGTTATAGAAGTTAAAGAAGTTATCACTCTCTTCGGGTGTTAGAAGTTATAGCCAACAGTCTTTTTAGTTGAAGATTTAGCTGTAAAGCATATGGCTTTAACTTCTTTAACTTCTCTAACTTCTCTAACTTCTCCATTTGCGAAAGTTGAGTTTAATATTTATTTAAGATTGTTTGTTTCTTATTATAGTTTTTATTAACTTTGCAAACGATTAGAGAGCAGGAGGCTTTCTTGTACATATTTAAAACTATAACCCGTTGGCGGAATTAATTTAGCGCATACTTAACCCTGCCAATCGGTCTGTTG
>OLGE01001731.1_pt1 | contig 21335 bp, 16 predicted proteins | sample 1605151 | NCBI WGS metagenome assembly OLGE01 (sample SAMEA3888912, study PRJEB22519) | human gut metagenome | biome: human gut; feature: human-associated habitat; material: faeces | place: Denmark | collected 2010
TATACTTAAAGTAAGCGGAGAACCTACATGCGTTCAAAAACTTTTAAGACATATTTAAACGTATGTCTTTACAAGAAAAGATGCGGCAGGTATAATATTCTCAGCCGGTATTTTGTTGGCGAAAAGGAGAGAATATCTGCAAAACGTAAGTCGGTACGATACAGAAAAGCGGCTGTGAGAAGCTGCCGGGATTTTCAGAAAGGCGATCTCATGTATAGACATAAAACGAAAAAATATCGCGCGGCGGCGGTCGGCGCAGTTTTGGCGGCTGTCTTGATGCTGGGCTTTGCAGGCTGCGATAAGCTGCCGACGTCTTCCGACTCTGCGGCGACGGCGGCGCCGACGCCTACCCCGGAGCCGGAAGACCTGACCGTGTTTGCGGAAGGTACCACGATGGACGGCATCGACATTTCCGGCATGAAGCTCGCGGAAGCCGAAAAGGTGTGCAGAGCAGCGGCGTTAAAGCCGTATGCGAATATTAACGTCACGGTGAAAAGCGGCGACACCGAAATGACCGCCAAGGGCAGCGAGCTGACCGTTGTGGATACGCTGGATATTACGCTGACGCGGCTTTTGAAATCGAGAAAAGCGGGCGACTACGAAATGACGTACTGCCTGACGCTCAAGAATTTTGAAAATGAATTAAAGCAAAGCAATGTAGAGTATGTGATTTTTGATAAAGTTGGCTCTAATCCGACTAAACCAGTTGTAGAAGAGGGCGGCAGATTTGCAAAAGAAAATGGGTGCGATTTTATCGTTGCTTTAGGTGGTGGAAGTGTTATGGATGCATCAAAAGCAATCGGTATTATGGCAACCAATGAGAGCGATGATCTGTGGGACTATGTAATGTTTGGAACAGGAAAGAAACAGTGGCCGCCAATGCCATCCCTTCCGATTGTTGCTATCACTACAACTGCCGGAACAGGATCAGAAACTGATGGAGGCGGTGTGATTACCAATCCGGAGACTCAGGAGAAAACAGGAGTATTCGGTACAGGTACGATGCCGGTTCTAGCAATTGTTGATCCAGAATTAATGACAAGTGTTCCGTCAGCATTCAAGGCTTATCAGGGATTTGATGCTTTATTCCACTCTACAGAAGGATATATTTCCGCAAATAGAAATGAATTCAGCAAAATGGTTGCAGCAGAGGCAATTAAGAATGTAAGCCGTAATCTTGTTACATCAATCCGTGAACCTGAAAATATTGAGGCAATGAGTAATGTAGCATTTGGAAGCTATCTGTCGGGTATTCAGATGACAGTTGGAACATGTGTCAGCGCACATCCTCTTGAGCATGCGCTTTCTGCGTATCATGAGAAACTTCCGCATGGTGCCGGTCTGATTATGATCTCAAAAGCATTTTACAGCTTTTTTATCAATAAACATGTCTGCGATGATCGTTTCATTGAAATGGCAAAACTGATGGGAATGGAAGATGCAAGTAAGCCAGAAGACTTTATTACTATGCTTGTAAAATTACAGGAAGATTGTAATGTGGCAGAACTGAAAATGTCTGATTACAGAATCACACCGGAAGAATTTCCTAAAATGGCAGAGAATGCAAGAGCTACACTTGGTATCAATTTTGAAAACGATATGTACAAGCTTACGAATGAAGATTGCGTTACAATTTATCAGGAATCTTATAAGTAAGACATAACCTTTAGATTTAAACTGCCTAACAAAGAGAGACTTCTGTCCGGAGTCTCTTTTTCTTATACTTACAGTAAAGTTTGAAATATAGAAAAGGAAGATAAAGATGGAGATAAGAATTTTAGGAAGAGACTTAGAAGTATCAGAAATCGGATTTGGATGTATGGGAATGAGCCATGCATATGGAACAGTTTCAACACAGAAAGAAGCTGAAGAACTGATTGCAAAAGCAATAGATGAAGGATGTACATTTTTTGATACGGCAGAAATATATGGAACAATAGAAGATCCGCATCATAATGAAAAGCTGCTTGGTGAGGTGTTAAAGCCATATAGAAATAAAATTGTTCTTGCATCAAAATGTGGAATACGTTTTGATGAAACTGCTACAACAGTAAATAAACCATTAATACCAGATGGCAGACCTGAGACAATTAAAGCATCTATCGATGGCTCTTTAAAGCGACTTAATACAGATCATCTTGATTTGTATTACATTCATCGCATTGATAGAACTGTACCAATTGAAGAGACTGCAGGAGCAATGAAGGAATTGATGAATCAGGGGAAAATTACACATTGGGGATTATCAGAAGCTGATGAAGAGATAATTCGACGAGCAAACACTATATGCCCTGTAACAGCGATTCAGAACAGGTATTCCATGATGTACAGAGATTATGAAAAACTATTCCCAGTACTTGAAGAATTAAAGATAGGATTTGTCGCATTTTCACCACTTGCAAATGGATTACTTACAGCAGCATATAATTCTCATGGTGAGTTTGAAAGACCGGGAGATTATAGAAGTATGATGCCACAGTTTACAGAAGAAGGATTAAAGGAAAATAATGAATTTATGTCATGGATGAAGGAAGTTGCTGAAGAAAAGAATGCTACGCCGGCACAGATTTCTCTTGCATGGATGCTTGCGAAGAAACCATATATCGTACCAATTCCGGGAACAAGAAAAGTAAGCAGACTGGAAGAAAATATGAAAGCGGCAGATATAAAGCTGACACACGATGAAGTAAAATCTATTGATGAGATGCTTAACCATATGCCGATGTCGCAGGTGTTTGGAGGTTCAAAAATACAGAATAAATAAAATAAAAATGCAAATAAAGGAGATGATTTATGTTGAAAAGAATAATTGCAATTATGTTAATGGGAGTAATGATAAGTTGTATGCTTGCAGGTTGTGGTGTTGTTTCCACTAAAAATAATCAGACAGAAAAAAGTATCAATACTGATAATATATCAAATGGTGCTGCAAAGACAGCACAAAAAGATACAAGTGATAAGAAAATTTTAATTGCTTATTTTTCTGTTCCAGAGAATGTTACAACAGAAGGAATTGATGCAAATGCGGGAGCAAGTATAGTTGTAAGGAATAATAATGTACTTGGAAATATGCAGTATATGGCGATGACGATACAAGAAGCGGTTGGTGGAGAATTATTCAGAATAGAAACAACAGAACAATATCCATTAGAACATAGTGCACTGGTTGATAAAGCAAAATTGGAACAAAATAAAGATGTAAGACCTGAATTGGCAACACATATTGATAATCTGAATCAGTATGATACGATTTTTTTAGGTTATCCAAACTGGTGGGGAGATATGCCACAGCCTTTATATACTTTCCTTGAAGAATATGATTTTTCGGGAAAAACTATTATTCCTTTTAATTCCCACGGAGGAAGTGGCTTTTCTAATACGATAAAGGAAATTAAAAAATTACAGCCTGATGCGACTGTTAGTAATGAAGGGTTAAGCATTTCAAGAAATGATGTATCAGGTAGTGCACAGAAGATTATTGATTGGGCGAAAGGAATTCAATAATCAGAAAGGTAAAATCGGATGAAGTTATTGCTGTTATTAAAAAATGCACACATAAATTATAAAAGGAGAACATGATTATGAGAATTTTATTTATTAACGGAAGTCCTAACAAGACAGGAAACACAGCACAATTAGCAGAGAAATTACTTGGTGACAGAAAGTATGAAACACTAGATCTTACAGATTACAGGATTGGAAGTTATGGTCAGAATTTTTCAGATGATGAACTTGATATAGTTATATCTAAGATGAAAGAAGCTGACGTTATTGTTATAGGTTCACCATTATACTGGCACAATATATGCGGCTCAGTAAGAAATGTACTTGACCGTTTTTATGGACTTGTAAGTGAAAAAGACCTTAAAGGAAGAGATATGTATTTTCTGTTTCAGGGAGCTGCACCTGAAAAATGGATGCTGGAAGCAGGCGAATACACAATGAAGAGATTCGCTGGGCTTTACGGAATGAATTACAGAGGCATGGCTACTGATAAGACAGAGGCTGTAAAGTTAGGAAAGAATATAAAGTAAGCTACATAAGGAGACAGAGCATGAATAAGAAAATATTTATAATATTAGTCCTTACAATGATTATGCTTTGTGTTTCTGCATGTGGGAAAACAGATAATAAGGAGCAGAGCAGCGTGAATAATACAAGCAATATTTCCAATACACAATCAGCTAATTTGAGTGGGACTGTTCCTGATGAACTCGAATACATACCCGATGGATATGAAAATCCGGCAACACAGCAGGGAACACTTAATAAACTTACATATGATACATGGGAGTCATTCAGTTATGAGCAAAAATCTAATAAAATAACTAAGGAAGCATGGGTATATCTGCCGTATGGATATACAGATGAAGAAGAATATAATGTATTTTATCTGAGTCATGGTGGCTGGAGCAATGAAACGACTCTTATGGGTACAGATGATAATCCAAAATCATTCAAAAATGTTATTGATAATGCAATACAGGATGGGAATATAAAGCCTCTTATTATTGTACTGCCTACATATAATAACACAAGTGAGAACGACAGTGGTGATTACAGCCTTGCAATCCAGCTTACCAACCAGTTTCATAATGAATTAGTCAATGACCTTATTCCAGCGGTGGAGAGTAAGTATAGTACATATGCAAAGGACACTACACCACAGGGGCTTAAGGAATCAAGAGACCACAGGGGTTTTGGCGGATTTTCAATGGGGTCTGTAAATACATGGAACACATTCCGCTATTGTCTGGATTATTTCCGATATTTTATGCCTATGAGTGGAAGTTATACAACCGATGGTGAATATATGGCAGATTTAGTAAGACAGCAGGGTTACAGTTCACAGGATTTCTTCATCTTTGCAGCATCAGGAACTGATGATTTTGCATATAGCGCATTTAAGGCACAGATTATGGCTATGGCAAATAATTCAGGAGGAATGTTTAAGCTTGCAAAGAATGAATCAGAAGGAAATATGTCTTTCTTAGAAAGAGAAGGCTATAAACATGATGCAAAAGCAACTGATGAATATACATACAATGGCTTGAGGTTTTTCTGGAACGGCCAGACTGATACACAATCAGCAGATAACCAGAGTTCATCATCAAAGGCGTATAATGTAGAACAGGGAACAAGCAAATACAGGGATTTCGTTCTTGACAATGTCCTCCATTCAGAAACAGAAGGTGATATTCATTATAATGTGTATATTCCTGAAGATTATGACGGAACAGAAAGTTATGCATTATTTATGACGCTGCCGGGATATCAGGGATTATATTTTCAGGGAGTTGGACAAAATGTGATGACGGAGGAATTCGGATTCATGGCAAGAGACTATATTCCTAAAATGATAATAGTTGCACCACAGTTAAATGACTGGCAGGACACATCTGCAATGCAGACAATTGCACTTACTGAATATTTTCTTGATACATACAATATTGACAGGTCAAGAGTATATGCAGAAGGGTATTCTGGTGGAGGGGAGACTATGTCGCGTGTTATGGGCATGAGACCAGACCTGTACACAGCATATCTGCAGTGTAGCTCACAGTGGGACGGCAATTACACAGAAGTTGTAAAAGCGAGAGTGCCAGTGTATTTTGCAATTGGAGAAAAAGATGAATACTATGGTTCTGAACCATCAAGAAATGCTTATAATGCAATACATAAGCTGTATGAGCAGGAAGGTCTCAGTAATAGTGAAATAGACAGGCTTCTTGTACTTGATATTAAACCAACATCATATTTTTCAAGCGAGGGAATAAGCAATCAGCATGGATATGGCGGATACTTATTTGTGCGTGATAAGAACATTATGGGCTGGCTTTTTGGACAGGTAAAGAAGTGATAACCAATAGGTTAATACTGGGAAACCAACAGAGACTTCTTATATTGGGAATCAGCATTTATAATAAAAATGTAAAGAAAATTATAATATGCTATTGACCTGAAGTCAGGTATAGGTATTATAAATGTCTTGAAAATAATTAACAGGAGGATTCTGATATGGAATATGTAACTTTGAACAATGGTGTTAAGATGCCAATATTAGGCTACGGAGTTTATCAGGTAACTAAGGATGAGTGTGAGAGATGTGTTCTCGATGCCCTTAAGACAGGTTACAGGGCAATAGATACAGCACAGAGTTATTTCAATGAGGAAGAGGTTGGTAATGCAATTGCCAAGTCTGGAATTCCAAGAGAAGAGATTTTTCTTACAACTAAGGTATGGGTTGAGCATTATGGATATGAGGAAGCTAAGAAATCTGTTCTTGAGTCTATGAAGAAGTTAAAGACAGATTATCTTGATTTAGTTCTTCTTCACCAGCCATTTTCCGATGCATATGGTGCATATCATGCATTAGAGGATTTATATGATGAAGGTAAAATAAGAGCAATAGGAATATCTAATTTCTATGTTGACAGAATGGTGGATTTTGCTTCATTTAACAGAATTAAACCAATGGTTAATCAGGTTGAAACACATATCTTTAACCAGCAGAAGGAAATGAAAGAATGGGCTGATAAATATGGAATACAGCTTGAGGCATGGGCTCCATTCGGTGAAGGAAGAGGAGGTACATTTGACAATCCTGTTATTGCAGGGATTGCAGCAAAGTACGGAAAGACACCTGCACAGGTTATGCTTCGCTGGCATATCCAGAGAGGAGTCGTTGTAATTCCTAAGTCAACTCATATAGAGAGAATGGAAGAAAACTTCAATGTATTTGATTTCACTCTTTCTGATGAAGATATGAATACAATATCAGGACTTGATAAGGCAGAAAGCGCATTCTTCTCACATCAGGATCCTAAGATGGTTGAATGGTTTGTGAAGATGGTTGAAGAAAGAAAAAATAATCAGGACAGTTCCAAGGAAAAGAAGAACTGGTAATACTTTCGAAAGGCGGAAACAATTATGAAGATTAAAAGAATTTTAAGCGTGGCAGCTACATTCGTTATGGCGTTGGGATTGTTTACAGGCTGTGGAGCAGCTTCGACAGATACAACAACTACTACAGCTAATAATAATACAACAGCAGTACAGGATACTGTTAAATCAACTGCAGCTTCTGATAGTACAACAGCACAGACAACACCTTCTTCAGGCAAGAAGACATTGGTTGTATATTATTCAGCATCAGGAAGTACCAAGGCAGTTGCACAGAACATTGCTGAAAGTGCAGATGCAGATATTTTCGAGATAACACCGGTTAATCCTTACACAAGTGATGACCTTAACTGGACTAATAATAACAGTCGTGTTTCTAAGGAACATAATGATGAGAGTCTTAGGAATGTAGAACTTACAAAGGTTACACCTGACAACTGGGATTCATATGACACTGTATTAATAGGCTATCCAATATGGTGGGGAATTGCAGCATGGCCTGTAGACACATTTGTAAAAGGTAATGATTTCACAGGCAAGACAGTCATTCCATTCTGTACATCAGCTTCATCAGGACTTGGTGACAGTGGAACAAGATTACAGAAGCTGGCAGGAACAGGTAACTGGCAGGCTGGACAGAGATTCAGTTCAGGAGCCTCTGCATCAGAAGTTTCTAAGTGGGTTAAGTCTTTAAAGCTTGGAAAATAAAAGCTGACAGGAAGCTATATATTATGAAAGTATTATTGGTAAACGGCAGCCCTCATAAAGAGGGCTGTACTTATACGGCACTATGCGAAGTATCTAAGGCACTCAATGATAACGGAGTTGATACAGATATCTTCTGGATAGGAAATAAAGCAATATCAGGCTGTATTGCCTGTAAGAAATGCAAGGATAATAACAAATGTATATTTAACGATTCAGTTAATGAGTTCCTTGATATTGCAGGTGATTATGATGGATTTGTATTTGGCTCACCGGTTCATTGGGGTGGAGCGTCAGGTGCTATGACAGCATTTATGGACAGGGTATTTTATACAGACCTTAATGCAGGTGGCGACAGATTCAGATTAAAGCCGGCGGCAGCAGTTATATCAGCAAGAAGAGCAGGAACTACAGCAACATGGGATCAGCTTAATAAATATTTCGGACTTATGCAGATGCCGATTGTTACTTCAAGATACTGGAATATGGTTCATGGGACTAATCCTGATGAAGTAAGACAGGATCTGGAAGGAATGCAGGTTATGCAGGTTCTTGGTGAGAATATGGCTTTCTTTATTAATTGTAAGAATGTAGCAGTGAAGATGGGAATTGAAATGCCAGAACCAAAGAACTTTGTTTTTACGAATTTTATACATTAAAATGAGTGTAAAGCCAGTATTTTGCTGGCTTTATATTTTTTTAATAAATTCGTTAGCACTCACCTCTTGACAGTGCTAACAATGAGATGTATAACATCAATTGTAAGAGGAAAACAATAGATAAACAGTGAAGTTAAGCATTCATTGTAATAGAAGGAGGTAATCGTATGAACATTAATAAGTTTACACAGAAGTCTATTGAGGCTGTTAACCAGTGCGAGAAGATTGCCTACGATTATGGTAATCAGGAGATTGATCAGGAACATTTTCTGTACAGTCTCTTAACTATAGAAGATAGTCTTATCGCGAGCCTGATAGAGAAGATGGGAATTGATAAGGACACATTTATTAAGAATATTGAGACTTTACTTAGCCAGAAGAATAAGGTTTCAGGAAATGTACAGCTTTATGTAAGCAATGATCTTAATAAGGTTTTAGTAAATGCTGAAGATGAAGCAAAGAGAATGGGGGATGCATATGTTTCTGTTGAGCATCTTATGCTTGCGATGATTGCAGCACCTAACAAGGGCATAAAGCAGCTTTTTAAGACATATGGAATTAACAGGGAATCATTCCTGTCAGCCCTTGCTACAGTAAGAGGCAACCAGAGTGTTACCTCGGATAATCCGGAGGCAACTTATGATACTCTTAGCAAATATGCTACTGACCTTGTAGAAAGAGCCAAGGACGGAAAGCTTGACCCGGTTATCGGCAGAGATAATGAAATCAGAAATGTAATAAGAATCCTTTCCCGTAAGACTAAGAACAATCCCGTTCTTATTGGTGAGCCAGGTGTTGGTAAAACAGCAGTTGTTGAAGGACTTGCACAGAGAATCGTAAGGGGAGATGTTCCAGAAGGATTAAAGGATAAGAAGCTTTTCGCACTGGATATGGGTGCACTTGTTGCAGGTGCAAAGTATCGTGGTGAATTCGAGGAAAGACTTAAGGCTGTACTTGACGAGGTTAAGAAATCTGAAGGACAGATAATCCTGTTTATTGATGAGATTCACACTATTGTCGGTGCAGGTAAGACAGAAGGTGCTATGGACGCAGGCAATATGTTAAAGCCTATGCTTGCCCGTGGTGAACTTCATTGTATAGGTGCTACAACTCTTGATGAGCACAGAGAGTATATTGAGAAAGACCCGGCACTTGAAAGACGATTCCAGCCAGTTATGGTTGATGAACCTACAGTTGAGGATACTATCTCAATCCTTAGAGGTCTTAAGGACAGATATGAAGTATTCCATGGAGTTAAGATTACAGATGGCGCACTTGTAAGTGCAGCTACTTTGTCAGACAGATACATTTCAGACAGATTCCTGCCAGATAAGGCTATTGACCTTGTAGATGAGGCATGTGCAATGATTAAGACTGAACTTGATTCAATGCCTGCAGAACTTGATGAGAAGAGAAGAAAGATTATGCAGCTTGAGATTGAGGAGGCTGCCCTTAAGAAAGAGACAGATAATCTTAGTAAGGAAAGACTTGATGCATTACAGAAGGAATTGTCTGAATTAAGGTCTGATTTCAATATCCAGAAAGCTAAATGGGACAGCGAGAAATCTTCTGTTGACCAGGTAAGCAAGTTAAAGGAAGAGATTGACCAGATTAATACCCAGATAGCACAGGCTAAGAGAGAATATGATCTTAATAAGGCAGCAGAACTTCAGTATGGTAAGCTTCCACAGGCACAGAAGGCTTTGGAAGAAGCTGAGAAGAAGTCAAGTAACAGAGATATGAGTCTTGTTCATGAAAGTGTTACTGAGGAAGAGATTGCCAAGATTATATCAAGATGGACTGGTATTCCGGTTAGCAAGTTAAGTGAGTCTGAAAGACAGAAAACTCTTAATCTTGATGAACAGCTCCACAAGAGAGTTATCGGTCAGGATGAAGGTGTTACTAAGGTAACAGAGGCAATCATAAGGTCTAAGGCTGGTATTAAAGACCCGACTAAGCCAATTGGTTCATTCCTGTTCTTAGGACCTACAGGTGTAGGTAAGACAGAGCTTGCAAAGGCATTGGCTGAGAGTCTGTTTGATGATGAATCTAATATAGTAAGACTTGATATGTCCGAGTATATGGAGAAGTATTCAGTATCCAGACTTATCGGAGCGCCTCCAGGATATGTAGGTTATGATGAAGGTGGACAGCTTACAGAAGCAGTAAGAAGAAAACCATATTCAGTTGTTCTTTTTGATGAAGTTGAGAAAGCACATCCAGATGTATTTAATGTCCTCTTACAGGTACTTGATGATGGTCGTATCACTGATTCACAGGGAAGAACTGTGGATTTTAAGAACACTATAATCATAATGACAAGTAACATTGGTTCTTCATATCTGCTTGAAGGCATAAATCCTGATGGCTCAATTAAGCCAGAGGCAGAGGAGGCTGTTATGGGTGATTTAAAGAATCATTTCAGACCTGAATTCCTTAACCGTCTTGATGAGATAATTATGTTCAAGCCTCTTACTAAGGATAATATCAGCAATATTATCAATCTTCTTGTTGCAGATGTTAACAAGAGACTTGCAGATAAAGAGCTTGAGATTGTTCTTACAGATGCAGCCAAGGATTTCATAGTTGAAAACGGATTTGACCCAATGTATGGTGCAAGACCGCTTAAGAGATATGTCCAGAAGACAGTTGAGACACTGGCAGCCAAGTTAATACTTGCAGGCAATATCAATACAGGGGATGATATTGTTATTGACCTTGTAGATGGAAAGCTGACAGCCAGAGCCGCTGCGAGACAGAAATAATAAGTAATTGATATAGCAGGTGTAATGTGCAGAGTGAGTCTGTATATTATACCTGCTTTTTAAATAAACTGATTCTTTTCACTATTATATTCATAATTAATTGATTTTAACTTATTGGTTATTTCTTCCTCAGAAACCATATAAGATTTGCACAGTTCCTCTAATGTATTGTAATTGTCTCGAAGTTGTGTATTGACAAAGCTTAAAAGCATAACAGGGTCTTTAGGCATAGAAAAATCCTCCTTTTATTGTGTTTTCAGTGATTGCTCTATTGTTGTGCTATTTAGTACAGCATGAATATTTTCCCATATTAAGCATATTCTGTAAATGTAAGGCTTGTATATAAAATTGTATTAAAATAAATACATTTATGGTTGCACGAAAACGATTACTATGTTATAATTTTAACAAGCTAAGAAACATACTACTTAAATAACTGAATATTAAATTATGGAGGTTTTGTTATGGGAAAGAAATGGGTGTATTTGTTTACAGAGGGTAACGCAGATATGCGTGAACTTCTTGGTGGTAAAGGTGCGAATCTGGCAGAGATGACTAATATTGGTCTTCCGGTTCCACAGGGGTTTACTATTACCACGGAAGCTTGTACCCAGTATTACGAGGATGGTAGAGAGATCAATGATGAGATCATGGGACAGATTAACGAACATATCGAGAAGATGGAACAGATTACAGGCAAGAAGTTTGGAGATATGGAGAATCCACTTTTAGTTTCTGTTCGTTCTGGAGCAAGAGCTTCTATGCCGGGTATGATGGATACAATCCTTAATCTTGGACTTAACGAGAACGTTGTTAATGTAATTGCACAGAAATCTGGCAATCCAAGATGGGCATGGGATTGTTATAGAAGATTTATCCAGATGTATTCAGATGTAGTTATGGAAGTTGGCAAGAAATATTTCGAAGAGCTTATTGACAAGATGAAGGATGAGAGAGGGGTTAAGCTTGATGTAGAGCTTACAGCGGATGATCTTAAGGAGCTTGCAACACAGTTTAAGGCTGAATATAAGTCTAAGATTGGCAATGATTTCCCAGATGATCCTAAGGAACAGTTATACGGAGCTATAAAAGCTGTATTCCGTTCATGGGACAACCCAAGAGCTAATGTATACAGAAGAGATAATGATATTCCTTATTCTTGGGGAACAGCAGTTAATGTACAGTCTATGGCATTTGGTAATATGGGGGATGACTGTGGAACTGGTGTTGCATTTACAAGAGATCCTGCAACTGGTGCTAAAGGACTTTTTGGAGAGTTCCTTACTAACGCACAGGGTGAAGATGTTGTTGCCGGAGTAAGAACTCCAATGCATATTCAGGAAATGAGTGAGAAGTTCCCGGAAGCATTTGAGCAGTTTAAGGATGTGTGTGCAACTCTGGAAGAACATTACAGAGATATGCAGGATATGGAATTTACAGTAGAGCATGGCAAGCTGTTCATGTTACAGACACGTAATGGTAAGAGAACAGCACAGGCAGCATTAAAGATTGCATGTGATCTTGTAGATGAGGGAATGAGAACAGAGAAGGAAGCAGTTGCAATGATTGATCCTCGTAATCTTGATACACTTCTTCATCCTCAGTTTGATGCAGCTGCACTTAAGGCTGCAACTCCAGCAGGAAGAGGTCTTGGAGCATCTCCTGGCGCTGCATGTGGTAAGATTGTTTTCTCAGCAGAAGACGCAGAAGAGTGGAATGCAAGAGGCGAGAAAGTTGTTCTTGTAAGACTTGAGACATCGCCAGAAGATATTACAGGTATGAAGGCTTCACAGGGCATTCTTACTGTAAGAGGTGGTATGACAAGCCATGCAGCCGTTGTTGCAAGAGGTATGGGAACATGCTGCGTATCTGGCTGTGGTGATATTGCAATGGACGAAGCTAATAAGAAGTTCACACTTGCAGGCAAGGAATACCATGAAGGAGATTATATATCTATTGATGGTACAACAGGCAACATATATGATGGACAGATTCCTACGGTTGATGCCAAGATTGCAGGAGAGTTTGAAAGAGTTATGGAGTGGGCTGATAAGTACAGAAAGTTAAAGGTTCGTACTAATGCAGATACTCCTAAGGATGCCAAGAAGGCAAGAGAACTTGGAGCAGAAGGTATCGGACTTTGCCGTACTGAACATATGTTCTTTGAAGAGGACAGAATTGCAGCATTCAGAGAGATGATATGTTCTGATACTGTAGAAGAAAGAGAAGCAGCACTGGATAAGATTCTGCCATATCAGCAGGGGGATTTCGAAGCACTTTATGAGGCACTTGAAGGTAATCCTGTAACTATCAGATTCCTTGATCCACCTCTTCATGAATTTGTTCCTACAGAGGAAGAAGATATTAAGAAGTTAGCTGAATCACAGGGCAAGTCAGTAGAGACTATTAAGAATATTATTGCAAGTCTTCATGAGTTTAATCCAATGATGGGACACAGAGGATGCCGTCTTGCAGTAACATATCCAGAGATTGCCAAGATGCAGACAAGAGCTGTTATAAGAGCTGCAATCAATGTTAAGAAGGCACATCCTGACTGGAATGTTAAGCCGGAGATTATGATTCCGCTTATCTGTGAGGTTAAGGAATTAAAGTATGTAAAGAAGACTGTTGTTGAGACAGCAGATGAAGAGATTAAGGCAGCAGGAATCGACCTTGAATACGAGGTTGGTACTATGATTGAGATTCCAAGAGCTGCACTTACTGCTGATGAGATTGCCAAGGAAGCTGATTTCTTCTGCTTTGGTACTAACGATCTTACACAGATGACATTCGGATTCTCAAGAGATGACGCTGGTAAGTTCCTTAATGCATACTATGAATCTAAGATATTTGAGAATGACCCATTTGCAAAGCTTGACCAGAATGGTGTAGGCAAGCTTATGGAGATGACAATAAAGCTTGGAAGACCGGTTAATCCGGATCTTCACATAGGTATCTGTGGAGAGCATGGTGGAGATCCTTCATCAGTTGCATTCTGCCACAAGATTGGTCTTGATTATGTGAGCTGCTCACCATTCAGAGTACCTATTGCAAGACTTGCAGCAGCACAGGCTGCGATTGCAAATAAATAATTTGTTATAAGGTAAAATGCAGTCTGTGCTGCATGCACAGGGCTGCTATCGCAGACAAATAATTTGTATTGCATCAATTAAAAAGGGGATATGTTATTTTTGGGAAAAGGTAATATATAGGGGGAAAACCCGCATGAACCGAAAGGTTTGTGCGGGTTTTTGTATTGTGTAAAGGTAAGGATTGACAATCCATATATTTATCAATATAATTAAACCAAGAGTTTAATTAACTGAAGAGGAGAGGTATATGGGACGAAGAAAAAAAGAACCGAGGGCAGTACATAGAGAAAATATTGCGTCAGCGGCATCGGTACTGTTTATGGAAAATGGAATCACGGCAACTTCCATGAGTGATATTGCAGAAGCTGCCGGATACAGTAAAGCTACGTTATATGTATATTTTGAAAACAAAGAGGAGATCATTGGTCTGCTGGTTTTAGAGAGCATGCAAAAATTATATGGATATATAGTTGCTGCGTTAGAAGAGCAGCAGACAACAAGGGCTAGATACGATATGATCTGTAAAGGTTTAATACAGTATCAGGAGGAATTTCCGTTTTATTTTAAAATGGTGTTGGACAAAATTAATGTTGATTTTAAAGATCATGATTACCTGCCAGAAGAGAAAGCTACCTATCATGTGGGGGAAGAAATCAATGAAAAAATGAAAGAATTTTTAGTGGCAGGCATTCAAAATGGTGATTTGCGAGAGGATTTAAAAATAATGCCTACGATCTTTCAGTTCTGGGGAATGTTAGCAGGACTGATACAGCTTGCAGCGAATAAGGAAGAATATATCAAAATGTCGATGGATTTATCAAAGAGTGAATTTTTAGAGGATGGTTTTGGTATGCTGTACCATTCCATAGAAAATATTCAATAGAAAATATTCAATAGAAAACATTCATAGAAAAAACGTCAAAATAACCGAAAGACGGAGGAGTTTGGAAATGATAGGAATTTATCTGAGTGGTACAGGTAATACGAAATACTGCGTTACAAAGCTGGTAAAATTAATCGATGCGTCAGCCGATGTGGTTCCGTTAGAAGATGAATTTATCATTGATAAAATAAAAAGAAACGAAACAGTGATCCTTGGGTATCCGACGCAGTTTTCGAATGCACCATACATGGTAAGAGATTTTATCCAAATGCATGCCTCTTTATGGAAAGGCAGGAAAATGATATGTGTCGCGACCATGGGAGCATTTAGCGGGGACGGCTCCGGATGTGCAGCAAGACTTCTGAAAAAATATGGAGCAGAGATTCTTAGCGGTGTGCATATTAAAATGCCCGATTCCGTGTGCGACAGTAAGCTGTTGAAAAGGCAGATGGAAGAAAATAAAAAGATCATTGAAAAAGCTGACAGAAAGATTTATGAAGCTGCAAAACGGATAAAACAGGGGGATTATCCGAAAGAGGGACTGACAATTTTCTCACATATAGCAGGACTTTTTGGACAAAGGCTCTGGTTTTATAAAAAGACAGCGGGATATACCGATCAATTAAAAATAAATGAGGATTGTACGGGGTGTGGTATGTGTGCGGAAATTTGTCCCATGAAAAATATAATCATGGAAAAAGGAAAACCCCACCCAGGGGATCAGTGTACCATGTGTTACCGCTGTATCTGTAATTGTCCGAAACAGGCAATCACTCTTTTGGGAAGTAAAGTTATAGAACAGTATAAATTTGAAAACTATATAAATCTTACAAAAATGTAAGATACATCAGGGAAAATGTAAGCTAATGAAATGGCAGAACATTTTCCCTTTTGTTAATATTGGAGTATCGAATAAGAAAAACAGATTTGGGGGAGATTTTATGGAAAAGAAAAATAAGAAGAAAAAACGGACATGGATTTTGATAACCGCAGGTATGGTATTAGCAGGTATTGTTGCCGCCGGCAGCATATCTTCCCATTTTGGAGGATTTGGAACCGGACCGTGTGCAGATACAACGGAATTTGCACAATATGCAGAGCAGGTGGAGGACTTAAAGATACCGGAGAAAACAAAAATTGTGGCACTGGGGGAGGCATCCCATGGAAATGCAGAGTTTCAGCAGTTAAAACTTTCCGTATTTCAAAATCTGGTGGAAAATGCCGGGATAAGAGCATTTGCACTGGAGGGAGACTACGGTGGATGCGAGTATGTGAACCGCTACATTCACGGTGGGGAAGGAACGGCAGAGCAGGCTGCCGCGGCGATTGGCTTTGCAATATACAGAACTGATGAGATGTCAGATCTGATCTCTTATATGCGAAAATACAATGAGACTGCAAAAGATGGAGATGATTTAAGGTTTTATGGGTTTGACATGCAAAGATGGTCCTATAATCTGCAGTATCTGATTGAAGCATGTGAAAAGGCGGGGATAGATGTGACAGAACTGAAGAAACTGGAGGATACAGAAGAACAGCACAGTGAGTATGATGTTGAACAGCAGAGCAGAGTGATCACAGAAATAAAAGAAGAATTACAAAAATCAGATGTAAAGGACATTGTACAGGCGGATCATCTGGCAGATACGCTGCTGCAGAATATTTCTCTTGGGAAAGTGATCAATTCTGCCGTAGAAGGAAATGTGCTCAGAGACCAATTGATGGCAGAAAATGTGCTGTGGATCCTTTCTATGGAAGAGCAGAGGGGCAATTCCTGTATTTTTATTTCAGGTCACAATGGGCATATAGAGCGGTTTGGAAATTATGGCGCAGGTACAAGAGTGATGGGGAATATTCTTTCCGATGAACTGGGGGACGGATATTTTGCGATTGGAACGGATTTTTACAAGACGAACTGCAATCTTCCGAAAAATGATGGAAAGCGTATCACGCACACGTTTTATTCCTATGATCCTCTAGCGAAAGCCGCGAAGAAAGCCGGTTATGATATGAGCTGGCTGGATTTTTCAAAGGTTCCGGAAAATTCACAACTGAAAGAGCAGATTACAGATCATGTTTCTATGGGATCGTTAGGAGAGGGCTACAGTGCAATTTTTATGGGACTTTTCCCACGCAGTTACCGCACATCACAATCGCCGGAAAAATTGTATGATGGAATGATCTTTGTTACCGATGCGCATCCGATAGAGATACGGGAAGAGATAAGTGAAAAATAAGACTGTCAAAAATCATTGGTCAGGTACAGGCAATCGACCGTATGGTTGACGAGGATGTGCCGTGTGAGGATGTCTTAGCGCAGATTACCTTGCCGGCGGAACAGAAAAAAGCGGATATCGGAATTGCGATGGGCGGTGTTGGAAGTGATATTGCGTTGGATGCAGCAGATATTGCGCTGGTGGATGATGAAGTAAAAGAACTGCCGCATCTGATTGCATTATCCAGGCGGATGATGATCACGATCAAATGCAATATGAGTTTTTCGATGGGGCTTAACTTTGTGGCGATCGTGCTTGCAATCATCGGAATTTTAAATCCGGTCGTGGGAGCATTGGTACATAATGCAGGTTCTGTGCTCGTCATCATCAATTCGGCATTGCTGTTACAATGGAAACAAAATAAATAGAAAAATGGATCTCCAGAAAGTGGTTTTTATTTTCTGAGATCTGTTTTTTTGTGAAAAAGCAACAAAAACAAAACATATGTTTGTATTTCGGGACGCTATATGGTATAGTTAAGTAAAGTATTACGAATGAAATAGTATAGGAGGAGAGCATGAAATTTCTTCATATCTCGGATTTGCATATTGGAAAAAGAGTCAATGAGTTTTCCATGATCGAAGATCAGAAATATATTTTACGGCAGATCAAAGAGATCGCATTGGAAAAACAGGTGGATGCGGTTATGATCGCGGGGGATATCTATGATAAGCCGGTTCCGTCTGCGGAGGCGGTACAGTTGTTTGATCAGTTTCTCACGGGACTTGCTGATTGCGGGAAAAAGGTGTTTGCAGTCAGTGGAAATCATGATTCCGCGGAACGTATTGCATTTGGTGCACAGCTTATGAGCAGCCGGGAAGTCTATGTTTCACCGGTTTATGATGGAGAGGTGAGGTGTGTTACATGTCAGGATGCATATGGGGAACTCTGCATCTGGCTGCTGCCGTTTATCCGCCCGGCGGTCGTGCGCCATGCGTGGAGGAAAGTGACAGAGGGGATATCCATTGGAAAAAAAGATGCCGGGACAAAACAGGATCTGGCACAGGAAGATGATGTGGAGACAGTGGAAACATATCAGGATGCCCTGCAGTTTGTCGTATCGCACATGCCGGTAGACGCATCGAAGCGGAATATATTAGTGGCACATCAGTTTGTGACAGGGGCTTCGCGCTGTGAGTCGGAGGAAGTTTCGGTGGGTGGATTAGACCAGATCGGGGAGGAAGTGTTTGATGTTTTTGATTATGTTGCATTAGGGCATATTCATAGCCCGCAGCATATCGAGAGGGAGACACTGCGCTATTGCGGGACTCCGCTCAAATATTCTTTCTCCGAAGCGGAACAGAAAAAGTCTGTTGTTGTCATGGAGATAAAGGAAAAGGGAGATATCTTCATTGAAAAAGTTCCGTTAAAACCGCTTCGTGATCTGAGAAAGATCCGGGGAACATACATGGAACTGATGTCGAAAGATTTTTATGAGGGCACAGAAACAGACGATTATCTGCAGATCACACTGACCGATGAGGAGGATGTGCCGGATGGAATGGCAAAGCTTCGGACGGTATACCCGAATCTGATGCAGCTTGTCTATGATAACAGCAGGACCAGACAGAGCAGGCAGGTTGAGGTGACCGAACATGTGGAGCAAAAATCAGAGATGGAACTGTTTGAAGAATTTTACGAGATACAGAATAATCAGCAGATGAGTGAAGAACAGCGGGATTTTGTCAGAGAACTGATGGAAGAGCTGGTGCATTGACAAGTTCCTGAAAAAATAGTTTGAGAAGCAAATACAGGAAAACTGATGTTTCAGGGAACGAGATATTTGGGATTTGAGAGAAAATAGGAGCGGCAGGAAAGGAACGATTTATGAAACCAGTCAGTCTTACAATAAGTGCATTTGGCCCGTATGCGGGGGAGCAGACCATAGATTTTGAACGGCTTGGATCGCAGGGATTATTTCTGATCACAGGGGATACCGGGGCAGGAAAGACCACGATCTTTGATGCAATCACGTTTGCGCTGTACGGGGAAGCCAGTGGTGATGTGCGCAAAGCGGATATGTTCCGCAGCAAATATGCAAAAGATGACGTGAAAACATTCGTGCGTCTGACATTTGAGTACGCAAATAAACGGTATACAGTAGAGCGTAACCCGGAATATATGCGTCCGAAGGGACGTGGGACGGGAATGACAACGGAAAAGGCAAATGCCACACTAGAATACCCGGATGACAGAGAACCAGTGACAAAAAGCAGAGAGGTCACACGCGCCATCACAGAGCTGATCGGTTTAGACTGCAGACAGTTTACCCAGATAGCAATGATCGCACAGGGGGATTTTCAGAAAGTATTGTTTGCCAATACGGAGGAGAGAGGAAAGATTTTTCGTCAGATATTCGGGACGGATATTTATCGTGTGCTGCAGGACAAACTGAAAGATGCCGTAAAAAAACAGTGGAAAGAATATGATGAACTGCGGCGCAGCATCAATCAGTATATGGAGGGAATTGTCTGTGAGAGTGACTCTCTGGATGAAGAAGGGACAAGGATCGCAGAAAAAATAAATCTTTTAAAAAAGGAAAAATTTGACGGCAGGATCGAGGAGGGAATCTCACTTTTAGAAGAACTTTGTAAAGCGGAAGAATCTGCGTTGGAGTGCCTGCAAAAGAAAAAAGAGGCGCTGGATCAGCAAATAAAAAATATGGATGAACTTAGCGGGAAAGTGCGTGAAAATGCAGACAGAAGGCGGTTGTTGGAAGAAAAACAGCAGAAGCTGAAGGACTTAGAAGCGCTTCTGGTGCAGGCAAAAGCGGATATGGACAGGGCAGGAGAGGAAGCGGAATGCTGTGAAAAATTAGGCAGAACGATTGAAGAATATAAACAGAAGCTGGTGTTGTTTGAAAAAATACAGGAAATTGGTCTGTCGCAGGAAAAGAAGCACCAGGATATGGAAGAAAAGGTTCAGAAAAAACGGCAGGATGAACAGAGACGAACAGAACTGGAGGGAAAACTGCAGCAGGAAAAAGAGACCTTAAAATCTTATGAGGGCATTACTGCGGAAATACAACGCATAGAGCATGAAATGCGACTGATCACAGAAAAAATGGATACGCTGAAAAATCAGAGAGACAGGAGCCGTGCGCTGGAGGAGCATATTTCAGATCAAAAGGAAAAACTTGATTTAAAAAAGAAAACAGAAAACAGTCTTTTAGAACAGCAGCAACTGTTAAAAGAAGAACAGGAGCAGAACAAGGATGCGGCAGGACAGGAGATTGCCTATGAGAAGGAAGTAAAAGAAATCCGACAGAAAATACAGGATCTGACAGAGATTGCAGAACAGTTGAACACATCAGAAAGAGAAGTAAAGAGACTTGGTACAGAACTGGAAAACGTACAGAAATCATATGAGGTAAAAAGCAGGGATTTACAGCAGCAAAAAGAAACGTGGGAGCAGCTTTCCGGTGCAGACAGCAGGGGAGAACAGGCAGAGAAAGCAATATTGGAAGTATCAGAGAGGATACGCAGGCTCGAAGAGCTGGAAAACAGGTTAGAGGATTGGGAGAAAGTCAGCAGAGAAAGGGAGAAAACTCAAAAACAGTATCAGAAAGCAGCCGCAGAGCAGAAACAGATCAGTGAACAATACCGGAGGATAGAACAGCAATTCTGGGATGCACAGGCGGGAATGCTGGCGCAGGGATTAAAGGAAGACGAACCCTGTCCGGTCTGCGGCTCGGAAACGCATCCGTATCCGGCGAAAAAACCGGCGGATGCGCCGACTGCCGACGCGGTCGATGCAGCGGAAGCGGCGGCGCGGACGGCAAGACAACGGGTAGAAAAGGCGAGCCGCGCGCTGGAGCCGCTTCACCGGGCGATGACCGAGGCGCGGGCGGCAGCTGCGGCAGCCAAAGCAGCCGCAGACGAAAAAACGGCTGCCGTCTGTTCGCTCGGCGAAAAAGTGCTGCACACGTCCGACTGGGCTGAGATTTCGGACCGGCTTCAAAAACAGATGCTGGCACAGCGTCAGGCGGAAAAAAGCCTGCAAGCGGGCGTCCGGCATGCCGAAGACGCATGCCGCCGGAAGACGTCGCTGGA
>OLGE01001736.1_pt1 | contig 21316 bp, 10 predicted proteins | sample 1605151 | NCBI WGS metagenome assembly OLGE01 (sample SAMEA3888912, study PRJEB22519) | human gut metagenome | biome: human gut; feature: human-associated habitat; material: faeces | place: Denmark | collected 2010
TTTTCTGCCACTTTTTAACTAAACAAAACCTCTAATAACCAAAAACTTGCGGCCAAGTGGAATACTTGGCCGCAAGTCATGAGGCAGTAAGGTTTATGTGTAAGTTTCTTCTATTCCTTGATGCAGCGGACAGGACACGCATCCGCATTGTTGTGGTAATCCACACTGTATTTCTCCGGAGACTTTGTCTCGCCCTTGTCATATTTGTCCGAAAAGTTTGCCGGAGCCTTCAGTGCTGCTGCATATGTATATGAGTAATATCCGAAAGGAGTACACGTCCAGAAGAGAGACTCGACATTGACACCGACCGATGTCACGTAACTTACCCTGGCATTGGCACAGCTTCTGATACTGGTCAATGGCAGATAATGTCCCTGATACTCGTAACCCGACTTGTTGGAAGCCATCGTGGAATTGGACACCACTGCGAGGAATTTCTCCGCCTCATCCTTGGTGCTGACACGCCATCCGACAGGACACGGGTCGTACAGTGTCTTCTTCTTTTCGCTGTCACCCCAGAGATTCTTGTATGAAGCATCAGCATCATTGACCCAAGAGCGCCAGCCTCCGAAGGAGTTGCCGTTGTTGGTAATGTACTTATACGGATGCTCCACTGCATAAGACACATACACGCCATTCTTTGTGGTCTTGTCCGAAGAGATGTCATTTCTGGCAATCAAGTTCCAGGCGTTGCCAGAGTCGAGTCCGCCGCCGGTCTTGGTCCTGTAACCGAACATCTGACCGTCAAGGGTGCCCGCTGCGCTCTGGCCGTCTATCTGGAGAGCCTTGATCGGAGTATATGTCGGAGTTCCGAACATGATATTGGAATATTCACACGGCAGAGTGGTCGTATAATCGGATATTGAAGGGAACGGATCCTTTCTGCCCCACTGGTAATAGTTTCCGGTTGCGGCAGCAGGCGTATATTTTCCTGTCGTACCGATTCCTGAGATGGCAGCGCCGATGTTACGGTCCATAAACTCCTTTCCGTCAGCATTGACAGCAGTAGCAGATGGGTCATAACCATCTGTCACCCAGACATTCCAGCTCCAGAGAAGTGTCGCATTGGTGATATTCTTGTTCTCATCCGCAATAATGCTGTCATAGGTAACGCCTTCTTCGGCAAACGCGGCAATCACGACATTTCCCGGGACAAACTCCTTAGGAGTGTCGAAATAGATATAACCTCTGAAGAGTACCAGTGATGACGGCACGATAGGACATGCGTTCACCCAGTTCTTGTCGTTCTGCACGGTGTTGTACCAGAGAATAAGCACTGACTTCGGCTGGATTTCCGTCGTACTCTCGACTGACGAAAGTGCGGCAGGGACATAGCCATTACCCTTAACGGTAGCCTTGAACTTATAATATTCGTTCTGCTCTGTGGCGAGGTATGTGTTTGCCGTAGAGAGTTCACTCAGGTCCTTAATCTTGATGGCGACATCACCCGGGACATCGTAGTCAGCAACGACATTGATGACCTTTCCGGCAGGGAAACCCTCTGCAGGTACCTGCTTCTCCACAACCAGTTTCTCCTTGCCTCCGATGACCGCAATCAGCTGCATCGTTTCTCCGGCCAGTTCCGGATTGAAAACCATATACATGTGCGAAGCTGCCGGCCATGAAGTCGCGAAACCGCAGTCCAGACGCACTTCCGGAGAAGTTGTCGCACCAGAGAAGTCGAGTTTGCCCGTGCTCAGGTCAATGCTACCGTTCTCGAAAGAAACGGCAGCATCCTTGTTGGAGGTGCAGCGGAAAATCAATGCATCCAGTTTCATCCTCGTATCGGTAGTGAGTTCCAGATCCAATACTGAGAAAGGATGATGGAACGTAAGATTCACAGCCTCGTCAGATTTGGTGGCATTCTCCACGGCAGCCCAAAGGAAATCATTTTCGGCAAGATGATCAGTAGAGCTGCTCGTGCTCTGCGCCTGGGCAGCAGCGATTCCCACTTTCACCTTATGAGGGTCTGTTCCCCTGTCCGCATCGTATGGATAGCAGGCATAGAAGGACTGAGGAATATCATCTCCTGCCCAGCAGATCCTCTGTGAACGTGACCTATATGAGAATGTCGTTTCGGCCCCGCCCTGATCAGCAAGATATTCACTGTTGGACTGGAGGGCCTTGCCTTCAGCCTCTGTCCAGATTCCTATTTTGTCGGATTTCTCCCACGCGAGCTTCAACGCATTGCCGTCATCGGTATGGGTCACCTTGGTCTGCACAGACTGCTGCAAGAAATCCGCGGAAAACGCGGGACCATCCGTCAGGAAATCCTCATCCATCTCCCCGTTCTTGGTACACCCAATCAGCGAAGCCGCTATGGCAATTAGTGATATATATTTGAAATTCATGATTTTACACATTAACAGTTTACCATTTCCATTTATCCATATCGTCTATCTGTCCACCTCCAGGATAAGCCTGTGACGGGTCATACAGACCGGCGTCAATGAGAGGCTTCAGAATACCCTCCATTACCAGGAACGCATCCGCATTCGGATGAACGGAATCAAGGTTCAATGTTCCGTCGGCATTCTTTCCGAATACCCAGCAGTATTTGTCAGCCAGACCATTGTCTTCATTTTTCAATGCTGAATGATAGTCGGCATAGCCATAGCCCCTTGCTGCCGCATAAGCCTTGATAAGTTTATTCGCTTCGATAATCTTGTTCGAGATATAATCCCCGTCATACTTGTCTTTCCATGACTGCGGTTTCCACCACATGCTGCGGGACGGGCAGACGGAGCCAAGCACTACAGGGATTCCGCTGTCCTCGGCGATACGGGACATGAGAGCGATGTTTGCAAGGAGATTTTCAATGCTGACATGAACACGATAATTCTCTGTCTCCCCACTAAAGTTCGAATCATTTTCAGCAAGGTCATTGGTACCGCAGCAGATTACTGCGAGCTGAGGGTCATCGGCCATGATATCTGACCAGAACCTGTTGATCATATTGGAAGAAGTAGTTCCGTCGATTCCTTTGTTCAGATAGTTATTCTCCGTAAAGAACGCCATTCTGCCGCGGTCTTTCCATGTTCTTGTGATGGAATCACCCATAAGGGCGGCCCTGTGTCCTGACTGCTTTGCTTTTGCAGGGGCCTTCGCCTCAACGGTTTCCTTCACGCAACGCACCTGATATCCTGCACCGGCGTAACTGTTGCTGCTCGTGACACGTGCACCTGCCAGATTGGAACCGGAAGCACTGACTGAAGCGCGGATAGGGTACAATGAATTGGCGACACTGGCGGAAGCAATCATTATTTCACCTGATGCGCCCAATGATGATCCGCCGAATCCTGCCTTGCGCTGTCCTGCATACGGGAAATACAAGTCATAGTCAGGAATATAGAAGCCATGCCTTCCTGAAGACACCTGTCCGTCAGAGAAAATATAGGCAAAAGCATCAGCTGTCGGCACCTTCCATCCCTCAGGGCACGGGTCATACAAGGTCTTGTCATTGGAAACATTGTCCTTGCTGCCCCAGAGATAGCGCCACTCATCGTTCTCCTTAGCTGAACGTGCTTTGTAATCACCTGTAAACCAAGCATATTGAGGATATTCAGCATCGCTCTGTCCGCCGAACATCCACTTGTGAGGATATTTGACAGACTCATCCACAGCCTGTTGGAGGGAATAGTCGGAACCGAGTTCCGCCTTGAGCATCCTTCCGTTCTTGGTCCTGTCAGCGGAGAAGATCTTGTCTCCTTCCACCTTGTACTCATCCAGAGTCGTGTATGCAGGGTTGCCCCAGTCAGACAGGACGTTTGTGGTTGTCTGATACTCAGATGCTGCCGGGAACGGATCCTTACGGCCCCACTGATAGTAATTGCCGATAGCACCTGCTGCCTTGACATTATCCGAAACATCCTTTGCGGAAAGTCCAAGCACAGCTCCGAGATTTCTGTCCATAACCGTATAGCGGCCGGCCTTCTTGGCAGTTGCATCCGCATTCCAGCCTTCCACCGCCCAGATATTCCAGCTCCAGACGATTTCTCCTGACTCATTCAGGGCTGCGATTACTGCATTACCATCAATGAATGTCTTCGGGGTCTTGAAATAGATGAGGCCGTCAACTTCGTCATACATCACGCTTCCATCAGTTATCGGACTTGCATTGACAAAACCGTTCTCTCCCTCAGGTATGCTGTACCAAAGGAGTTCGGCGGACGACGGCGACAGGCTCGCGTCATTGTTCTTCGAACATGTTTCTCCGTCGAAATTCCAGGCAAATGAGCCGGATTTGCCATTTCCCTTGACTTTGGCATTGAAAGCATAAAGGCAGTCAGCCTTGTTCACGATATAAGTGTTGGCTGTGCCGTTCGCGCTGAGAAGTACAGGGTCGGCGGTCATACCGACATTGTAGGAAACGCATACTCCAGGTTTGAGGCCCCCTTCGGGAATATCCACAGTAACTTCTTCGAAGTCAGCGCCTTCGAGGTCACATTTGATTGTCAATGTCTTGCCGGCATACTGCGGATTGACATTGACAATGAATTCAGCTGGCTTGCGGCTGAGGTAAACCTGAGAGGCAGGCTTGACATTGATCACGGAGCTTACTGAATCTATTTCAGAGAGGCCGGATGTGAACAGGTCGTATTTTCCGTGCTTGAAAGCGAGTGCCGTTCCGTCTTCACCTGTAATCTTTATGGACTTGCAGGCTACCGGCAGATTGGATGACACGTTGATTTTCACGAATGAGACAACCGGAGAAAGGGCCATTTCGAGAATGCCGTTGTCCGGACGAGCGACTGATTTCAGGGAAGAAACGAACAATTGCTCTTTCTTCAGCTGCATTGATGTAAGAGGAATCGAAACAGTCTGGTCTCCATCTACGGAAACCGGGATTGAAGTCGCATCTTTCATCTTGACACTGAACGGATAGTACAGTGCCACGTCATATTTCTTGCCTTCTTCCCACTTGAGCTTGTCAGCGTCCTTGAGAGGGAAGAATCTGGAAGATGATGTGGATGTAAATGCATCATAATACGCATTGTCATTCAAGGCAGAGCCTGTACCGGCATCGGACACGAACACTCCGATACGGTCAGAAACCGCTTCCCATGTGATTACAGTTTCCTCAGATGGTGAAGTGGCCGACACCTTGAATGAAATGTATTCGGAAGAAGTCATCGGCAGTTCCTTCTCCGGCTCCGTCACTTCTTCTTTTCCGCAGGCAGCTATTGCACATGCGGCAAGAAGAGTCATATATAACATTGTATGTTTCATCTAATGTGCTGATTATTGAAGAGTTATCTGATAGAACGAATCTGTTCCGGAATAGTAGTCATTGGAAGAGAATACGCCTGGAGTCCAACGGAATGTGCCTACAGTCTGGCCATCCAGCCCTTCAACGCAGTTTCCCTTGAACGTATATGGCTTGTAGAGTTTCATCACGCCGTCAGGAAGATTTATGGCGCAAACATTTTCCACGACTTTCTCTGACTTGTAAACCGGATTGCCGTTTTCGTCCGTCATCGGGTTGCCGTTCTCATCATTGGCCTGGACAGGCATTTCATATGACAGTGTCCAGATCTTGCTCTTGTAGAATCTCTCGTAATTGTTGAAGTCGGGAAGGGTCTCGCGGGTAGCTGTTCCTATCACCTTGCCATTGACACAGAGGTCGAATGATTTCCTTGTCACTGCCTTTTCGCTGGCATGCACCTTGGCGATATATCCCTCAGGTGTCTCATCTCCAGGAAGCGGAGTGAGGCGTATCCTGTTGAATGACTTCAGGCCTTTCATGATGATTTCGTCATAATTGTCCGAAATCGACATGATTGTGAACTCGTGGTCTCCGCCCCAGCCGCGATATCCGCCGCCGTTCGGTCCTCCAGGGAAGGAGAAGAAATGTATGTAGTCATTGTTGGTGCAGAACTTAAGCATCGGGCCCGTACCCAATTCCACCTTATACTCCGACTCAGTTACAGGGTCAGCCTGAGGTATGAAGCCGGCACCTTCGAACCATACTTTCACAGTATAGTCAGGAGAGAATTCCAGAACATATATCCATCCTCCGTAACGGAGGTCCTCATCCGGGAAATACTCCATAACCCAGGTTCCACGGGCTACCAGCGCATTGCGACAGAGTTCGATACGCTCTTCTGTACGTTCTGCAGCAGTCTCGCTGAAGATTCTGGAACTCTTGTGGCAAGATGCCAAAGAGAGCAGCATCAGCGCTGACACTAAATATGTTATGATTCTTTTCATATTGATTTCCATGTTTATTCGTCAAGTGATTCCCAATCCAGATTATCCAGCTGAGCGATACGGCGATGATATATTTCGCACCATCTTTCAGTATCCACTCCGTAGGAATCCTTAAGCCATTTCTGAAGCATGTCGAACTTCTTCCGCATGAGCGGACCACCCACAGGGCCCGCCTTTGCTATCATCGCCTCCCTTTCCTCAAGTGTAAGAGAAATCAGACGGCCGCCGGTCTCTGCCACATCCTCGCTGTAGTGCGAGCGGGCATAATTGCTGACAAATCCTTTCTGATACGGATCTTCGGTAAGTGATGTGTAGCGGTCACCGACATAATCACTGAGAGTGATTTCCTTGAACTCGGCAGGAGAGCCGTGGATACCGTCAAGAATATGGGTAAACTCATGAAGCATCGTACCGGCGATTCTTTCTGCATCCTTATGATATTCGAAGAAGTTCACACCGAGGATATTTATCTGAAGTCCGTTCTCGGCTGACGCAAGAGCAGTGGAACCGCTGCTGCTTATCTCGAAACTGCCCACAAGATAGAGCACTTTAGGGAAATAGGACTTCACGAACAGTGCAGGATCAGCAGTCTCGTCTCCTGATGACATCATCTCCACCATAGCCTCAAGTGTCGTGAACTTGATAAGTTTGGCTATCATTATCGACTCCTTGATGTTCGGAGGTGACACCCAATAATTGAAGCTGGTCTCCCTGTCCGGCATACGGTATTCGAAACGGACATTGTAAGGCTCCACATAATTTCTCTGCAGCCAGGAATCGAACTCAGTATATCTGTAGTTGTCTTCCTTGAAAATGCTCTCGGAACTGAGTTCATCTTTGCTGCAAGAGAACATCAGTAGCATTGAGCAAGCCGCAAATATCATTGATATATATTTTTTCATCTTGATTCCTCCTTAAAAATATTTGACGAAAGGATGTTCCGGACTGTCGGCATTGTTGCGCGGATTAGGCTCCAGCCCCGTCTTGATGGATTCGGAAGGTATCTGGAATGCACGGCGCAAGTCATTGTAAGGCAATGTTACTGTAGCCTCATAGCCTGAAGTCGTAGCATCATCGTAATCGGTATCATCGAATCTGTCAATGGTAATTCCATATCTCTTCAGGTCCATCCAGCGGAGGCCCTCCTCCAGAGAATCTATTCTCTTGCAATACAAGAGGCACTGGGTCATATGTTCCTGAGTACCCTCCTCGACAGTGAACCCGTGCGGATGGATAGGCTTTCTGGAAGTCGGAACTTCCCTTGTGTATTCCTTGATGTACAATGACGAAGAAGGATCGCCATAGACTTCATCTATCAGCTCGCGTGTCAGATGACGCAGTCCGTTCGTTCCGACCTTATACATTGAACAGCTCCATGCATCCATGTCAGCTGCGGCCTTGTCATATTCCTTAAGCTGGATATAGGCTTCAGCCCTGTTCAGGAGCACTTCATTGGCATTGAGGGCCACCATTGTACTGCGGCCGTAGCCGGTACCTGCGACAGGATCGACAACCTCCCACTGTGACGGCCATTTCGGCCAGTACACCTTGTTGGTCACGAGGTCGGCCCAGTAGAACGGAACCATCTGGTAGATATACTGCGTATTGTCCTGTTTTCCAGTATCATACGCACCACCCATAGGACGCTTTGCACGGACAGTTTCCATCTTGGCGATCCTGTTGGTGTGAGCATATCTTCCGCCGGTAGCGGACCATGCATTGAACAAGCCTCCATTTGCCGAATAAAGCGGAATGATGAGCAGGTTCACCTTGTTCGAAGGATTGATATAGTTCAATGCCCTTGTACCATAATCCCAGGCCATCTTGCTGGTCGCAGCCCAGTCACGGAGCATTTCGGAAGGATTCGTACCGAGCACTACATTCGCAGCCTCGACAGCCTTCTCCCACTGGTTGCTATAGACATAGAATCTGGTTGCAAGCGCATATCCGGCCTTCTTGTTGAAATGATATTTCGGAACAGACCATGCCTCGTCATCCAGAAGAGGAAGTCCTTCCTCGATATCCTTCTGAATCATCTCGTAGTCATGGGCAAGAGTTCCACGGCTATATTTCGGATTCAGCGTGGTCTCCGGCTTGTCCATATAGGTAACTCCCAGATACTGTGACGCATACTGAGGATGATAAGGAAGACAGTAAATCATTGTCAGACAAAGGTGGGCATAGGCGCGGCAAAGGAGAGCCTCTCCCTTGTAAGGAAGCATCTCTTCCGGAGTTCCCTGTTCTGCGATTGCCTGGAGAGCTGCATTTGCAGTGGCGATCATATTGTAATATGCCTGCCAAGTGTTGACGTTGCTTTCATTGTCAGCCTCCTCGATCGGCTCCCAGTTATAATTCTGGTCAATGAGTCTGGAGGTATTCTTGTTTCCTTCGCTATAGAGTTCGCAGTTGTCTGACGCATACTCGAAGAACCTGACATAAGTCCTTGAAGCATAAGCAGAAACAAGCAGCTTCTGTATCTTTTCAGTCGAATTCAGTTCAGTCCTGTTATCCGGAAGTTTATCCAGATACTTGTCACAGGAGGACAATCCTCCCATCAGAGAAAGAACTGCAATTGAATATGTTATAAATCTTTTCATATCCGCATTGATTTAAAATCCTATCTTGCAGGTCAATGTGAACTGCTTTGGCATCGGCACAGCGACACCGCCGGCATTCAGGAATTCAGGGTCCTGTCCTTCCAGCCTCTTGTCGGCATAGAGAAGGCAGAGGTTAGTTCCCTGAAGTTTGAATGAAAGGCTCTTCAACCTGAGTTTTTCAACTGCCGTCTTAGGAAGGTCATAACCGAATGAGACCTCCTTGAGCCTGATGAAATCACCTCTGGCAATACGCTGGTCAGAGTAGTTGTAGGCATTATATGCAATGCTGAGATTGCTGATGCTGTTGTTCTGACGACTGCTTGCAATTACAGGGACATTGGTGATTTTCTCATCGCCAGGATTGATATATCTGTCCATGAACTCTCTAGGCATAGCCGTAAGGTCGGAATAGCTGTTGGAGAAGATAGGGTCGAGTCTGACAACATTTCCGAAAGAGTAAGTCATGAAGACATTCACAGAGAAGCCCTTGAACTTGAACACGTTACCGAAACTACCCGTAATCGTAGGGTCGATAGGTCCTTCATATTTGAGGTTGCTGAAGTTGTTCATCTCCTGGAACTGGATATTCGTGGATGTGATTTCACCATCCTTGTTGAGGAATGTAGGGATACCCATCTCGTCAAGTCCCATGAAACGCAGTGAGAACACGGCTCCGCGAGGCATACCCTCCATCGAATAACCTGAACCTGTCAGATAACTTACCATTGTCTGATAAGTCTTCAGCTTGGTCACGGTATTCTTCATGTGTGAGAATATGAAGTTGGTGGTCCAGGAGAAGTTCTTTTTGGCGATATTCTTGGTGGAGAGTGAAAGTTCCACTCCGGAAGACTTCATCGAGGCCACGTTTCCGTACTTGTTGGAAACACCTCCAAGTCCCTGGGTGACAACGCTTCCGATAAGGTCGAAGTTATTTCTCTTATAAGTGTCGAATGACAGGAGAATGCGGTCGTCAATGAAACCGAGATCCGCTCCGACATTGAACTCATGCTTCTTCTCATATGTAAGTTCAGAGTTCTCGATGGAAGACTGGTAAAGTGACGGTTCCTTGATGCTGGTCGAAGGACGCCACGGAGTGCTCGGATAGAACAATGCCGTAGAGTTGTTCACCCAAGCCGGTCCCCTGTCCGCTGTCAATGAATAAGATACGCGGAAGTTCATGCTGGACAATGCAGGTTTCAACGCATCGAACCACTCTTCCTGATCCACAGACCACTTGCCGGCAACGTTCCATGTAGGCAACCAGCGCGCGCTTCTTGCCCTTCCGAGCCTGTTGGAACCCTCATATCGGAATGTTCCGTTGATGGTGTATCTGTAATTGTATGAGTATGAAGCAGTAGTGGCGAAAGCGACATTGCGCTCGTGAGTATTGTTCAGACTATAATAATAGGTATTCTGCTCGAGCTGTTTCTTGAACAGATCGAGGATATAGAACGGAGTCTCTCCGGCCTCATACTGAAGTCCCCATCCGTCGAAAGAGCTTGCATGTCTGTCCAGAGAATTCACTTCCATCGCTGCAAAAGCATTGATGATATGCTTCTCGGCAATGGCCGTATTGTAGGTTCCTGACGCTCTGAAATCCATGCTGAGCGCAGAATAGTCATTCTTTTTCAATATACCGCCCTGAGGAAGAACCGTGTATTTGTCTGCTGTAGGATTGTCCGGATCCTTGTACAGGTAAGGGTTCGCATTCTTGATGATTTTCGTGGCGGCGGCACGGTAGGCCTCGGCCTGATTCGAATTGTCCTTGATGTTGTGCTCTGTCATTGACAGCTGGTATCTTACTGAACCGAGAGCTGACAGTTCAAGACCTTTTATCGGCTTGGCCTTGATTTCCGCCTGGAATTTGGTGTCGAGTACGGAAAGGTCAATGTAATTGTTCTCCAATTCATGCCTGATATTGAAAGGAGCATAATTCCTGGTATAGAATTCGTCCGGATCAAGCGTTCTGGAAGTACGCAGAGCATAAGAATACGGATTTATGTCGAAATCACGTTTTACAGAGCCCTCGACAAGGTTTGTAGAAGATGCCAGCGAGCCCGGCGCCCTCTGCTGTCTGTAGGATGCATTTCCGATGATGTTCAGGGTGATGTGATCATTGAACAGCTTCTGGGAAGTATTGAACAATGCAGTATATCTGTTCACTTTGCTCTGGATTGACCAGCCCGGATCGACCAGCGCACCCAAAGACGCGTAGTAGCTGCCTTTCTCGGAACCGGAAGTGATGCTGACAGAGTGGCTGTGCTGCACTGTAGGACGGAACAATTCCTGGAACCAGTCCGTATTGCGCATCTCGGCCTGGCGCAAGTATGCTTTCCTTCCGGCTTCAGTATTCTCCACGAGGTATTTTCCTGTTGTAGAGTCATATGTATTCATCAGCTGGGCCATCTTGCTGTAAACACCGCCCTGCGAGTTATACACGCTGCTGGTGAAATTGAGCCAGCCCTTCTGGTACATTTCCTCATAAACTGACATCTGCTCCTGGGAGTTCATGATGTTGAACTCGGAATAAGAAGGAACCAGACGCACAGTATATTCACCATTGTAGTTCACGCGGGTCACCCCGGGAGTTCCTTTCTTGGTTGTCACGACAATGACACCTGCCATGGCCCTGGCTCCATAGATGGAGGTCGCAGAGCCGTCCTTGAGTATCTGGAAAGACTCGATGTCGTCAGAGTTCAGGCCTGCAATGGCGGAACTTATCAATGTCATGGCGTCTCCTGATGACAGGGAATTTGCATCAACATTGACAACATCCTCCATTATGACGCCGTCGACCACCCAGAGAGGCTTGGAATCGCCGAAAATGGATGTGGCGCCCCTGACTCTGATTTTAGGAGCGGTACCGAATGTTCCTGACACGTTCTGCACGGAAACTCCGGCTGATTTTCCTTCAAGCGAGCGGCTGATTTCGCCCACTCCGCTGATATTGACATCCACAGCGGAAAGCTGGTCGGTCGCTCCGGTAAAGAGACGCTTGTCAGTGGTGGTCATACCTGTAACCACGGCCTCGGAAAGGAGTTCGGTGCTGGTAGTAAGCACGAAATCGACCTTTTCCGCCACCGGTTTGGTAACATTGGCATAACCCAGGCAGGAAGCCTCGAGTTTTGCTCCCGAAGGGACTTTTGTCAATGTATATTTTCCGTCAAGGTCAGTGACCGCAGCATTTCCCGTGCCGGCCACTGCCACTACGACACCGATGAGAGGCTCACCGGCATCGTCCTTGACTGTACCGCTTACCGTCAATGTCTGCTGCGCAAAAACTGAAAACGCGCAGATGACCGACAGCAGCATTGATATAATCAATCTTTTCATAAGTCGTTACTATTCTGAATATTCCTTAGTAAGCACAAGCTGCTGATATGCTACAATACGTGTGGTGAATGCAAAGAATCTGTCACGACTCCACCAGATGTTCAACTGCTGAGGGATATCGTTGCTGTTCAGTTTGGCATTCTCGAATGAAAGAGTGACTGTGTGGTTCACATCATCGAATACAGGTTCGGCATCCCAAGCGGCACGACCCTCTGTAGAGAAGATGTAGAATCCTGACGGATTGGACGAAGTCGGCCCGTTGAAATGCACTGAGTAGTATTTGTTTGCAGCCTCATCTTTACCGAAGCCCTGGATGCCGATTCTTACTTTGCCGTCCACCAGCTGGGCTGAGAAAGGATAATTCACGAGCTCGCCTTTCTGAACCGTAACCGAGAATGACTCGTACATCTTTTCTGTCGCGAACACGAAATCGCTCTTGTCTCCGCACTCATCGGCGTTCCTTGCCACTTTCCAAGTGCCCAAGAGATAATACCAGTCCGGTTTCTTAGGGAGTGTCAATGTTACATATACCGGTTCAATGCTCTTGTCTGAAGGGGTGATGATTGCGCGTCCGGAGAAGGCTCTGCGACTCTGCGCCTTGTTTACGATGAATGTCACTCCGCTTGCAGACTTCTCGAATGAGAATACATCATCCGGATTCTCAGGTATCTCGACACTGAAATCTGAAGTGCACTTTACAAGGGTCTGCAATTTCTGTTCAGAATCAGAGAACTGGAGACTTGATTCACTTATGATGATTCCTTTGAATGGAGCCTGTGTCACTGAAAAACTTACGGAAGCACAGCCTTCGGCGCTGATGGTGATATCGGCAGTACGCTCTGTATCACCTGTATAGGAGAATACATTAAACAGGACAGATGAACCGGCGACATTTACACGAAGCCAGTCCGGAGCTGAAGACTCGGCCTTCAATGCCAGCCCGCCAGCCTCAACTACGGCAGTTCCGAATCCGCCTTCAGCGTCGAACGAAACAGGCGAAACGCTCTTCAATTCAATCTCTGTGACTGAATTGTCTTTGCTGCATGACAAACCGCAGAACAATACGGCTGCCAGAGCGATGGTTGAAATTAGTTTTCTCATCATATTGAATAATTATTTTACATATTCTATTGCGACCTGTGAATCGGCATTCAACTTTGTTCCTGCCAATTCGATATGAACATAGATGAACTGATAGGTCCTGTCGCGTTTGTATTCCAGAGGAATCTCGACTACCGGATTGTCTTTGCCGATTTCGACATTGATATCCTTCTTGACAGAACGGACCCAGCCGGCAGCATTGACCTGAACACGCTTGAGGATGACATTGTCCTCTCCCCTCTTCCATCTGAATCTCAGAGCCTTGACCGGAATGTAGTCTTCCGGTGCCATCATTCGGATAATCAATGTGCTGCTGTCGCGCATCTCAAATGATGTCCATCCTGAAAGTCCCTGACCTTCAAGAGGTTCTATGTCTTTGGCGACTTTTACGAGGTCCTGGGATTCCTTGACGAGGTCCTTCACGGGAACGAAATCCGAAAGTTTCTTCTCTTTCGCAAAATTGCCTTCCCAAGCGACATAGTCAAACGGCTTGCCCTCTTTCTTGGCATCGAAGAAATGCTGCCATCTCGGGATATAGTAGTCACGGATAAGTCCTGACCAGATTTTGCAGCCATAATCATTGAGGCCGGCATCAGGGTAGCTTATTCCCCAAGTCGTCACGATTCTGCGGCTGTCTTCTTCATATTTGTCGCTTTCCTGCTGACTGTCACCCCAACTGCGGGCAAAATCAATCCATCTCTGCACACGGGTTACAGGGTTCTTGTCCAGAAGCCTGTCGGCACGCAGCATCAGGTCCTTGAAGCGGACTTCCATCTCAGCTGCCTTCTCATTGTCTCCGGCAAGGTAGGCTTCATTGATCTGATTTACGAGCAGGTCAGCTTTGCCGAATGCATAGAAACCGGCCCACAATGCAAGATCAGTAAGATATGCCTCATTGTCACCAAGTTCAGAGGCTGCTGCTATATAGGCCTCAAGCGCTTCAAAATGAGCCTTGGAAACGACATAGCGGCCTCCGAGACCATAGAACGGCTGTCTCTGCACTACGTACTGTGCGCGGCTTGAGCACATTCCGTAAGAGCTTTCGAGCATCTTGTTCCAGAAAGTCATCATTGACTCAGGGCATTTGCCATACCTGTTGAGAGTATAATTCTTCAGCCACTCGTGAATATCCTTGTGGGAGGTGCTCCACCATGCGTCCGAAAGGATTTCGTAGATTACCTCATTGCTCTCCACACCTTCCGGAGCGGTGCCGAAACCTACAAGATTGCCCATATTCGGGGAACTGAGCGCATTCAAATGTCCATTGAGGTAGAAATCCAGTGCACCTGCAGGAGCCGTACGGCCTCCGAAGTTAGGCACCGTGCTGTAAATCCACGGCTTGCCGTAAATTCCCTTGGCATAGTTCCAGGTATATTCATTTTCCCAGATTCCGTAGTTGAAATCCACGCTCAAGTCCAGAAGGAGCATCTTGTCATCAGGCACCTCGGAAAACAGGGCCTCGATGCTTTCAGGGTCCCAGATATGTCTCTGATAACCGAACATCCAGCCTTGAAGCACCCAAACCGCATCCGGATTGGCATTGGCAATGGACTGATACAGAGACTTTCCATAGTTGGAAATCTGGTTATAACGTTCCTTGGTACCTCTTTCCGCAAACGGAACTTTCATTTCATTGAAACTGTCTGCAAGATAGTATTTGCCTTTTCCGAATTCTTTCTCCCATTCCTGGATATATGTCTTGGCAATCAGCTGAAACAACTCGGTTTCAGGGGAAATGAAATTGGATACATAGTAAGGACCGTCATCCCAGCCTGTATGGATGAGATTCGCATCAGGATACACACGCTTGATTCCTTCAGGGACAAAACCGGCAAAAGCATTGAAAATAGGCGTCATTCCGAGGTCGTTCATCCTGTCTATCATCTTGTGTTCCAGAGCAATAGTCTTTTCATACCAGCTTTCGGAGAGATTTCCGTCGAGTTCTGACATATTGCCCATTCTGAACCATGGCAGATAAGCCGGTCCGGTCACGAACTTGCCGATTTCCTCATCAGTAAGGCCGAGTTTTTTCCATACGCGTGCAAAAATGGCCTCGCTTCCGATAGGCGAAAGCGGCATATTCACGCCGTGAAGGGCCATCCTGTCGAGTTCCTTCTCCCAGTCTTCCCATTTCCAGTATGGCATGGTGTAGCCGAGAGTACAGACATTCATATACTGTCTGAGCGCAAAAGGAGTGGTTACCAACTTGAGCGGCTGGTCATCAAGTTTTTCCGGAAGGTCAATGTTATTGACGGTCCAGGTGGAGAGACCATAGTGGTTTGATGTGACATAGTCATAGAATCCGCGGCAGACTGCCACCGCTGAACTTCCTTTCACGGTAAGTTTTCCCTTTCGTACTTCCGTAGAGAAATACTCGCCGCCCTCCAGAGGACCTGTAACTACAAGTTTCACATTGGAAGGTTTTCTTCCGAGAGTTCTCGTGATGACTCCTGACGCCGCTTTCTCCGCAGCCTTGAAGTCATCTTTCTGTGCCGCTGAAGCGGAGACGCACAAGAATACGGCCCCGACAGCACACATAAGTTTCAATTTGCTGAATATCATATATTTGAAAAGTGTTTAATTCTTGATTTCTCTGATTTCGATAGCATATCCGCCGCCGGCAGCGCATTTCTGGACGAGTTTCGACTTGTGGTCAATCTTCATCTTGCGGATAACGTATGCCTGAGGATTTGTCTTGTAGTCCGCGTCAGGTGCATCCGCATAGAGAGTCGCCTCATATTTTTTGCCCGGCTCCAGGAAACTGAATGCTATCTTGGAAATGTGTCCATCCGCGCCTGCTGTGGAGCCTACAAACCAGTCGCCTGAATCTTTGACCCTGCGGGCAGTGGTAACATATTCGAATGGCTCAGCTTCAAGATATTTCGACTCGCTCCATTCCATCGCCACATTCTTTATGAACTGGAACGCATCTGGAAACCTTTCGTAGTTTTCCGGCAGGTCGGCAGCCATTTGCAGCGGGGAATACATTGTCACGTAGAGCGCCAGCTGGTTGGCTATCGTAGCATTGACATGAGACTTGTTTCCGGGGCTGAACTTGCTTATATTCATTTCGAAGATTCCCGGAGTATAGTCCATCGGGCCTCCCAGCAGTCTTGTGAACGGCAATATGCAGACGTGTCCCGGTTTGGAACCGCCAAACACCTGATACTCAGTTCCTCTGGCCGATTCATTTCCTATGAGGTTAGGCCATGTCCTGCACAGACCGGTAGGACGTACCGCCTCATGCGCATTGACCATAATCTTATATTTGGCAGCCTCGGTGACTGCATACAGGTAGTGGTTGACCATCCACTGGCTGTAATGCTGCTCTCCGCGCGGAAGCATATTTCCGACATAGCCTGACTTCACCGCGTTATAGCCGTTGTTTTTCATAAAGGTATATGCAGTGTCCAGATGCCTTTCATAGTTCCTTACGGAAGCGGAGGTCTCGTGATGCATAATCATTTCCACGCCTTTGGACTTGGCATAATCACGGATTTCCTCAAGATTGAAATCAGGGTATGGAGTCACGAAATCGAATACATAGTCTTTAAGATGACCGAACCAGTCCTCCCAGCCTTCGTTCCAACCCTCAACGAGAACCGCATCGAATCCATTCTCAGAAGCAAAGTCAATGTATTTCTTCACATTCTCTGTGGTAGCCCCGTGATGGCCATGAGGTTTGACCTTCGTATAATCAGTCACTCCGAGCTGTACTGAAGGCAAGTCCCAAGTATATGACCACTGTGACTTTCCTGTTATCATCTCCCACCAGACACCCACATATTTGATAGGTCTGATCCAGGAAGTGTCCTCTATCTTGCATGGTTCATTGAGATTCAATGTCATACGGGAAGCGAGAATATCCCTTGCGTCGTCGCTTACGATGATGGTGCGCCAAGGAGTGTTCAGAGGAGCCTGAAGATAGCCTTTTGCGCCAGTTGCATCCGGGTTCAGGAATGACTCGAAGACAAAATTGCTGTCATCCAGATTGAGATGCATGCAGGCGTAGTCCACAAGGGCTGCTTCGTGGATATTGACATAGAGTCCCTGGTCAGTTTTGAGCTGAAGCGAGGTCTGGACGCCTGTCGGAGAGAACATATTCGTATTCATACGCTTGCTGTTCACATCCCTGATTTGGGAAAGGCGGCAGCATGTATAATCATATTCCTGTGTGTAATAGTCTCCTGGAATCCACCATGCGGTGATATCTCCCGGCATGGCGAACTGGGTGTGCTCTTCCTTGACAACGAAGTAAACAAGTGACTCCTGCTGAGGAAACTCGTAGCGGAATCCGACACCGTCGTCATATACCCTGAACCTGATGTTCATCTTCCTTCCTGTCTGACGCTGTTTCAAGCTGACGACCAATTCATTATAGTGATTTCTGATGGAAGTCTCCTCACCCCATACAGGACTCCAGGTTTCATCGGACTCAACAAGTGAAGTTCCTGTCATTTCGAATTCCCTGTCAAGATGCGACTTCAAATCATCAGACTTGCCCATCAGTTCGAATCCCATACCGCTTGGCAATACTGCAGGCAGCTCACCATAGTCCACAGAGTATTGTGGACGGCCTTCTTCCGACAACGAAAAAGAAAGCCTGACTTTCCCGTCAGGAGAAAAAGCATTTTCCACCTCGTTTGCAGAAAGCGTGAAAATACCAAGTGCTATAAATACGAAGAATAGCAAGAAACGTTTCATTATGTCTGTGTTACTAATTTCACGAAAGGTATGTATCTTGAAAATCAATAACAATATGTAATAATGAAAATATAAATGTTTTTCAGACTTTATTACCTGATTATCAGCAGTTTACTCTAAACAAAACCACCAGATTATATAAATGGAAAATAAGACATTTTTTGGCCTAAATAGATGAAATTCCCTTTATCTGCTCCTCGAAATCCTGTGGAGAAATCGCCTTGAGACGAGTCCTCGAACGATAGGCGTATATGGTAGAACGAGAGTATCTGAGAAGGATGGAGATTCTGTCCGTACTATCGATTCCCAGACGAATCAGAGCATAGATACGCAGCTCCGGAGTCAGGACATATGGATCTTTTATCGAAATCCGGTACTCCGGCTGGAGGAAATTATTGAAATCAGCAATGAACGTCGGGAACAGGGACAAGAATGTCTTGTCGAATACACTGTAGAACGACGACCACTCTTCCTCCACCACAGCATTGGACTTGAGGTCGCGCTTCAATGTCTGAATGTCACCGGCGATGGCCTTCTTGTTCAGATTCTTCCTGTACTTGTCCAGCCGTTCAATCCTGGAAATGCATTCAAGCATCAACTGGGTTATATAGGTATTCTTGATATTGCTTGACTCCTTGACAATCTTGTTGGCCTCCTCCTGGAGCAGCTGCGACTCCGTCAGTTCGTCATTCATAACCTCAAGCCGTCTGCGCTGACTCCTGTTCGCAAGCAGCAGAACGACCAAAAGCAAAACAAAGAAGCTCAACACTCCGAAAGCAGTATACAATATCCTGATATCCTTTCTTTTGGCTTCGATATAGGATTCATTGACAATGGAAATAAGCGGGGCCAATGCATCCACCTTAAGTCTGGCCTTGCAGAAATTTGCATCCTCCAGGGCCTTGTTCAGATAAGAGTATGCCCTTTTTATATCACCATCCTCATAGAGCATGGTGGCGAGCATCCTCAGCGCGACATATTCCTTCTTGGCATTGACAAGATCCGAATAGGCGGAGGCTATCATGTAATCCTTTGCGGCATCACGCCATCCTATCGTGAGGTAGATATCAGCGATGGCGATAGCGACAGGACCGGTTTCGATAGCTTCGGGGGAAAGGGATTCATACTTTTTCAGCAGCATCTCCAGCGCGCTCTTGTAATCTCCTTCCACCACAAGACTCTCGCTTTTGATGGTCACATTGTCGGGGAACTGACTGACAATAGAGTCCTTATACTCACGAGCCTTCGAACTGTAATAATGTTTTAGACTCTTATCCATGCTGAGACTCTCAAGAGACTCATACGTGCTCATATAGAAGAGATACATCTCTTCCCTTTCTTTTGCCGGCAATGCACTCCTGTCCACCCTGTTCAGAGTAGCCAGGGCATCATAGCTCATTCCCGAAGTCTGATACTGCTTGGCGAGTGCTATGGATGACGCTCCGACATAGTCCGGACGACCTAGCGCTTTCGCCGCTTCGAGAGATTTCAATGCATAAAAGGTAGCCGAATCCGTCCTGTACCGGTCGAATGTATGACGCATGTCGAAATAGATCAGATACCTCTGTTCCAATGACTTGCTCCGAGCCAGAGCCGTCCTGCACGAGTCCAGGCGGTCCTCCCTCACCATGTCATAGTTCTTCGCATTCCGGATTACATCGTCCAGGTCTGACAATGTAATCTTGTCCGTGCCGGGTGTTTCAGCCCCCGCGCAGACTGCATACAGCAATGAAAATATGACAAGTACCGTTCTCCACATAAAAATGTCGGATATTAATGTTCAGCCGGTAAATTTACTAAAAAATATCGACCTTCCACAACGCAAAAAGCCCCGGAACCGCAGCAATTACGGTTCCGGGGCTTTAAGATATTTATCTGCAAGATATTACATCATACCGCCTTCCGGCATTGCAGGAACTGCCGGAGCCGGTTCAGGGATGTCGACGATACCGCACTCGGTGGTGAGGAACATGCCGGCTACTGATGCGGCGTTCTCGAGAGCCACACGGCTTACCTTGGTAGGGTCGATGACACCTGCCTCGAACATATTGACATACTCGTCAGTACGGGCGTTGTAACCGAAATCGCCCTTACCCTCACGAATCTTCTGGATAATCACGCTACCGTCAACACCTGCGTTTCTGGCAATCTGACGGAGTGGTTCCTCGATAGCACGGGCTACGATATGAATACCTGTAGTCTCGTCCTCATTCTCTCCCTTGAGATTCTTAAGCACCTCAGCAGCACGGATGTAAGCCACGCCACCACCTGGAAGATAACCTTCCTCGACTGCAGCACGGGTTGCATTCAATGCATCCTCGACACGGTCTTTCTTCTCCTTCATCTCTACCTCGGTAGTCGCACCTACATAGAGGACAGCGACACCGCCGGCGAGTTTGCCAAGACGCTCCTGAAGTTTCTCCTTGTCATAATCAGAGGTAGACGCAGCAATCTGCTTTCTGATAAGTTCCACACGCTCTGCAATATCATCCTTGTTGCCTGCGCCACCTACGATAGTGGTGTTCTCCTTGGTGATGGTAACCTTCTCAGCCTTACCGAGCATCTCAGGAGTGGTGTTCTCAAGAGTGAAGCCTCTTTCCTCTGAAACGAGTGTCGCACCTGTAAGAGTTGCGATATCCTGAAGCATCTCCTTACGACGGTCGCCGAATCCGGGAGCCTTTACTGCAGCAACTTTGATAGTACCACGGATCTTGTTTACTACCAATGTAGTAAGAGCCTCGCCGTCAACATCTTCCGCAATGATGAGAAGTGACTTGCCATCCCTTGCGATAGGTTCGAGGATAGGAAGCAGATCCTTCATTGAAGAAATCTTCTTGTCAGTGATGAGGACGTAAGGGCTGTCAAGACTAGCCTCCATCTTATCGGAGTTGGTCATGAAATATGGAGAGATGTAACCTCTGTCGAACTGCATACCTTCTACGACCTTGACTTCAGTCTCGGTACCCTTGGCTTCCTCAACGGTGATGACGCCGTCTTTCACGAAGATGTTCGCCTCGTTCCACTCTCCGGCGGGCTTCTCGCTGGACGGGTTCACGTTCTTTACGACAGGGAAGAAGGGACGTTCCTCTCCCGGGCGTTGCTGGTACTCGACAAGGTCGGAGCCTCCCAGCAGTACGAACAATCCGGCCCTCCCGGCTTGCAGATTACACTCGATCCCGTTCGGGAAGGGGTTCTTTAGGTCTGCGATATGCAGGAAGATGCCGCTGTTCGCGTTGGAATCCCCATTCGGCCAACGCCATTCCACGTGCAATTTATAGTCGCTGTATTTCTCCTTGGTGTACATATAGCCGAAAGGCTGGCCGGTGATGAAGATCTTACCGTCGCGTACGGAATAGACCTGATCGGCGGGG
>OLGE01001745.1_pt1 | contig 21207 bp, 20 predicted proteins | sample 1605151 | NCBI WGS metagenome assembly OLGE01 (sample SAMEA3888912, study PRJEB22519) | human gut metagenome | biome: human gut; feature: human-associated habitat; material: faeces | place: Denmark | collected 2010
GAATACTTCTCGTTCAGGCCCCCATCCTGTTTCTCGAAATTTTCTGCGTAAGCGTCAAATAATGGGTCGGATTGAAGTGCCCTGCGAAGTGTGCCAGAATATCCATGAAACTCACCGAGACTCACCGGGAGTGCCGGTGAGTGTCGGTGATCAGGAGGTTCAAAATGAACAAGGAAACATCTCTCCAAACCTTAGGTCAGAGGCAGCGGCTTCTTGAGTGGAGTCAGAAGGTAGCAGACTGCCGTCAAAGTGGGTTGTCGGTAAAACGGTGGTGCAGCGAGAACGGGACAAGCGTTAAGACCTACTACAGCTGGCAGAAAAAAGTATTTGAGTTCATGGTAGAGCAGCAGAAGGTTCAACTGGAAGCCGAAGAACACAGCTGCTTTGTAGAACTTCCGACACCGCAGGAGCAGCCGTGTATGCAGCAGAGTTCTGAAGCGCTGGTTGCCAGCATCCAGATTGGCAAAGCATCTGTAAATCTCTACGCGGGAGCAGATCCGCAGTTGGTGCAGGCACTCGGTCAAGTGTTGAAGTCATGCTGAGCGATTTCACCGGAGCAGACAAAGTCTACATTGCCTGCGGTTATACCGACTTGCGGCGCGGGATCGATGGCCTTGCCACCATCGTCCAGCAGCAGTTTGAGCTTGACCCGTTCACCAACACACTGTTCCTGTTCTGTGGGCGGCGCAGAGACCGGATCAAGGGACTGTATTGGGAGAAGGACGGCTTCATCTTGCTTTACAAGCGGTTGGAGCAGGGCGTTTACCAATGGCCGCGCTCCGAAACCGAGGTGAGGAAGCTGACGCCGCAGCAGTACCGCTGGCTGATGGAGGGGCTGAAAATCGAGCAGCCTAAGGCCCACAAAGCCGTGACCGGCCTGAGCATGGTTTAGCCGGAGAAGGCGAGTATGTCTCTTCAAGCCCGTTGAAAACACTGGCTTTTCGGCAGTTTTCGTGCTATAATAAGGCCATGAAAAATGATGCGGTTTTGACAACAAGCACCACAGGAAAAGCAGAAGAAGCCTTCGTTTCCCGTGCGGAATATGACGCGCTTAAGCGTGAGAATGCCGAGCTGAACCAGAAGCTGGACTTTCTTATGGGGCAGCTGCGCCTTGCGAAGAAAAAGATGTTTGGCGCATCCTCCGAGCAGGCTGCGGAGCAGCTCCTTGGGCAACTCAGCTTTCTCTTTAACGAAGCGGAAGCGTGGACTCCCAGAGAAGAGAAAGCGTCCGAAGCCACTGCTGTGGCTGCCCATACCCGGCAGAAGCGTTCCAGCGATCTGGACGAGGTTTTGCCGGAGGGCGTTACCGTTGAGGTTGTGGAGCACGGTATACCAGAAGCTGAACGGGTCTGCGATGCCTGCGGCACGGTGATGGAGCAGATTGGAAAAGAGGTCCGGCGCACCCTCGTGCTGCGCCCTGCCACGGCGACGATCCGCGAGGATGTCTACTACACCTACGCCTGCCGGAAGTGCAGCATTGAGGCAACAGAAACGCCTATCCTGAAAACGGAAAGGATCCCGCCTGTGATCTCCGGCAGCTATGCTTCACCAGAGGCCATTGCCCATATCATGGTGCAGAAATTCGTGATGGCGTCTCCGCTATATCGGCAGGAGCAGGAGCTGAACCGCTCCGGCATCCAGCTTTCCCGGCAGACCATGTCCAACTGGATCCTCCGTGCTGCCGACGACTGGCTGACGCCGATCTATGAGGAAATGAAAAAGCGGCTTGTGAAAGAGAAGATCCTTCACGCCGATGAAACCACGCTTCAGGTGCTGAAGGAGCCGGGCAAGTCCGCACAATCCAAGAGCTACATGTGGCTCTACCGAACAGGGAAATACGCTTCGCAGCCGATGATCCTCTATGAGTACCGGCCCGACCGAAAGGCCAGCAACGCCGAGACTTCTCTCAAGGAGTTCTCCGGCTGGCTCCATGCGGACGGATACCCCGGCTATCACAGGTTGCCGGAGCACATCCGTGTGGTTGGCTGCTGGGCGCATCTGCGCCGCAAGTTTGACGAGGCGGTAAAGTCCCTGCCGCAGAAGGACCAGGCAAATGCTGCGGCTTTGCAGGGACAGGCGTATTGCAGCAGACTGTTTTCTATTGAGCAGGAATTAGCAGAACTGCCACCCGAAGAACGATATACGCAGCATCTGGAACGGTCCAAGCCCGTGATGGACGCTTTGTTGGCATGGGCAGAAACAACCAACGCTGCGCCAAAATCTGCGCTGGGCAAAGCCGTATACTATCTGAAGGAACAGTGGCCGTATCTGATCCGTGTACTGGAGGACGGACGGCTGGAGCTGAGCAACAACCTTGCCGAACGTTCCATAAAACCCTTTGTGATTGGCCGGAAGAATTTTCTCTTCGCCAACACGCCTTGGGGCGCACAGGGCAGCGCCGTGATCTACAGCATGATTGAAACGGCGAAAGAAAGTGGGCTGGATCCGTACCGCTATCTGACGTGGCTGCTGACCAACGCGCCGATTCTGGCCGCCAGGGACGACAGCTGGGCGGACAAGTTCCTGCCAGCCAACGCCCCGGCAGACTGCCATTCTTTACAACAGAACTCCTGATTTGAAATGGACTGCACTCGTTGAGTCGGTCCATTTTTCTACCCATTTGACGCTTACTTTTCTGCGCTCATCTGCATCGCGGTCAGGGCTTCCTGCGTTTCCTGTTTGGTCAGGAGCATTTTCAAATCGGTGCCAAGCTGCATTTGCTGCCGAAACAGCCTGTCCTGCATTTCGAGCATAGCCTTCCAATTCCGCTCGGTGACCATCACGCTGGTTTCCAACTGCTGCGCCTCGTTCATCGATCGCCGATGCAGAGCTTGAAGTTCCTCTGGCGATTTTCTCCGTTCTGTATTCAAATTCCGCCTCCATGTTTTCTTACAGGTATTTTTCTATGTGCGGCTTGTTATCACGGCATCTACATCCGTCTGGTGTGATATAGGTGATATTTTTACGCGCATCCGTCCATGTGGCATCGTAACCCTCAGAACGGAGCAGCGCCAAAAATTCCTCACAATTTTCGGCACAGCGCATACAATCGTCGATGACTCGCATCAGCTCGAACTTCCAGCTCTCACCTTTGGATGCCGTGTAGTATTCCGCGTTGGACATTCCGCGGGAACGTTTTTGCTCATCTCTCTGGAATTTCGGCAGTCCCAGTTCTTCACAGATCTGGTCGTTGCGAACGCGCAGCTCCTGAATCTGCTTGTCCGCCATATGCACTTTTTTGCCGGTTTCAAAATTGACACTGTTGATAATACAGTGTGAATGAATGTGTTCCCGGTCAACGTGCGTACATACCAGAACTTCACAGCCCTCGAAGTATCCGACAAGTCTCCGCGCTGCTTCATGCGCTGTGCGCGGATCGATCTCCGCGCCTTTCGGAAAACTCTGCACCATGTGGTAGAACATCACGCCGCCGTCCTTGTGGTGCAGCAGCTTCGTACTCAGGAATTCGTCGAATGCGGTTTCCGGCTGACAGTCAATACCGCTGACGAGTTGCTGACCGTCCCAAAGCGTCTTACTGAGTTTGGAAACGTAGCGCATGACGCTTTTCATACACCCGCGCGTCTGCGTCCCCTTTTTGTAATTCACGAAATGGACGATTGCGATTTGACTGCACCCCCTTCCTGCATTTCCCGCAGAGCGGTATTGATTTTTGCGAACTCGTGCGCGGCAGAATCCAGATTGGCGAACTGGACTTTCCCCATGTTCGCCAGCACAGTCAGCTGGTTGAGGTTGTTTCCAATGGCTTTTTGCTGCCGCAGGACTTCCCTGAGTCCGTCAAGAATCACGATGCGTTTTCCGAGACAACAGGCCGTCACATAATCGCTCTGACTCATATGGGCTTGTGCTGCTTTTCGGCGGATTGTCTCTAAATCCTGTTCCGAGATTCGGATGCTGAATTGCCTGTCTTTTTTCATCTTTCCTCCGTATCTTTCGTTTCCCTCTACCAAACAAAAGCCCAGCGAAGCGGGTTTTGTTTGGAACTGAGGAGCAAGGGAGCGGAGCGTGGAATGCCCTCTCCCGCAGGGCGATACACGCGCAGCGGACTTTGTGACGAAGTAGTGGGTGTGGGCTTCTGCCCGATTCGAGGCATTTGGCAGGAAGCCGGTTTCCGGCGACTAGCCAAATGCGATGCTGGCTCCTCCCGAACGGGAGGATTTTCCCCGCCGTAGCGGGGATTCTCTGCGTTGGACTGGCGTATTGCACCTGTATTTTCCTGCGTTGCCCGCACGTCGGCGCAACGTCGGCTTTTCCTGTGGTGCCGCGCGCACATCTCGCAGCCTGTTCGGAAAGCCGCACACAGCGGCGACACGCGCCTCACGGCGGCGAACGGTGCCTGCTGCGGAAGGGTGCAAGGATGCAAACCGTTCAAGGCGTTACCCCCTTACCCTCTTGCTCCGGCAAGCGCCAGAGCCATTGGTCGGCGCGGCGCTCCGAAAGAATGCCGAGATTTCGCTTTGCGATTTTCAGCGTCCGCTCTGAAATGCCGAGCTGCTTTGCAAGCGCAAGGACTTCCTCGGCTGGTCTTGGCTGCGTCAGAAACCTGCGCAGCTCGTCTTCCATCTGCATGGTCTTTGTCTGCACCTGCCCTGTGCCGTTCAGGATGTTGTCAACGGTCGCGTCGCAGAAGCCCTTCCACTGAAAGCCATGCTCCGGATGAAGTTCAAATGCAATGGCTGCGCCCTCCGGTGCAAGGCTGTTCTTGTCCTGCGCGACAATGCGGAGCGTATCGCCGCTTTTCAGCCGCCCGACGATCAAAACGCTTCTGGCTGATGCGCGGAAGTCGATAGAGCCGAGACCGCGATAGCCGGATTTCAAGCCCTGCGCCTTGTTCATGTGTCCGATCAGAATGACGGCGCATTGTGTGCGCTCCGCCATCAGGGAAAGCCGTTTGAGTACCGGGCGCACCTCGTTCGCACGGTGCATGTCCACATCGCTTCCGAGGTACGCCTGCAGCGGATCAAGCACGATCAGCTTTGCTCCCGTCCTGCGGATCGCTTCTTCCAGCCTTGCGTCGCAGAGCGTCAGCTCCCGTTTACTCTCGTCGATGACCAGAACACGTGTGCAGTCTGCGCCTGCGCTCTCTAGCCTTGGCTTGATGGTGTCCGCCAGACCGTCCTCGGCGGTCTGGTAGATCACGTTCATCGGCTCCGCTGCCTGCTCGCACTCCGGCAGCGGCTCGCCGCGCGTCAGCGCTGCAATGACCGCCAGAATGAAGCTCGTTTTGCCCTCGCCGGGGTCGCCTTGAATGATCGTCAGCTTGCCAAGTGGGATGTACGGATACCAGAGCCATTGCACCTCCTCCGCGTTGATTTCGCTCATGGAAATCAGTTTTAATGGTGTGTTTCCTGTCAAAAAATCTCCTCCGAATCAAAAAGTAAAGGTGCGTACCACGTTTTTCGCGGCACGCACCTTTCTACTTGTAGTATGGAGATTTTTCTGATACACTCAGAGTAATAGCAGACAAATAAAAATCATTTGCGGACAGGTTTTCAAAGGAGAAACATATGTTTCAGTCCATTACGTTTTATGTTGGAGAAAAAACGCTTGGCATTTACGGAGAAGAATTTCCGCTTGGAGCACTGACAACGGAGGTTTTGAATATCACGCCGGAGGAATATCAAGCGCTTGACAGCCGCTTGCAATCTGCAATGGAAGGTATGGCGCGTTATGAAAAAACACACACGCTGACCGACTGGCATCAGGCCAATGAGCAGATGCTCCAGCTGAATGAAGTGCTCTGTCGCCGCCGTATTTTTCGGCTGATTCAGACGGACGCATATATTCTGACAGAGGCGAAGCAGCTCACAGAAATGCCGATTGCAGAGGGTGATCCACTTGAAATGGATGCGCACGACCACGAGATTTTACGTCAGATCTGTGCATATGAAGACTACTTGGAAAATCCGAAGAAATACGGCAGAATCAAAAATCCGGAGGAATTGAGCGAGACGCAGCGGGAATGGTATCTGAACTTGTATCCGCCCATTCCGCCAAAGCCGGAGGCGAAAACGCCGGCGCTGCTGATCGCGCCTGTGCCGCTGGATTTGAAGTGGCAGATGTATAAAGCATATTGTATGAATTATGCGCAGGTACTTAAAGATGTTGCCTCCGTCTGTCAGACGCTGCGTGCATTTATTCGGGAGTCGCTTTCCAGACTTGAACATCTGTCGCCGAATCAATATATCGCGGCTCTAAATGGGTTTCTCTTTCCGGAATTTCGGCACAAGTGGATCGCCAATCCGATAGAAGGCACCGGAAATTATACGCTCTTTGATGATGTCAGAATCCATCTCGTGCCGCGGGAAACGGCGCCGGATTCGGGGCAATTCAGGGTTTTTGAATACTACGAAACAGAGCATTTGCAAACACTTCTCAAGCTGGATTTTTATAAAGGGCTGGAAGCCGGGCATCTGATTCGGAAGTGCGAACTATGCGGCAGGCTCTTTCTGCTGCAAAAGGGCTATCATACAAAATACTGCGATTCGCCGAATCCGGATAACCCGCGCTATTCCTGTGCACAGCTCGGTTACCGGACGCGCGGCGTTAAAGAAACGGCGGCAGACAGTCCACTGACGCAGGCACTTTCTCGATGCTATCAGCGCATCGACAAGGATAAAGCTCGCGGCATTATCACGGCAGAGGAGCAGATGCGCCTGCGGGCAAAGGCAGAAGAACTTTACCACGAAGCGCGAACGCAGCCCGGTATGCCCTATGAAGCCTTCAACGAATCCCTGGCAACCAGGAATCTCTATCCGCGCTGCGGTGTGCAGCGCAAAAGTAAGCCCGTAGGACGGCCAAGGAAGCAGAAATGAAGACGCTCTGCATGGAGATGAGAACACATGCCGAATGAAGAATTGTATCGGCAGTATCTCCGCGGCGACGCAGCAGCCTTTGAAGAACTCTACCTGCAAATGCAGGGCTTCATCGCTTCTGTTGCAAAGGACGCGGCGCAGAGCTTTGGCTGCGCAGACAAGGAAATGCTGGACGAGCTGTGCGCCGAAGGTGCTTTGGAACTTTGTGAGCGTCTTTCCGTCGAGAAGTATGACGAAGAACGTGGGAAACTGACTACATATCTGCATCCGTTTCTGCGTGGGAAGATGTATCGCTATTTGGAGGCAAACCTCGGTGCAGCGGCGTTGCCAAAAGACGAAATGCAGCGGGTCAAGCAGGCACAGCGGCTGCACAAAGAGGAAAACCTTTCTCCGGATGAAGTTGCACAGATGCTCAGCGTTTCCGCTGAAAAGGCTGCACAGTTGATTGGCTGTAAGACGAACGCACTTCCCGTCTCTGCGCTTTCGGATGACGATCCGGACGATGATCCGCTTGCGTGGCTGCTGCTTGACCAGCACATCCTCACGCCGGAGCAGGAGGTTTACCGGCAGGTCTGCACGGAAGAATTGGAGCAGCTTTTCCGCACACTCGGCGCGAAAGACCGCGCAATTCTCGGCCATACCTACGGCGTATTCGGCTACGAAAAGCTGTCCGCGGACGAGCTGGGCCTTCGCGAAATGCTCTCGCCGGATGGCGTGACAAAAGCCAGAAAAGCTGCACTGGAGCGTCTGCGCAGCCGGTACCCCAGCAGCGGTCTGCACCTCTGGCGGGATGTGTATCATGCACTGAAGGATATATGAGGCGACCCACACGGACGAAATGCTGTGTGGACCACCTCCTATGCACTTATTCATGTGCAGGCATATAATAATTTCCTTCATTGTCAAATTACAGTTTCGAATAAAGCGCCTTAATATTTGCATCCTTTGGGTTCTTCTCATTACTTGGGAAGCCGGCCATCGCCATTCCCAAGGTCGTTTCGCTAATTCGTGATTATACTAAGTACGCAAATTGCAAGTGCAAGTTGCGGACCAAAGACTATGCAAACTGCGAGTAAAATGCTGATTATACGCGTTTTCATTTCTCGTCTTCGTTTCTTTTGTGTGAGTCCCTCGAATGATTTTGACGTTGGATATTAAACCACAGCTTGTTAACCACAGATCTAGCGCTGCTATGTGCAGCCATACATGCAATTTTATACCAGCGTCTCCAAACAAACGTTTCGAGTAAATTTCCAGTATTTAGAACAGAAAGTCGTACCTATGTCCACGCGCTTGAGTTCCTCTGAATTCTCCTTCAGTGCACACCGCGCGCTGGCAGATGCGGGGCTCTTTGCTCTTCTCTGGCACATCGGTGCCTTCTTCTGGACGTATTCGCCATAGACATGCTCACCTGTCGGTTTTACATATGCACATCCCGTACAGACAGCTTCTTCATCACACGAATGCCCTGCAAGGCTGTGCGCCGATGGTTTCTCCTGTACCTCCTTTCTCAGATGATGCTGATCAACAGCACTACCAGTACTGCCAGCAAAATCGCTGCAGCTGCAACTAAGATCGGCAACAATAGCTTTTGCAGTGCAGCAGATCTTGCTTTCCACTCGTGCAGATCAACAATATCGCTCTCACAGGTTCCTATCATCACGCCGTTCGCGTCTCTCAGTTCAAGTCGATACTGAACACTTTTTGCATTGTTTGGAATTTGATCTCTTTGAGAAGTATGATTTCCTCTGCTGATGATACGGTGTTTTCCGCTATTTATACTACGAAGCAGCACATAATTTGCGCCACCTGGCCGTTTCCCTTTCCATCTGATTTCCAATGCTCTGTCATCTGGAACGACCTGAAATGGCAGAAAAGCCAACGGGATTCCCGCTGTGGCATCTCGGCCGTAAATTTCCTTTTCATTCCAAGTCATTTTTTCAGCTGTGGCATCGCGATAGAACTGGTCACAAAGCTCTTGCATGCTTTGTGTTCGTGCAGAACTGTAAATTGCCATTGCTTTCCAAATCGCTCCTTCAGTCGAGATAGGAATCGTAACACCAAACTCGGTCAACTTCTTCAGGGGATCCGGACGATTGTTTGTGATTTCATAGAGCCGATCCGGCGATTGTGCAGGCGTTGTACCACTCAGACAATAATAGATTGTTGCAGCCATGGAATAAACATCAGTAAATCCTTTCTGACGCCCTTCCTGCTGATATTGCTCAACGGGAGAGAATCCCGGCTTAATGAACCTTGTCTTGCCTGTTGGCGTCTTTTGAAAACTGCGCGCAGAACCGAAGTCCATAAGTATCCATCTTCCGCTCTTTGTTACCATGATATTGTCTGGCGCGATGTCGCGGTGAATCACATTTTGGGCATGCATAGCGCCGATGTCTTTCATCAATGGCCTCAACGCAGACCAAAGTTCCTCTACTGTGAGCCGTCCCTTGCGTTTGACCCGTTGTGTCAGTGTTTCTCCTTCAAGGTATTCCATGACGATATAGGCGGTGCTGTTTGCCTGAAAATAATCCTTGACGTTGACGATGGATTTGAGGTCCTTTTGGTACTTTATTTTCTTAATCGTCAGAGCCTCATCAATGAATTTGCCGCGACCTTTTTCGTACAATGAGGTACACAAGCTTTTCGGAATGACATTCTTTCCATTTTTGCTTCGTCCCGACCAGTACACTGGAAAGTATTCCTTAACCGCAACTCTCTCCCCGCTTGCACAGTTCAGCGCCGCGTATGTCACGCCAAAGCCACCTTGCCCGATTGACGCACCGAGCAGGTACGGTGCTTCTGTTCCTATCAAACGTGTTCCAACGGGCAGGTGAGATTTCTTTCCCTGAAAAGCAATCTCACCGCCACAATAGGTACAGTACTTTCCGCTGCTCTGCCGCATGCAATACGGACAGTATTCTGCCATGTTACTTACCGCCCTTTCCGGTAATGCGGAACATCTGCTCCTTGGAGCCAAGCCAGAATGTATCGCCGCGATGCAACGTCATTGGGCTGTTGGTGTTGAGCCGCTGACCGCTGCCGACGAACGTACCGTAGGTCGAGCCAAGGTCGGTAAGCTGAACTTCACCATCGGAGCCGGCAGTCAGCATGCAGTGCCGATGACTGACCCCTGCTGTTCCTTCCGGCATTCCAAGGCTGTTCTGCTTGCCGCAACCGATGGTCACGCTGCCTGTCACTTTATAGCGTTTGCCAGCATAATAACCAAACATACCTTCCACGCGTAGAGCTGTGTCTGGCGGATTCGGTGTAGGACTAGATTCCGGCGCAGGTGGCTTCCTTCCGACTATGAACAACACAACTACTACAATTACGACCACCAAGGCAACACTTATCGCCAGAACGGTCAACATGATCCGATTCCTTCCGTAATGGAAGGGGATTCCCATTTTTTCACAGGCCGAAACTATATACTCACACGAAGATGCATAGTAAGTTGCAGCAGCATCATTAGGGCGCTGAACGGAATAGGTGTTGATGCCCATGACCTCACCCTTTTCATTCACAAGCGGGCCGCCAGAATTACCATGGTTGATAGCTGCGTCATGTGCAAGATATTTGCAGTTGCCAAAGGTCTTCATCGAGCCATACCTGGAAATGACCCCTCGTGTGATGGTAATATCTGCAGTATCGGCCAGCTGAGACTGATACCATTCAGCAGTGTTGCTGTCATCTGCTGTGCCTGGGAAGCCCAAGGCGTACACCGTTGCCGCAATATCCTTTTCGCTAATCTTTTTTACCAACGGCAGTGTGACATGGCCTTCAAACGGTTCTGCCGCCTTCAAAATGGCGAGGTCTGGATTTTTTTCTTGCTCTTTATACACGATTTCACATGGAATCAACTGGCTGGACTCAATTTCATACGTGTCCCGGATGGCATTATAAACCAGGGCGTGACTACTTTTCATAATATAGACTTTGATTGCGGTTAGATTGATCATTCCGTCGTAAAACGAATAGGCGCAATCAACTACATGCCTGTTTGTAACAAAATATTGTGGGGCCTCTCCGGCTCTGCCAATGCCGAATGCTGTGCCGGTAGCATACGGCTGATTTGTGATCGGATCCATTACTAGAACCCGGACAACGCCCTTAGCTGCGCTGCGTATATTTTTGTCGCTGGCTGCAAATACAGGGAGCATCAGGCACAATACACAGGTAACTGCCATTAGTAGGCAAATCACTTTTTTGCGGATATTTTTCAATTTCATTCTGTATTCCTCTTTTCTTCTGTCATTTTCCATACTACGATTGCAGAATTGTTATCGTTTTCGAGTGACGCTCTCGATTGCAGCCGGCACCGCATTTTTTCAAGCCATTGCTTTGCTGTGTGTGACTCTTGAAGGTCCTGTTCCATTTCATCTTCCAACACATACTCCCAGAAGCCATCCGTGCAAAGAAGAAACGCGTGCATCCCCGGTTCGAGGGCTTGTTCGTGGATCTGCGCCATCGGCGTCGGTCCTTCTTGACCGAGTGCCTTTATGAGCGTTGCACGATCTTTGCTGGAGCGAATTTGTGCTGGTGTGATCTCGCCCAGCATGACCGCAATCTGTGATGCGCTGTGATCCTGCGTCTGAAAAACAAGGTGGCCATTTAAAAAGTGATAGAGCCTTGAATCGCCAACATGCGCCCATACGGCGCGCTCTGTGTTCATCATCAAACCAACAATCGTTGTTTTCATTTGCGCACGTGAAGTCTGTATCTGCCGGATTCGCTTGTGCGAAAGCTCCAACAGGTGCTCCCATGCCGCAGGTGAAATTTCGCCATCCCAAGCTGTCCGTATGACATTAATGGCCTCCTTGGATGCCAAATCCCCATCTCCGTGACCGCCGAGGCCGTCAGCGACCAGGAAGCACATATTATCTCCCTTGTGCCAGCCTGTAATATTGTCCTCATTTTTGCTTCTTCCGCCAATCGCCGAATATGCCTCAACTTGCAGCATGTTCCGTTTCCTTTCTTGACTCTGCTTTTCAAGCGATATCTGTGCAGCAGTGCAGGATAACTGCTGTGTAATTGTCCTGATTGCGATAGTGTTTGTCCTGAATCCAGCGATCGATTGCATCGGCCGCTTCTTCCGCATCACGCCTCAGCGCAGCAGAAATCTCCTGTTCCGTCAGGGCATTAAAAATTCCGTCGCTCATCAGAATGAATTTGTCGCCAGGATGCACCCGAATCGGCGCTGCGGGAATATCCACAAAATGCAGCGGACCCATTCCGAGATAGCTGGTTAAGCGATCCGCTTGAGGGTCAGTGCAAATCTCGGCAAATGATTTCTCTCCGTTGATTGCTTTGAGCAGGAGCTGATGTTCATAGCTGTGACTTCGGTTGAGCTGAAAAAGTTCACCGTCGCGGAATAACGCAATTCGGCTGTCGCCAACACTGAGATAATGGAACATACCGTTTTTGATCATTCCCATGACAACTGTGGAACCGCTCTGCCTGATTTTTTCCGGGCCGAGCAACTGATCGACTGCATTCTTCGCTTTTGTCAGCAGCACAGGAAGTTCAGATGTGCCAACGTTTTCGCCGGAAAAAAATGCACGCATGATGGTAGAAACAATCGTCTGGCTGACTCTATCTCCGTCAGAGAGTCCACCCATGCCATCGGCAACAACGGCAAGAACATCTCCTGCCCGATGTGTGCCCACAGCAACGGAGAAGCTGTCTTGCTGGCTTTCTCTTGCACCCTGTGCATGTACCTTACCGACCACAACACGGTTTGCCTTGCTGTCAGGGTCATTTTCCTGTGGCAGACATTGTGTTTTCGCTACCTGCATCGTTTGGGTTTCCATCTTTCCGCGACGGATTTTTTTGCTGGGTTTTAGCCGCAGCAAGATATACATTCCCTCTGCCATGACCAGCAGTGCAATGGCAATCAATGCAATTTTCCATCCTATTTCACCATTGCGGAATGAGCTTTCATTGTCCTTCGGCTTGGCGTTTGATCCTTCTGGTGCCTTTTCTACCTGTTCGTCGGGAGCAGCACCTTTCCAATCGGAGGGCTGTTTAAGCTTTGGTGTCAGCTGTTTTTCCAAGCTACCAAGCTGTGGGGAAGCCACCTTTTGCTTCGTCTCTGTCTCCCCCTGAAGCTGATCTATCTTCAGAGAGACACCATCGTCAACAAATGCATCGAGCGCTTCTAAATTTGCCGTTTCCCCTGCTGACTGTTCATAGATTTGCAATCTGAGCTTACCAGGCAGCTCTATACACGGCGCTGTCCGCCGCTGTTGAGGGCAGCATGCACGCTCGTTGGCATGGCCGGCGCAAAGAATCAGTAGTAAGACCGTAAACAGGAAGGCTCCCCATCGTTTCATCTGCATGCCTTGACCCCACTCCAGCTAAATTCGCGGCCGCAAAGCGGCAGAAATAAAAGCTCTGTATTTCCAATTCTGATTACATCGTAGGCATGCAACTCAGTGTGATCTTGCAAAGGAGCCCCATTTACATAAACGGGATTGGTAGACTTCTGGCCGAAGTAGACAAAGAAGTTTCTAGTTTCATCATAATAGCGGATTGAACAATTCGCGATCCTGGAGATCGTGGCATCTCCGGTCAACGCAATCGTGTTTTCTGCGCTTCGACCGATTGTGGAGTTGAACCCTCTGATTCTGTAATCCTTACCTGCGTTCTTTCCATTCAGCGTAACCAGCCATCCAACAATGCGAGCCAAAGGCGCAGCCTGTTGATCATCGCCATCCATAATCGGCATCGTGCCGGTCCCCTCCCCGCCAAGCTGCTCATATGGAGGCATTGTACCAGTGTACCAGCCAACCGGCGTTGAGTGTCGATGATGAGATGGCCTCCCTTCAATGCTCTGCGGGGGCAGCGTATGTCCCGGCTCTGTTTCCACCGACGGTCTGCGCTCTGTTTCCGGACCGCTCAAAGGAAGTGTGCCGCTATCCGATGCAGTAAATTCATATTTTTCTGTCATATATTCCATCTCCTCTGGCTTTTTTACCATGCCTGCACAGACCGGACATGTGCCATAGTCGTCCTGCGAATAGTGATTTCCACAAACCGGGCATGTAGCTAACTTAAATTCCATGTTCATTCTCCTTATAGTACTTTCTTTGCATGCTTTGATTGTCGTTCGATTTCCGTTTGTTTTGTCGATTACAAGGCAACATTCTTGCTCTTCGCGTTTTTGTGTTAGCAGCCAAGCTTTGCGACAGCTCTTTATTGCAGATTTGATGTGAAATGATCTTCGATATACTCGATGCAGGCCGCATGTGTATCGTCACTGTCCATCACATAATAATCAAACCATACGATAATCGTCCCGTCCGCACGGAGCTTCCCTTTGCGGTATATTCCAACGTTTTCTGAGTCTACAGAGCAGGCAAACCAACTGTCGCCGTAACTATGGAAATTCACATGTCCGCCGAGTTCTGCTTCTGCACGCTCCATCGCCTGTTTTCCAGTCATCGCCTGCGGCAATGTCATGCCGTGAACCTCGATGTAATTCCGGTTGACCATGGAATTTGCACGCATCAGAAGCGTTTCGCCAGCGGCAGTCTGGTCGATCGCAAAGTCTGCCGGGAATGGGCAGGATACGCCATAGATATCCTCTTGGAACAGATAATATCCCGCATCGTCCATCGTCAGAGATTCCTCCGGCGAAGCTTCAGGCGCGGCAACAGTTTCTATGAGTGCACCCCCAAGGCTTTGTATGAACGTGCTGGCAGCGTAGAGCGAACGGAAGTCTTCCTCATAGCATTCCAGTCGTCCACCACTGAAGCGAAAAAAACTCAGCCCCATCCGGTGTGTGGAGTACGAATCGGCATAGAAGGCCGCGCGGCACCATTCCTCACGCCTTTCTTCGATGAAGAAGATAGTCACATCATCCATGTTTCCGTCTTTGATCAGATCATACACACGCTGCGCCGCCTCAAGTGTTTTGGCAGGCAATTGCGCATCAATGTCGAAATTGAAGCAGATCTGGAGCTGCGGCGAGATCGAGCGCACAACCCCAACCTCGACATCCGGATAATCCCCGGCCAGCGCGTTCCGGAGCCGTTTCTGCTCTTCTGGCTGGGCAGATACCAGATAGCCGTCCTTTGCGCCGTTGATGAGCGTTATTTCAGAAAGCCTGAAGTTGCTCAAAGCGCCGGCAAATTTGCCCTGCTCCGCGATATACCCGAGAAGTTCCATAAACCCAGCGCCGTCCCATGTTCCGTCCGCATTCTGAAGTAAAAGCTCCCGAAATTCAATCTTTCCGTCCTCCGGATATGCGGTCAGTTCTGCCTGAAGAACCTTCCTGTCTTTCGCAAACAAATAGATCGGCTGGCTGTCGACGGTTTCGTTGATCAGCTCTGTGTAGCCGGGGCGCACATTTTTATCCGCCCAGCTGGGAATCTCCGCACGGATTCCGCCGTCTGAAAGGGCAGTACAATTGCAGCCAGATGCTTTCCAGAAAGGTGTTCCGACGGAAAAACTCAATTTGCCTTCGGGAAGCAGTGCAAGTGCCTCATACGGTATCTCACTCTGCGGCAGTTCGACAAAAATGATCCCGTCGTCGATGGCTGCCTGCCCGAAAACATATGGGATACGCAGCAGATCCAGCCGTTTTTTCAGTTCATTGACCGCTGGCTTCCAGGAGTCTGGAATCACGTCTTCCCCGGAGCGATTAAAGGAATACATTGCACGGATTGCTGGTTCATCTAGCGCCGCAACTTGATATGCACCCGCCTCGCTGTCCGCAGCCGACTCCCACACCGGAGTATAGATGATCTTACTTTCCAGCGCGCCGCCAGTATTGCCTGTTTTCATAACGTCAATGAACGTCTGCACAATCTTCACCTGCGCGTCACCGAACGGGGCATAATCTCCGTAGCAGTGGAAAACCGCAGGATTGTCTTCGTCCCGGATCAAATTGTCGTATCCAAACGCATTGAGCAAAATTTTCCCGTCAAATGACAGCGACGGATCCATATACAAGTGGACCGTTTTGTCCTGCGCATTATCAAATACACTGGAAACCCGCTCCGCAGCTGCGTCTGTCAGTCTGATATATATCTCATTCTGTCCCTTCGCATCCTTTTGCACGAATGCGTCAACGATGTCGGCGGGCCAAATCCTTTTATAGTTATTTGGGCTGGCATAAAAATATGTATCACCGGAAGTGCTGAGCATAACTGCTGTTCCGCGCAGGAAGTGCATCGGATTTTCCTGTCCGAACAAGCTGTCCGGCAACAGCACGTAGGTATTAAAGCCTGTATTATCCGTCCAAATCCGGTACTTTCCGTCGGTCAGCACCTGTGCCCGCGGTTCGATCTGCGCCGCGGCGGTCTGGTATGTGTACACGTCCATGCTGCTCGACCCGGTCAGCCTTATGGCCGTTACTGTTTCTCCGAATTCTTCCTCCGCTGCAGCAATCTCCGCCTGTAACGGCGTAGAATCTTCATTCGAGGACATTTTTTCATCTTCTGTAACCGCTACATCAGCGGCAGAATTCTGTGAAATCTCGTAGTCTTGCAAAGCATTCACATTATTTGGCTTCGCAGGGAGATTTTTCTTCCAGGTAATCAGAAGAATGACAATCGAAAAAGTCAACGCAAGTAGAGCTAAGGTGGCGAACATCATAAGCAATATTGGCCTGTTGACGTGCGGCTCTTTTTCGGTCAACGCCTGTATCAGCTTTTCTACAGAAGGATATCGATCCTCTGGCCTCAGAGCCATCCCCCTGTAAACAGCATTTTCCAGTCTCTTGTCGCAGCTGTTTGCCGAGGGGATCTTCAGCGTATCATCAAATGCCCGATCCAAAGATGTTGGCGGCTCCTTGCCTGTCAGGCAAAAATACATCGTTGCAGAGAGCGCATAGATATCTGCTGTCGGGAACTTTTTTGTGAGCGAGAACATCTCAATCGGTGAATAGCTCATCCGAACCACCGTATGCGATACACTCAGGCTTTTACTTTTCTCGCTCGACGCCGTCAGATCCTTTGCCGTTCCGAAATCGATCAGCTTCAACGTCCCTGTATCTTCCGTGATCATGATATTGTCCGGGCTGATGTCCCGATGGACTATTCCACGTTTGTGCAGCGCATCGAGGTCTTTCATCAGCGGCAGAAAAAGCTCTAATAGGTGGGCGCTGTTCATGGAACTCTGCTTTTCCACGTACTGTGTCAAAGTCTCGCCACTGATATACTCCATTACGATGTACGCAGTATTGTTCTCCTCAAAGCTGTCATACACCTTTACAATATGCGGAAAGTCCAAGTTTGCAAGTGTCTGCGCCTCATGGCGAAAACGCTGCTTGCCACTTTGGAAAGTCTGTTCCTCCCGAAAACAGTGCACGGCCCTGCAGTCTGTATCTCGATAGACAAGTCCGTCCGGAAAAAACTCCTTGACAGCCACATACCGCAGCAACTGACTATCCCACGCCTTGTACGTAATCCCGAAGCCACCATTTCCAAGAGTCATACATATCTTGTATCGACCGCTCTGCATTTGCGTACCATCTGGCATATTGGATTGATCGACAATTGTTTCAGCTGCCATCTCTTCCTCCCCTATACATTGTGCTCCTAGCAAATATGGAAAATATGCACAATGTCGTCCTTGCTTTCATTTCCTTTTTGTAGTATAATCCGTTAAAAATTATAAGTGATTTTCCGGCGGCATAATAGAGGCGCTGCACATCTCGCACTTTTTTCGACATAACTTGCAGCAATCAGATGGTTTTCTTGCTGTTTGCGCTGCCTGAGCGGTAGTACTTCTGCATGCGCCAGCTGTAAAAAAGCAAAATTCCGTAATCAAAAGCCTGCTGTCTCACTTTCATTTGCAGAGAGGTTATCCATTCGTTTTATTCAAATCATTGACGAGCGCATTGATTTCATTCAGCATCTCTTTCGCCTCATTACGCTCATACTTTCCAACACAGTTCTTTTGAATCACTGCGTAGCTATTCTCGGCCGCTTCCAGTACGCATTCAAAACTCCGGCCCAGTTCATCTTCATAAACACCGTGGCTGATTGAATAGCTGTATCGAAAGCTCACTTCCCCATTGCGTTCATCATATTGCAGCGCACCAAATCGGTAACGGATGTTCTCTTTAGCAATCGCTTTGCAGAGTGGATATTCATATGTTTTTTCTGCGAAAAACGGATATGCAGCGTCAATGCGGCACGACTCTGTTTCTGCCTCTAGAATGACCCGTACTATAAAAATTGCATTTTCCATTTGGAACGGCAGTTCATAAACCGCGATTGCCCGCTCTGGAGCATGCCGGATATAATGCAGCTCGTGCTTTTTAAAGAATGCCGTTATATCTGCCTCGGCTTGCTCAAGGAACAGCTCTGCATCGTGATCTCTCTTGTGAAGCAGCGCCATCGCGGCTTCGTCATCCCCAAACACACATTCCCGAATTGCCTGCACCATTTGTGCATCCGTTGCATGTTCGCCTAACTCTGCCTGCTTTTTTTCAAGCTTCTGAATGATTTCTTCCGCGGCCGCAGAGCACGTTCCATTTCCTCTGAGTTTTCGAATCAATCTTTGTATCCTGTTTTCCTGCATAGCCATCGCTCCTTTTCGTGAACATCCACGTTTTTCATGACTCTATTATACATAGCTATCTCAATGCAGCACGTTATCTGCACAGCTCGCAGTTATTTCAACATAATCCGCACGAAGGGAGGTGCATTTTATGGTTCAGTATTCCCCACTGTTTGTGGTTATCAACGCTTTCATATTTGGCATGTGGGCAACTACGTTCTGTTGTACGCTAAAGCGCCGGTTTTCCATGCCTGTCACGATTCTCGGGTTTGCCATCCAGTATCTCATCTGGCTTATTCCGCCATACTTCATGGGAAACGGCTCAATCCTCCGGGCGGTTTATCCCCTGTTCGTGATTGTGCTGCCGCTTTTCTTTATTTTCCATGACAAGTGGTACCGTATCCTTCTGGTGTCGCTGAGCTGCCTCGTTTTCATGTATATGGCAGATATTGTTCCGTGTTCGATCATTTTTACGGCGGAGCAGATGCGTGAAGGGCTCGCCTTGCAGCCGTTGCCGCAGCGGCTGGTCGCTTACATGGTCTGCGTCAGTCTCGATGCGTTTTTGCTGTGGGTGCTTGTACTGTTCATGAATCGATACCGGAACCGGTTAAGTGGGCGCGAATGGGCTCTGTATCTGCTGTTTCCGCTCAGCCAGTACATGCTGCTATTCGGTTGGCTTCGGGTATGCCTGTCCGAGATGACGTTTCCGCGTGCTGGATATGTGATCGTGGCGATGCTCATCTGCATGGCAGCCGACGTAGCTTTGTACCTTGCTGTACGCGGCATGGCGCAGCGAAGCGAGCTCAAGGCAAGGAACGACCTCCTTTCCGCGCAGATCGACCGGCAGAAGGAGCATTACGCAGCGATCACCGCACAATATGAAAACATCCGCCGCATGCGGCACGATATTGCCAAGCATCTTTATACCATGCAGGCGCTGCTTCACGCCGAACGATATCAGGACGCCGCAGCATATCTGAGCGAGGTCTCCGCGCAGACGCAGGTACAGGAGCGTCTGGGAGTCTGTGAAAACCCGATCGTGGATGCCTACATATTTTCGCGGTCACAGGAGCTGGAAAAACAGGGATATCGTGTCCAGCTGCGTGTGCGGCTGCCAGAGGCCATCGGGATCTCAAATTCCGACCTCATTATCGCGTTTGCAAATCTGCTGGACAACGCTGCGGATGCCTGCCACGCCTGTGAGGACAAAACGATCTCTCTGACAGCCGCCGTCAACAAGGGCTTTTTGACCATCGAAACGGAAAACGCCTGCCGCACACAGCTGCAGACAAAAAAACGCCGCATCCCGGAGCTGGAACGCGGCATCGGATTTTCAATTTTTCAGGAGCTCGCCCGGAAGTATGACGGCAGCTTCTCGTACCACACCGAAAACGGCCGGTTTACAGCCAGTCTGATCCTGAAAGGAGCTTCTTTTGCACATGTTTGCGATCTGTGACGACGAGCCGCTGCACCGCGAGCGGCTTGCGCGGTCTGTACAGAATCATTTAAACGGACAACATGCGGAGCTGCGGCTTTTTGCTTCGCCGGCAGCGCTTTTACAGGAGATCAGCGCCCACGGATATACCCCGGACGTTGTCATCGTCGATATTCAGATGGGCGAAATGAGCGGCATCGAGCTGGCAAAGCGCATCAACAAAGCGCTGCCGCAGTGCGCGGTCATCTTCGCCACGTCGTATCTCGGTTTTGCGACCGAGGTCTATGAAACGGAGCACGCATATTTCATCTTGAAAAGCGAATTTGACCAGCGCATCGGGGCTGCGCTGCAAAAGGCACTGACGCGAAAACCGCTTCCGATTCTACACTACCCTGTATCCCAGGGATTTCGTAACACACCCTGTTCGCAGGTGTTGTGCATGGAACGCATTCTCCGCCGGACGAAGCTCACTCTTCTGGGCGGCGCGGAGGAATGGACACCGATGACACCCGCGGAGCTTCTGGATGCGGACAGCGCGCAGCAATTTATTCGCTGCCACCAGAGCTACTGGGTCAACTTCCATCAGATCGAGACGATGGAAAACGACTGCTTTTGGCTGTCGGGCGGACTTCGTATTCCCATCAGCCGCACTTATCGCAGCGCCGCGCGTGAGCAGTTCTTTTCCTGTTTGCATACATAAACCCACACTGCCAGTTTTCCAGGCAGAGTGGGTTTTTATCTGGTGTTCAGGTACAATTCTATGCGGTCAACGAAATACGCCGCGTTCTCGATCTGCGCGGCTGTATCCGCTTTGGAGATCACGAAAAAATCGTCGTAGTCGCTGTCCGTCCGAACGTCGAACAGAACAGAGATGATCTCCGACATTCGCGTTTCAAAGATTCCTGCTTTGATATAGCGGCGGCGGAACTAGGAGATGATGCCGCTGTGGCGCTTCATATCGATCTCGTCGAAAGCCAGCACTGCGCGCATCGCGTGAAAGACTGCATAATAAGAACGGTTTGCCGCGCTCTTATAATTCTCTGTTTCAAGCAAGTTTTTCGCTGCAGAAAGACATTCTACCGCATGTTCCAACCGCGCCTGCGACAAGGCTTTTCGTTCATGCTCCTGCATAGCGGATGCCCTCCCGGACGACGTTCTGGTAATACGGCAGCGCTGTCTGGTAGCGTTGGAACTGCTCCAGCGGCTTGACGGTCACGGACACAGTGATGTCATGCTCCAGACTCAATCGGCTTGCCACCTTCGCAACATCATTGCGATGTTTGGCAATTTCAGCCTGCCCTCAATCTACAGTCGGCAGAATATCTATGTTCGACTCCGGCGTAAAATCGCCGCGCGCATAGGAGCCATATAGATAGGCGTCATGAATGCGCCCGAAAATCGGACTGCACGCATGATAGACGCTGT
>OLGE01001752.1_pt1 | contig 21164 bp, 17 predicted proteins | sample 1605151 | NCBI WGS metagenome assembly OLGE01 (sample SAMEA3888912, study PRJEB22519) | human gut metagenome | biome: human gut; feature: human-associated habitat; material: faeces | place: Denmark | collected 2010
CGGATTTTTGGGAAAGCACCCATTTGGTAAAGTAGTCATAGCCGAAATAGATAAGCCCATAGGAAATCGCACCGGAGATTACGCCAAGGCTCATGCCCTCCACGATAAACGGCAAGCGAATGAAGCCATTGGTCGCACCGACATATTTCATTATGTTTACTTCGCGGCGGCGGCTGAACACAGTTATTTTGATGGTGTTGCCCACAATCATAAGCGAAACCGCAATCAGCAGCCCGATGATAACAACGCCGCCTACGTAAGCCATTTTTTTAAGTCCGGTGATTACGTTTGCCACTTCGGTCATGGCGGAAACGGAAAGCACACCGTCAATATTTTCAATGGCGGCAACGGTGCTTTCCAAGTCGGAAACATCGTCAAAGGTGACTCGATAGGAATCCGGAAGGTTGTTATCCTCCTTGTACGCCTCAAAGAGCAGACCCTCGTCGCCCATGGCACTCATCATTTCGGAAAGAGCCTCGCCCTTCGGGACAAACTCAACTGTGGAGATTTTTCCGGTGGCAATAATCGCCTTTCTTATACGCGCTTGGTCATCTTCGGTGGTGTTGTCATCAAGGTATACGATGGCTTCACTCTGATCCTCAAGCTCGTCCACAACGCTGGAAACGTTAACTGCCAAAAGCGCCGCCGCGCCTATGAGAAGCATACAGGAAACCAGAACGCCGATGGAAGCGAGGGACATCAGCCGGTTGTTCCAAAGGTTTTTGAAGCCCTGTTTTACAAGATAGAAAAAACTGTTCAGCATATGGGCGCCTCCGTTCCTTCCACGTCGCGGATAACTTCGCCCTTTTCAATAGTGATTACCCTGCGGTTAAACTGCTGCACAAGGTCGTGCTCGTGGGTGACCATAACTATGGTAACGCCGAGCTTGTTTATCTCGTTGAGCAGGTCGACTATTTCAAAGGAAAGCTCCGGGTCGATGTTGCCGGTGGGCTCGTCCGCTATGATAAGAGAGGGGGAATTAACAAGCGCACGGGCAAGAGCAACACGCTGCTGTTCGCCGCCGGAAAGCTCGTCCGGCTTGCATTTTGCCTTGTTGGCAAGTCCCACAAGGGAAAGCATATACGGAACCTTGCGCTTTATTTCCTTATTTGAAACATTGGTAACGCGCAGGGCAAAGGCAACATTGTCGTATGCGGTCATATTGGGGATAAGGCGAAAGTCCTGGAACACAACGCCTATTGAGCGGCGGAACTTCGGGATTTTGTACCGGGGCATTTTGCCAAGGTTCTTGCCGTTCACCTTTATAACGCCGGAGCTTGCCCGTTCCTCCCGCAGCATAAGCTTAATCAGCGTGCTTTTGCCCGCGCCGGAGGAACCGACGATGAACACAAATTCGCCGTCGGCAATTCGCAGGCTTACATCGTTAAGCGCGACTGTGCCGTTGGGGTATTTTTTTGTCACGTTCTGAAATTCAATCAATCTTAGACCTCACAAAAAACAGTTTATAAAATCAGACGAAGAATTCACCCGCAGTCGAACAATAAAAAAACGTTTTTTCCCATTTTTATTAATAAACACATCTCCGGATAGGCCTTTTATCTTCGGAGTCAACTCAATAAATTGATTATCTTTGTAAACACTTAACAATAATCGCCTGTTCTATGAACGATGTAAAGATACTATGGGTCGACGACGAGATCGACTTCCTCAAACCCCACATTCTGTTTCTTCAAGGGAAAGGTTACGATGTCGAGACCTGCAACAACGGCTATGATGCGATCGATCTGGCTGCATCGAAACAGTACGATCTGATCATCCTCGACGAAATGATGCCCGGTCTGACCGGTCTCGAAACCCTGCCTCGCATCAAGGAGATCCGGCCGATGACCCCGGTCATTATGGTCACCAAAAGCGAGGAGGAGAACATCATGGACAAGGCGGTCGGCTCTAAAATTGCCGACTACCTGATCAAACCGGTCAATCCGAATCAGGTCCTGCTGTCGATCAAAAAGAACGTTCACAGCCAACAGTTAGTGACCGAACAGACCACAGCCGACTACCGAAGCGAGTTCGGACGTATCTCTTCGTCGTTCACCGATGCACGGACATTTAATGATTGGGTTCAAATCTATCGGAAACTTTATAACTGGGAGGTCGATTTGGCGGAATCCACCGATCCGGGCATCCGCGAGATCCTCTCCTACCAGAAAAACGAGGCCAACAACGAATTCGCCAAATTCATCCGCAGCAACTACCAGCGCTGGTTCTCCGATCCGGACGAAAATACTCCGGTTCTATCTCACAACCTGCTCCGGAAAAAGGTATTTCCCGTGGTGGATGCCTCGCGGAAGACCACTTTCTTCTTGATCGACAACTTCCGATACGACCAGTGGCGGATGATTCAGCCGATACTTCACAACCTGTTCGAAGTCGAGAAAGAGGATTTTTATTGCAGCATCCTGCCCACCGCCACCCAATACGCCCGCAACGCAATCTTTGCCGGACTTACTCCGCTGGCTATCGACAAGATCATGCCCGATCTTTGGCTCAACGACAACGAAGAGGGGGGTAAGAATCAGCACGAGGAGGAGTTTCTCCGCCGACAGATCCAGTCTCAAGGAAAACGTTACGACCTCTTCTTCGACAAGATCATCAAAAGCGACTCGGGCAAACGGTTGATCGAGAATATCAGCAAGGTAACGCGGGCAGAATTTTCAGTGATCATCTACAACTTTCTGGACATCCTGTCGCACGCACGGACCGAAACCCAGATCATCCGCGATCTGGCCGAAGATGAAGCGGCTTTCCGATCGCTGACCCGTTCATGGTTCGAGCACTCGGACCTGTTGATCCTGATGCGCCTGCTGGCCGAACAGGGACACACGCTGATCATCACCTCCGACCACGGAACGATCCAGGTGGACCGCCCCGTACGGGTGCAGGGCGACCGGGAGACCTCTTCGAACCTACGTTACAAGACGGGGAGAAACCTCAGCTTCAATGCAAAAGAGGTTTTTGCCGTCACAAAACCCGAATCGATCCACCTACCGAAATCGAACATCACGTCGACCTACATTTTTGCCTACAACCGTGACTTCTTCGTCTATCCGAACAACACGAATCAGTTCGTCCGCTACTACAACAAGACGTTCCAGCACGGTGGCATCTCGATGGAGGAGATGATCGTTCCATTTCTGGTACTCAAACCCCGCTAAAAGTTTTTTGCGGATTTCTCATTACACACACATTAATAAACGTCTTCCGGACTCTTCCCGGAGGACGTTTTTGCGTTATAGAACCTCCTTTCTCTCCGGAAAGGCTGCTCCCCCGAAAAGGCTACTTCTCCGTCCCCCCCATTTCCACACAGCAACACCCGCACTCTTTTTCAGCCGAAAGTTCTCATAAAATACTCTTTGTTAAAGAGAAAGGAGCGCTACGACTTGAATATCCCGCAAATTCTTTCTACTTTTGGGAAAATTACTACCCGATATGAACAGACTATTCTACCTTCCGATATGCATCGGAATCATCCTCACGTCCGTCTCATGCAACCGGTCACTCGTACTCACATCCGACGGAGCCAGCGACTACACAATCGTCATTCCGACTGTTCCTACGGAGATTGAGCGTAAAGCCGCAACAGAATTCCAGCGTTTGTTGGCCTTGAGCAGTTCGGTCGAGGTGCCGATCGCCGGCGATACCCTCCCCACATCGAGCAGAGAGATCGTCATCGGACTCACGAACCGCACTCCGGGTAACATGCAGGATTCGCTGCAGGAGGACGGGTTCGTCATCCGCACCGAAGGCCGATCGCTGCTGATCAACGGCGGCAGCGAAAAAGGTACACTCTACGGCGTGTACACCTTCTTCGACAAGTATCTCGGCTACCGTTGCTACTCCCCGAAGGTATTCAAATATCCGACCCTCGATCGTGTCGAGATAGCCTCAGGGATCGATGACCGACAGGTTCCGGTCAACCGCTACCGCAACACTTTTTATGACGTGGCATCCGATCCGTTCTACGCCGACTGGCACAAACTCGACCACATGAAACCCGACTGGGGATTGTGGGTCCACACCTTTGCCACCCTGCTGCCTCCGGAACAATACTTCGCCCAGCACCCGGAATGCTATGCATCGGTCAATGGGAAACGGGTCGGCATGCAGGACGACGGCCATCTGCGGGCCCAGCTATGCCTGTCAAATCCCGAAACCCTCGAAATACTCTGCGATAATCTGAAAAAAGAGATGGACCGACAGCCGGACGCACTATACTGGTCCGTAAGCCAGAACGACACCTATGCCGACAAACCCTACAATTGTACCTGCCCCGCATGTAGTGCCCTCGACGAAAAAGCAGGATCGCCGAGCGGTTCGGTTCTCGACTTCGTCAACCGGGTTGCAGAGCGTTTCCCGGACAAAATCATCTCGACATTAGCCTACCGCTATACCCGGACTGCTCCGAAGGGAGTCGTTCCGGCCGATAATGTCAACATCATGCTCTGCGACATCGAATGCAACCGACACATCCCCATTGCGGAAGACTCCACCAGCGCATCGTTCCGGAACGATTTCGAGGAGTGGGGCAAGATCGCCAACAACATTCTGATGTGGGACTACATCATCCAGTTCTCGAACCTGATGGCCCCTTACCCCAATCTGCGCACGCTGCAACCCAACATGCAATACTTCGTCCGCAACGGAGTGACCGCCCAGTTCCAGCAAGGAAACATCAGTCGCGGAGGAGAGTTCTGCGAGCTAAGGCCCTATCTCGTCGCTCGACTGATGTGGAATCCCGACGTAGACATCCGTGCCGAGATGGAAGATTTTCTGAACGGTTACTATGAAGAAGCCGGGCCGAGTATTTTGGCATACATCGACCTGATGCACGACGAACTCGAAAAATCGAAGCTACCCCTCTCCATATACGGCAAGCCGTTCGACCATTTCGAAGGATTTTTAAGGCCGGAGCTGTTCAGCCGCTATGAAGAGCTGTTCGATCAGGCGGAAGCTGCCGTAGCCGACAAGGCCGAAGTCCTCGAACGGGTCAAGATCGCCCGCCTGCCATTGACCTTCTCGCTCTTCGAGATCGCCAAACAACGGGGCTTGGACGAAGATCGGGTATTCGAGCAAGTAGAGGGAAAATGGCAGATTCGTCCCGAAATCTCGCAACGTCTCGACACCTTCCTCGAGCTGTGCCGCAAAGCCGAAATCCAGCACTTCGTCGAAGGTGGAATGAGCCCCGAAGAGTACGGACAACAGACCCGACAGGCACTGAATGCTTTTATAACAGAATAGACCTTCGCTTTTTGGAGATCCGATTGCAATGCTCTATATTTGTCGGTAGAAAACATGCTGACAAATAGAGAGGAGGAGAGATATTCATGTTACTGAAGATAGATTCCATCAACGACTTGCCCGAGGCGGCCGATGCCATTCTTGAGGCACTCAACGGACGTTCGATCGTAGCCTTCTGGGGAGAGATGGGAGCCGGGAAAACGACGCTGATCCGGGCTCTGTGCGACCGCTTGGGCGTAACCGATACGGTAACCAGCCCCACGTTTGCACTCGTCAACGAATACCACACCGAAACGGGTGAACCGATCTACCACTTCGATTTTTACCGGATCAACCGAATCGAAGAGGTTTTCGATTTTGGCTACGAAGAGTACTTTTACAGTGGGAATCTGTGCCTGATCGAGTGGCCGGAGAAGATCGAGGGACTACTGCCCGAAGAGACTCTTTCGGTGCGAATCCGCATTACGGGCGACGACTCGCGGACGATCGAAATCGAAAACTAAACGAAACTATAAAGCCCAATCCCTATTGGCGACGCTTTAATGAAAAAAATTTTTATCACACTTTTCTGTATTTTTTCCATCCTTTCCGTCTCCGGACAAAACGACACCATTTTCTGCACGGAAGGAGTCATTCCCTGTACGGTCAAAGAGGTCAAAGAAAATGCCGTAACTTTCGTCTATCCAAACGAAGAGGTACTGAATACGATCTATAAGAACACAATCCACAAAATCGTATTCAAAAGCGGTCGAGTACAAACTTTTTCAGAAGCGACAGCCCTACAAACGATCGACAATGTAGATGACTACGAAAAGATCACCATCACCTCATTGGAGAGCGAAGTACAAGGGCTGTATAAGCTGGGAGATGTCAGTGCCAAAGCAGTCGGAACTACCGAATTATCCAATCAGGAACGGGTAAAAAATCGAGCTTACCGGAAAATCAAGATTGCCGCAGCCATGATGGGGGCCAACATCATCTACCTGACACACCAACGCACCGAAGGCAACAAAATCGGCTACTGGACATCCAGCGCTTCCGAAACCAACCTGACCGGTATAGCCTACACAAATACGCTTCCAGATTTCGACTCATTCAAACAGTTTCTCGCACAACATGCTTCAGAGAAGATGAAGATTGTCCTCGAGACAAGTCTGGGCAACAGTGACAGCGACATGTCGAAATTCAAAAAACAGAAGCCGTTTGAGATCAACAACTTGACAGAAGAAAACCGCTTAATCATGATTGACGGCAAATATCGTGTAGTCGGGTACGACAAAATGGGATTTAACGTCTTTTATCGGACCAAGAGCAGTTGGTACAACTTACGGATCGAATTCGACGAATAGAACCTTTTGCTCCCCTACCTGCGTATTACCAAAAAGTCTCACGGGCGAATCCGGGCCATAACCTTCGGATCAGAAAGCTCCCTCAAGGCATCTTTCCCGATCCAAACAGCCGTTTTGTCGGGCATCGAAACAAGCCGGCGACTCACCTCAAGAGCCTCCCGGTGCAACCGCTGGTTTCGCTTCCCGATCTGGCGAAGCGCCCAGTTGACAGCCTTGCGGACAAAGTTCCGCGAATCGCCGGATGCCTGCTCGATCAATCCGAAGAACGGAAGAAAGCGTTCATCCTCCGCCGCTTTGTCTCCGACTGCCAACGTAGCCATCAATGCAAACGCCGTACGACGCACAAACTCCTCCTCTCGCAGAACATACTCATAAACCTTGTCATAAGCGAAGGGCATCAACCGAAACAGATTCTGACAACACTGGTCACAAATATCCCACGCATCGAACTCCTCCGTCCAGCGATCGACCAATTCGGAGGTTGTTTGTTTCGGATCGGCAACCATCGGAGCCAAAATCCGGGCTTCATGCCATCCGCTGTTCCACAACTCGATCGCCAGTTCATGCTCGTTACGGTACACCCGGGCCATCTTCCGCAGGAGAGGCACCGGAATCCCCATCGCCCGCTCGATCGGAATCCCGAAACGTGCCATTCCCGCCCGATGATCTTCCGATGCAACCGCCCACATCTCATCCAAAACCGTTTGCAGAGAGGCCATATAAATCTACTTTTTAGAGATCGACAGCGGATCTACCGTCGCATTTTTCAGGATTGTACTATTTTTGCAGCAAATTTAATCAAAAAGTGAAACGATACGACTGCCTGCTGTTCGACCTCGATCGGACGCTGTGGGATGTGGAAAAAAATCAAAAGGAGGCCCTTCGCGTACTGTACAGCCGGTACCGGCTCGATCGATACTGTCCCGACTTCGAACTCTGCTTCGAATACTACGAAAGGAGCAACTCCCGGCTGTGGGAGGAGTACCGGGATGGGAAGGTCACCCGTGAGGTCCTGCGGAATACCCGCTTCGAAGAGATGCTCGATCAGATCGGAGTGCACGACCTGACGTTGGCCCGACAGATGGGCGACGACTACGTCCGTTTGGCCCCGACCTTTACGAACATGATCCCTCATGCCACGGAGGTAGCTCGGGAGTTGAGCCGACGCTATCCGATGTACATCGTAACCAACGGATTCGTCGAGACCCAACACATCAAGCTCCGCAACTGCGGACTAGCTCCCTATTTCCGTGAGATCGTATGCTCGGAGGAGGCAGGAGCCAACAAACCGTCTCCGGTCATTTTCGAATATGCGCTCCGGAAGGCAGGGGTGCCGCACACCCGCGCCGTAATGATCGGGGACGATCCGGAGACCGACATCCTCGGTGCCGTGCGGGCAGAGATCGACACCGTTTGGTTCAATCCGCACCACACGCCCCGAACCATCGACCCGACCTACGAAATATCGACTCTCCCCGAACTACTTGAGTTACTTTAATATTATTAGCTACTCCTACCGGGCTTGATAGTGGTAGTTGTATCGCCGCTCGGGTGCCGACTCGCCGTTAACGAAAAATTCGTTTATGTCGTCCAGTTTCTGGATGTTATCGACCCAATGGAAATAGAAATCGGGCTTCCCGTCGCTCTGCCACAACGCCCGGCGCGGAACCGCAAGCTCCAGCTCACACCCGCTGCTCCGATAGTCACAACGCTCCACGGTTTCCCAACCTGTGTCCGTTCTCTGTTTCAGCGTAGTCTGTTCCGGAGAAAGCACCTCCATATTCACCACGAAATCGTAGCCCTCCCATCCGGTACGCTTGTCCCGATCCGAATCGATATAGAGCATCATCCAGTTCTGACTGTTCCATGAGGTCATCGGCTCCGCCGTCCGTACATAAAAGTAGACATACTCCCGATCATAAGTTACACGCGACTCCACAATATCGTTCCGGACCGTATGATTCGTATAGTATATCCCGGGAGGGGCTCCGGCAGCATCCCGATTCTTCAGCTCGCCAGTAAAATCCTCGAACCGGGGCAGAACGTTTCTCCACTCCCTGAACTCTCCGTCGATCACAATCTTTTTCGAGTCCGAATACTTGGGCGAAGGCGCCATCCCCTTGTATCGGCGCAAGTGTCCGGCCAGTTGATAAAAATAGTTATCGGTATATCCTCCCAGCATCGGTTCGATATCCCGATTGAACTCGGCATTGAACTCATCGACAAAATAGGTTTCCCCCACTTTCAGGTAACGCCCTTGAAACGTAATCTTCGCCTCTACCAACTCCTTTGTCGCTGGCCAGGCTTCGGCTTTCCACTCGTTCCAACCCGTCACACACAAGATCAACGGATGTAGCCGATGGGCCTCCTTCCACTGCTCCTCGAAAAAGAGTCCTTCGCCCACTCGGTCGGACACCCACAGCGAATCGTACTCGGGCACATAACTCTTCGTCGAGCTTTTGGCACCATAGATATGGTAATCCCACAACGGAGCTCCTTTCCCCGCCGACACGACGATCTGTTCCGGCGTCCCGTCCTCCCGATAGGCAGGAGTTTGGGGATAGTCGTCGAAATAGTGCCAAAAACCGTCGGCATCACGCCCGGCCCACATCCGACGCCACGTAAAGGCTTCGTTGATCGAGTCGTTTGTCGGATGACGCATCGGAGATAGCACCAACGGCTTCCCGTCGAGTACGAACCATGCGTCCCGATAAGTCGTATCGCAATAAAACTCCGAGTAGAACTCCTCCAAACGGGGAACCGGATTCGTATTAAAAAACGGGACCAGACGCGGTGGCGTATATCCGTTGGCCTTCATCTCGCCGATCAACCGCAACAACAGATGCAATTCGGCCCGGTCCATCACCAGATTGGTAAAATCTAGGTAGAGAAAATCGATTCCCAACAGACAGAACAGGTTCAGATGCTTCTGCAGCACGTATTCGTCCGAAGAGCGGTAATAGCCCAACTCAGGTTGTCCCCAGTAATAGGCCAGATGAGGCCAATGCGTCCTGTACGGATCCTTTTTCAGTATCTCCGTGAGGTCGAAATCGGGTGTATCGTTCCGCAAAGGAGTATGCCACAACCAATAGAACAGCCCCACGTACCGATCGGGTTTCAGATCTCCGACCTCCTCGTACGTAGGCAACTCCCTGCCAAGTGCATCGGTGGCAACCAACGGATCCCCAAACGGCCGGATCAGAGGAGAGATCACCCTCTCTCCCTGACCGGACCCTTTTTCGGGAGTCCGTCCCGCAGCTGTAATCCCCATGACAGACAACAGAACGGCTCCGAAAAGTTTTGTTCGTAATTTCATAGGAACCATGTATGAATAACGTTACGCCGCAACAAGTATCGATTACTTCTCTACGACGAAACGATAGGTTCCCGATCCGATCCGCAAGGTCGTGCGACCCTTCTCACTACGCTCGATCCGGACGGCATCGACCCGATCCACCGGCACTCCATTTTCCGAGATCCGGTCTGAAGTCTCCGCGGGCAGTACAACCAACGCCTCGGATGTGGCCGGAATCTCGACCGTCAGCTCAAACCGCTCCGGCGTATCTTTCCATTCGCTGCGGATCAACCCGCGCGGAGAGACAAACGACGCACGAGCGCTGTTGATATCGCCCACCACCTGAGGATCGATCACGATCTCCTTGTAGGCAGTCGATGTATCGGTCTGCGAGATTCCACCCAATCCGGCAAAAAGCCATGAATAGAGGTGTCCCAACATACAGTGGTTGTGCGAGAGATAATCCCGACTTTGCCACGACTCGGCCAGTGCAGTCTCGCCCATTGCCAGCTGATACCCGTATCCCGGAACATCGTACCGGCTGTTCATATCGAACAGCACATCCGAAGCCCCGCGATCGAGCAGGGTCTGTACCACATAGCGATAACCGACATCACCGGCCGTCAGGGCGTTGCCCCGGCTCCGAATATCGTCGATCAGATTCTGAAGCACGATCTCTTCGTTCTCAGGCTCTACCAAACCGACGTACAGGGCCATGGCATTCGCCGCCTGACTGTTCCTATCGTACTTCCGGGTCTCTTTATCAAAGAATTTCTCATTAAATGCCTTTTTTACCGCTACGGCCAACTCCTGATATTTCTCCACATCTTCGCTCTTTCCGAGCAATTCGGCAGCCTGCTTCATGATCTGAATATCCTGATAATAGACGGCCGTTGCACTCAACCCGTTCGAGGTCAACTGAGCAAAAGCCGGTTCGGCAGGACCCAAATCGCACCAATCCCCCAGACCGTAAGCAACGATATGACCATCTGCCTTGGACGAAAGGTAATCGACATACTGAGCCATCTTGTCGTAATTCTCTTCGATGGGCCGTTTGTCGCCATACCACTGATAGAGATACCACGGAATAATAATATAGGCGCTTCCCCACTCCGGAGTATCGAGAAATCCATCGGAAAAGACCGTGTATTGCGGAGCGATCGTCGGTACCATGCCACTCTCATGCTGCGCAGCGGCCATATCGTTCACGATCTTCGGGAAGGCCCGACTCATGTCATAACCGTAATGAATCGACGGTCCGATCAGGTGCGACTGTTCGAGCCAGCCCAGCTTCTCCCGGTGGGGACAATCGGTAAATACGCTGGAAAAGTTACTGCGGATGGCCCAGTCGATCAGCGTATAGATTCGGTTGAACAGCGGATTGGAACATGTAAAGGTACCGACCGGTTCGGCCGAGTTGGTCGTATGTAATCCACACAGTTCGATAATTTCGGGCAGCCCCTCGGGATTGGGTTCACCGACGGGAACCGCTCCTTCCACCTCGACATAGCGGAAGCCGTAATAGGTAAACTGCGGCTGCCAGCTCTCCGCTGCTCCCGTACCCAACGTCGTATAGGAGAGAATATACGGCGCACCTGACGAGCGTTGGTTGGCCAGACTGTCCGCTGTCTGCATCTCGGCAGGATACATCCGTACGGTGTGCTTCCCGTTCGCACGAAGCGTCAGACGAACAATACCCGAAGCATTTTGCCCCAAATCATACAGATAGTTACCCCGCTTGTTGCGGTACTTGCGGAAGGTGGGAATTTTCTGCTTAACCTTCAGTGGCGAGATCCGTTGTGCGACCAACGGAGCGTCGAACCCGCCGGTCACCACTGGTTTCCATTGCCCGTCGTCGAAACCGGGTTCGTTCCACCCCTGTTGCACCAGATTCGCATCGTAATCCTCTCCTCCGTATATACTGGAGAAGGTGACCGGACTCCGGTCTGCACGCCACGACTCATCCGAAACAATCACCTGCTGCGTACCGTCTTCGAAGTCGATCGCCAACTTCATGATCATCTTCGGAGCACCGTATGAACCAACGAATTTCGTATAGCGTTCGTTGGGAATATTGAAGAACCCGTTACCAAGCATCACACCGATCGCGTTTCCACCCGCACGAAGGCCGTCCGTTACATCGAAGGTCACATACTGTACCTCCTTATCGAACTTGGTCCATGCCGGATCGAGGAAATGGTCGCCGACCTTCTCTCCATTCAGGAAGAGATCAAACTGTCCCAATCCACAGATATAGGCAGTTGCCCGCGTAATTTTCCCGTTTGTTTCGAACTCCTTGCGCAGCAACGGCATGGAGTAACGTCCGAACTCCGGCTGATTACCGCCCATACCATTTGTAATGATCTGACTCTCTATGTTCTGCTCCAGTGCGATCCACTCCGCGCCCGACCAATCGGCCCGCTCCAACAAGCCCATCGAAAAGCACGCCGGCTCGCTCCACTCCGAAGCTGCCTTACGGTTGTCCCACACACGGACACTCCAATAATATTGCTTTCCGGCCTCGAGCGGTTTCCCTGCATAAGGGACCAACAGTGACTCCTCCGAAACGACCTTTTTCGAGTCCCACATCGTACCCTCACCCCGCCCGATGGCTTCGGGCGAATCGGCTACGATGATCCGATAAGCCGACTGATCGATGCCTCGATCCATTGCCCACAACTGCCAACTGAAACGGGGAGTCGGAGTATCGATCCCGATCGGATTCTCCTGCTGTTCGCACTTCAACTGATTTACGATCAATTTTTTCTGTCCGTACAGCGGCATTTGCATCAAAACCATGGCAAAAGCGATCAATCCACACATACGGATCCACGTCGATTTCTTCATTCAAAAATTAAAATTAGGGTTAATCTACATTAAGGTACACGGGATAAAATTAATTTTTTCGTTCGGATTTTCCAAACACGTTTTGACAAGAGAGCCCGCTGGCCTGCGTACGTATTCCCCGAAACATACGGAGAGTTCTGTTAGTTCTCATAAAAAAGCAGAAAAAGCGACGAGGTGCTGTTTTTCTCAACACCCCGTCGCTATAACAATCTCCTTTTTGCGACACACGTTTCCGTGCGCCTCCATCCTGTTACTCGGCTTCGAACACCTCTTTACCCTCTCCACACAGAGGACACACCCAATCTTCGGGCAGATCTTCGAAGGCCGTTCCGGGAGCCACCCCGTTATCGGGATCGCCCACCTCCGGATCATAAATGTATCCGCACACTTCGCATTTGTACTTTTTCATCTTTCCAATCGTATTAAAATTACACCTCACGGAAGCCGATCTCCCTCACCGCTCTTCCCTCACGCCTCCGATTCTATTTAACGAAGATAAACATTTATTTCTATTTACCGAACATACCGCACGATTTTCGACCGAACAGGACGATCTCCGGACCATAAACGGCACAAACCGAGACAGTCCTCTCTCTCGAACTTCCAATCAATACCGGCACACTCCCGTGTAGGTATGGGGGGACAGACGACGCAACTCCTCCTTAACGCTCTCAGCCACATCAAGCCCCTCAATGAAGTTTTTGATATCCTCTTTCGAGATCGGCTTGTTGGTACGGGTCAACGCCTTAAGCGCCTCGTAAGGATTGGGGTAAGCCTCGCGTCGCAGAATCGTCTGAATACCTTCGGCCACCACCGCCCAGTTGTTATCCAGATCCTGATTGATTGCATCCAGATTGATGATCAGCTTATTGAGACCCTTCAGAATAGACTTGAACGCAATGACCGTATGAGCCATCGGGACGCCGATGTTGCGCAGTACGGTCGAATCGGTCAGGTCGCGCTGCATCCTCGATATGGGGAGTTTGGAAGCCAAATGTTCGAAAACGGCATTGGCCACGCCCAAGTTTCCCTCCGCATTCTCGAAATCGATCGGATTCACCTTGTGGGGCATGGCCGAAGAGCCTACCTCACCGGGTTTGATCCGCTGTTTGAAGTACTCCATCGAGATATAGGTCCACATATCGCGGCAGAAGTCGATCAGAATCGTATTGATGCGTTTGAACCCGTCGAAAATCGCGGCGATGTTGTCGTAGTGTTCGATCTGTGTGGTCACCTGTGAACGTTGCAGATGCAACACATCATTCACAAAGTGGTTGGCAAAAGCGATCCAATCGATATTGGGGTATGCCGCCACATGCGCATTGAAGTTTCCGGTCGCCCCGCCGAATTTTGCCGGCGAAGGAATCGACCGCGACAGAGCGATCTGCTTGTCGAGCCGCTCAACGAATACACGGATCTCCTTGCCGAGCTTGGTGGGCGATGCAGGCTGACCGTGCGTATGGGCCAGCAACGGAATCGCCTCCCACTCTTTCGAAAGAGCGGTCAGCTTGGCTACGAGCTGCTCGATCAACGGATAGTAGACATCATTGGCCGCATCCCGCAGACTCGACGGGATCGCCGTATTGTTAATATCCTGCGAAGTAAGCCCGAAATGGACGAACTCTCTATGGGCTGCCAGTCCCAAGTCATCGAGTTTGGACTTCACCAAATACTCGACCGCCTTCACATCGTGATTGGTCGTTTTCTCGATCTCCTTAACGCGAAGCGCATCGGCTTCGGAGAAGTCACGATACAGATCCCTGAGCTTTTCGAACGCAGCTTTGTCGACATCGGCCAGTTGGGGCAGCGGCAACTCACACAACGCAATAAAATACTCCACCTCGACCATGACCCGATAACGAATCAGTGCAAACTCGGAAAAATAGTCGGCCAAAACTTCGCATTGCCCGCGGTAACGGCCGTCGACGGGCGATATGGCTGTAAGTTGTGACAATTCCATAAGACTTTTCTGTTTTTCGTACTCCTTTGATAAACGACACGGCCCTCAGCTTCCTCTCCGAACAACCTCTATGCCGAATCGCAAAGATAACGAAACCTACGACATTCCGCAATAAATCGCGCCCTATTACGTACTCTTGATAAACAATTTATCGTGCGAATTTAGAGAATCCGGAATTAAAATACTATTTTTGTGCACTCCGGGAACGCTATTTGCAAATACGGATCATTCCGGGAAACTTACGTAACATGGAAGCTTTACTTACTTTCCTTTTTTTCCTGATCGCGGGATTTTACTTGATGTCGCTCTTGGGTCGGGTGTTTTTTTCGCATTGGATCCGAAAAAAACAACGTGAATTCACCGAGGGAAAAGGAGACTTTTTCCGTACGTACACGTGGGGGCGCAGTGAACGTCCCAAACAGACCGAAGGAGACATCACCGTAAGCGCAACCCGACAGACAGAGAAAAAGATCAACAAGAACGTGGGAGAATACGTGGATTTCGAAGAGGTGAAATAGCCCGAACGCCACACCCCGCTCACTTCCGTTTTCGCAGGGCTTAAAACGAAATATGAAAACACTGTTCGAATACATCGGCCGCTACTTTATCCTGATGGGGAAGGTATTTTCCAAACCGGAAAAACGTACCATCTACTGGCAACGGATCTTGGTGGAGATGCAGGCGCTGGGACTCAGTTCGATCGGGATCGTCGCGATCATTTCGGTCTTTATGGGTGCCGTCATCACGATCCAGATGGCCCTCAACTTCGAGTCGCCCTTCATTCCCCAGTACCTCATCGGATACGCCGCACGGGAGTCCATGCTCCTCGAATTCAGCTCGACGATCGTCGCCCTGATTCTGGCCGGAAAGGTCGGTTCGAACATCGCTTCCGAAATCGGAACCATGCGCATCACCGAACAGATCGACGCCCTCGAAATCATGGGGGTCAACTCGGCCAGCTACCTGATTCTGCCGAAAATCATCAGTACGGTGATCTTTTTCCCGTTTCTGACTACACTGAGTATGGGAATCGGTATTGCCGGAGGTTATGTACTTTGCATCCTAACCGGAGCCGTCAATCCGGATGCCTACATCACCGGTATCCGATACGACTTCAAACCGTTCTATATCACCTACTCGCTGATCAAATCGTCGGTTTTCGCCTTCATCATCACCTCTATCTCGGGTTTCTTCGGCTACTACGCCAACGGAAATTCGTTAGAGGTAGGTCGGGCCAGTACGCAGGCCGTCGTCATCAGCAGTATCGTCATTCTGATCTTCAACCTGATTCTCACGCAACTGCTTCTCACGTAGACACATGATTCGAGCCGACCATATCATAAAATCCTTCGACGGTCGCGTCGTGCTAAACGACATCTCCGCCGAGTTCTCTCCGGGCATCACCAACCTGATCATCGGACAGAGCGGTTCGGGTAAAACCGTCCTGCTGAAATCGCTCGTCGGCCTGCACAAGATCGATAGCGGGAACATCTACTACAACGACGTTTGTTTCAACACGCTCCCGTTTGCCCAACTGAAAGCGATCCGCAAAGAGGTGGGCATGCTCTTTCAAGGCGGAGCCCTGCTCGATTCGTCGAACGTAGAGGAGAACGTCCGGCTGCCGTTGGACCTCTTCACCGATATGCCGATGGACGAAAAGAGGGATCGTGTAAACTTCTGCCTCAAACGGGTCAATCTGGGAAACGTAAACCATCTCTACCCGGCTGAACTCAGTGGAGGAATGATCAAACGGGTCGCTATAGCACGGGCCATCGTACTGAACCCCAAATACTTGTTCTGTGACGAGCCCAACTCGGGACTCGATCCGATGACCTCGGTGTTGATCGACAACCTGATCCATGAGATCACGCAAGAGTACAACATCACGACAATCATCAACACGCACGACATGAACTCCGTGATGGAGATCGGCGAACACATCATCTTTATTTATAAAGGTGAGAAGTGGTGGGAAGGGACCAAACACGACATCCTGCATACGGACAACCGGGAGCTGAACGACTTTGTCTTCGCGTCGGCGATGGCCAAACGGGCCAAAGCTGCCGAACAACGGGAATAACTCGCTGAGGCCTTACGTTTTCGTTGAAAACAAAAGACCTCAGGACCCTGTTTAACCGACATTTTTATAAAAAATTAAATTTATTTTGCGCACTCTTGTTTTTTGTGTATTTTTGCGCCGAATGTCGAACTTACGACAAATGAGAGCTTCGAACTGAATCATTAACCATTCAAAATAATAAGATTATGTCAAAGATTAAAATTGGTATCAACGGTTTCGGTCGTATCGGCCGTTTGGTATTCCGGGCTGCTATGGCCAAGGACAATGTAGAGATCGTAGGAATCAACGACTTGATCTCGGTTGATTACATGGCTTACATGCTTCGTTACGACACCATGCACGGACAATTCAACGGTTCGATCGAAGTAAAAGACGGTGCTCTCGTAGTAAACGGTCACGCTATCCGCGTAACGGCTGAAAAAGATCCCGCAAACTTGAAATGGAACGAAGTTGGCGCTGAATACGTTGTTGAATCAACCGGTTTGTTCTTGACTAAAGAGAAAGCTGAAGCACACATCAAAGCCGGTGCAAAACGCGTCGTAATGTCTGCTCCTTCGAAGGACGACACCCCGATGTTCGTTATGGGCGTAAACAACAAAACTTACGCCGGTCAGACGATCGTTTCGAACGCTTCTTGTACGACCAACTGCTTGGCTCCGATCGCTAAGGTGTTGAACGACAAATTCGGTATGGTAGAAGGTTTGATGACCACCGTACACTCGACTACCGCTACTCAGAAAACCGTTGACGGTCCTTCTATGAAAGACTGGAGAGGTGGACGTGCCGCTTCTGGCAACATTATCCCTTCTTCAACGGGTGCTGCTAAGGCCGTAGGTAAAGTTATCCCTGCTTTGAACGGCAAACTGACCGGTATGTCGCTGCGTGTTCCGACCCTCGACGTATCTGTTGTCGACCTGACTTGTACGCTTGCTAAAGACGTTACTTATGACGAAATCTGCGCTGCTATGAAAGAGGCTTCTGAAGGCGAATTGAAAGGCATCCTCGGTTACACCGAAGACGCTGTCGTTTCTTCCGACTTCTTGGGCGATCCCCGTACCTCTATCTTCGATGCAAAAGCAGGTATTCAGCTTACTCCTCGTTTCGTGAAAGTCGTTTCTTGGTACGACAACGAATGGGGTTATTCAAACAAAGTGCTTGAGTTGATCGAGTACATGAACACGGTTAAATAATTTTCGGTCGATCCGAATTTTATATAAAAGTGGGAAGCGGTTCCGATAACGGAACCGCTTTTTTTATGCACAATAAAAAACTTGCCCCGCTCTTGTAACTATAAGAACCCTCAAAATTTCCAATATCCACCGCATTTGGTTATATTTGTTGCTTCAGAAATTATAAACCTCAACAAAATGAACAAAATGATGAAATTCGCACGGTTTTTTCTGCTCATTTTATTAACGGGATGCATGCTTGCTCTTCCTGATTACACTGAAGCCCAATCATTAAAATTAAAACAAAAAGACGGGATGCTCGAGTTCGCGACACCCAAACGCGAGAAAGGTCAGACCGACGTGTTGCAACTGCGCTGTGATCCGATTCCGGTTGTACGAGTTGCCTTCATCGGATTGGGCATGCGTGGATCGATGGCAGTAGACCGGTTCACTCATCTTGACGGAGTCGAAGTGGTCGCGCTGTGTGATGTCCGTCCGGAATATGTACAACAGGCTCAAAATCGGTTGAAAAATGCAGGACTTCCCGCCGCCCAAGAGTTCACCGGAGCGGAGGACTGGAAAAAAGTTTGCGAATTGGACAACGTAGACCTGATCTATAACTGCACACCGTGGTTGCTGCATACACCGATCGCCGTTTATGCCATGGAACACGGGAAACACGTAGCGATCGAGGTTCCGGCAGCCATGTCGATCGAGGAGTGCTGGCAGTTGGTCAACACCGCTGAGAAGACCCGCCGCCACTGCATGATGTTGGAGAACTGCTGCTACGACTTCTTCGAAATGGCTACGCTGAATATGGCCCAACAGGGACTTTTCGGAGAGATCATGCACGTCGAGGGGGCCTACATCCACGACCTGAGATCACTGAATCTGGATGAAAAGACGGGGTACTACGACATGTGGCGACTGAAGTACAACACGATCCATACGGGAAATCCCTACCCCACACACGGACTCGGCCCGGTTTGTCAGGTGCTGAATATCCACCGGGGCGACAAGATGGACTACTTGGTTTCTGTTTCTTCTGCTCAAAAGGGACTGTCGGTTGCTGCGGCTGAAAAGTTCGGGAAAGATTCCGAATATGCCCAAACCGACTACGCATTGGGCGATATGAACACCACACTGATCCGGACACACAAGGGCAAGACGATCATGATCCAACACGACGTAACCAGCCCCCGTCCCTACGACCGGCTGCATAAGATAAGCGGCACCAAAGGTTTTGCGCAGAAATACCCGACCGAAGGTATCGCACTCGAACCGAATGCCCACTCGTTCCTTCCGAAAGAGCAGATGGATAGTCTGATGGCCCGGTACGAACACCCTATCGCCCGGGAGATTGGCGAAAAGGCCCGTGAGGTGGGCGGCCACGGAGGAATGGACTTTATGATGGACTACCGCCTCATCTACTGTCTGAGAAACGGTTTGCCACTCGATCAGGATGTATACGATGCCGCCGAATGGTCCTCTCTGGTCGAGCTGACCGAAACATCGGTAAAACACAACGGCATGCCGGTCCGGATTCCCGATTTTACACGCGGGGCATGGGATCGGGTCAACGGATTTTCCCATGCAGTCGCACAGCCCAAGTAAACAAAAAAGTTAAAAACCTATAATGAATCCCGCAACCGCAAATGCGTTGCTCAAAAACATCAATCCAACATGGAAAAGATCGCTAAAATCATAGATCACTTCGACATACAGGGAACCGTCGCACAGATCGCACCGGTAGGTAATGGATGGATCAACGACACCTACCGCATAACCACCGAAGGCTCTACGCCCGACTATATCCTGCAACGGATCAACCACCATGTATTTCAAGATGTCGAACTGCTGCAGCGCAACATCGAACGCATCACCTCACACATCCGAAAGAAACTGACGGATAGCGGCTGTACAGATGTTGACCGTCGGGTGCTGCGCGTAATTCCGACCAAAACCAGCAAGCTGTTCTATTTCGACGGAGAGAACTACTGGCGGACGATGCTGTTCATCTCCGGATCGGTTACCCACGAAACCATCTCCGCACCCTTGGCCTACCTCACCGGAAAGGCTTTTGGAGAGTTCCAGTCGATGCTTTCGGATATCGGAGAAAACGCCCTCGGCGAAACCATTCCCGATTTCCACAACATGGAAGCACGGCTCGAGACCTTCCGCGAAACCATTGCCAAGAACCCGGCGAACCGACTCGAAAAGGCTCAATGGATGGTCGACGAGCTGCTGGCCCGTGCCGACAAGATGTGCACCGCACAACGACTCTACCGCGAAGGGAAGCTTCTCAAACGCGTAACCCACTGCGACACCAAGGTCAACAACATTCTCTTCGACGAAGAGGATCGCCCGCTGTGCGTCATCGATCTGGATACGACGATGCCCGGATTCGTGCTCTCCGACTTCGGTGACTTCATCCGCACATCGGCAAATACAGGAGCCGAGGACGATCCCGATCTGGACCGGATCGATGTCAACATGGACATCTTCCGTTCCTTTGCCAAAGGGTACATCGAAAGCACTGCAGCCTTTCTCACGCCGATCGAACGGCAACTGCTCCCGTACGGAGCGCTGCTGCTGACCTACATGCAAACCGTGCGCTTCCTGACCGATTACCTCGACGGCGACCACTACTACAAGATCAAACACCCCGAGCACAACTGGCAACGCTCTGAAGCGCAATTCAAACTGTTGCAGCAGTTAGAGGCCAAAGAGCAGGAGATGAACGACTACATCGCATCACTGTAATTTTTATAGTCTCCGGACAGCCCTGGAAGTAAAAAAACATCCGACACACCAAAGGACTGAAAACACCAGCGAACGGAACAGATGAAAAAACTGAGCATCGTCATCGCAACATACAACCGTGCGCCTTATTTGCTGCGTACGTTGAAAAGCCTGACCAACCAGACGCTCGACCCCGAACGGTTCGAGATTCTGGTTGTCAACAACAACTCGACCGACGATACTAAAGAGGTTTTTGTCCGTTTTGCAACGTTGTATCCGACACTTTCCCTGCGTATGGCCGATGAACTGCAGCAGGGGATCTCTTATGTCCGCAACCGAGGCATCGCCGAAGCCACAGGTGACTACATCGTCTTTCTGGACGACGACGAAGAAGCCAATCCTAAGTTTGCTGAAAGATACTTTTATTTTTTTGAAAACAACAAAGAAAAAAACGCCGCAGGCG